>Ga0068863_100001598_pt1 | contig 22384 bp, 20 predicted proteins | sample KBSSwiS62_FD_66596 | JGI IMG/M metagenome (GOLD analysis project Ga0068863, IMG submission 66596) | Switchgrass rhizosphere microbial communities from Kellogg Biological Station, Michigan, USA - KBS Switchgrass S6-2 | ecosystem: Host-associated > Plants > Roots > Rhizosphere > Soil ... | reverse complement strand
CGCACCTCCGCAAGTTCGATCCGATCTCGGTGAAGATGGCGAAGGCCCAGGACATGCCGCTCACCGACAGCCGGCTCCTCGGCAACTGCGGCCGTCTCAAGTGCTGCCTCCTCTACGAGTTCTCGACCTACGAGGAGCTGCGGTCGCGGCTGCCGCGCGTGAACACTCCGTGCTCGGCCTCGTGCGGGGGCGGCGGCTGCATGACCGGCAAGGTGCGGTCGATCCGGGTGCTGAAGCAGTCGGTGGTGGTCGGCTTCCCCGACGGCACCGAGGCCGAGGTGCCCATCGACCAGGTGACGTGGGAGGGCCGCGACCACATCAAGCCCGCGTGAGCGGCGGCCCGCGATGAGCACCTTCTACCTCACCACCCCGATCTACTACGTCAACGCGCGCCCGCACCTGGGCCACGCGTGCACCACCATCATGGCCGACGCGATGTGCCGCTACCGGCGGCTGCGCGGGGACCGGGTGTACTTCCTCACCGGCACCGACGAGCACGGCGACAAGATCGCGCAGGCCGCGGCCAAGGCCGGCGTCTCGCCCAAGGCCTACGCGGACGAGATCGCGGACGCCTACCGGGAGACGTGGCGGCGCCTCGGCATCACCAACGACGACTTCATCCGCACCACCGAGCCGCGCCACCAGAAGGTGGTGCGCGAGGTCCTTCAGCGGCTCTACGACGCGGGCGAGATCTACTTCGGGGAGTACGGCGGGTGGTACTGCTACGGGTGCGAGCGCTTCTACACCGAGAAGGAGATCGTGGACGGCAAGTGCCCCGATCACCAGACCGCGCTCACCTTCATCAAGGAGAAGAACTACTTCTTCAAGATGTCGAAGTACCAGGACTGGCTGATCAAGTACCTGGAGGATCATCCGGGGTTCATCCAACCCGAGAGGTACAGAAACGAGGTGCTGGGATTCCTGCGCGAGCCGCTGCTCGACCTCTCGATCAGCCGGCCGAAGGCGCGCCTGCAGTGGGGCATCCCGCTGCCCTTCGACGACCAGTACGTTACCTACGTGTGGTTCGACGCGCTGATCAACTACTACTCCGCGGTCTCGGACGGGGGGGAGAAGACGCGCGGACTCTGGGAGCACGTCGAGCACCTGATCGGCAAGGACATCCTGAAGCCGCACGGGGTGTACTGGCCCACCATGCTGAAGGCGGCCGGCATCCCGCTCTACCGCCGGCTCAACGTGCACGGCTACTGGTCGATGGGCGGCGGCAAGATGTCCAAGTCGGTCGGCAACGTGGTGGAGGCCTTCCAGCTCACCGACAAGTACGGTCACGACGCGTTCCGCTACTTCCTGCTCCGGGAGATGAGCTTCGGCCTCGACGCGAGCTTCAGCGAGGAAGCGCTGGTCGAGCGCCTGAACGCGGACCTCGCCAACGACCTGGGCAACCTCGCGAGCCGGGCCACCACCCTGATCGCGGCCGCGGGCCCGGTGACCCAGGTGGGCGCGCCCGCGGAGGCCCCCGATCTCGAGATCGCCGCCGCCGCGGCGACCGCGCGCGCCGTCGTCGAGCAGGCGATGCAGGAGTTCGCGTTCCAGAAGGCGCTGGCCGGGCTCTGGGCCTTCATCGGCACCGTGAACCGCTACGTCGACGCGAGCGCGCCGTGGGCCCTCGGCAAGGATCCCGCGAAGCGGCCGCGTCTCGAGCGGGTGCTGGTGACCCTCGCCGACGCGCTCGGCTTCCTGGGGGTGATGCTGGAGCCCTTCCTGCCCGACGCGGCGCGAAAGATCCGCGACGCCCTCCGGATGAGCGGACCGCCGCGACTCGACGCGGCGGTGGTGGGCGGTCTCGCGTCGCTGCCGCGGGTGAGCAAGATCTCCGGCCTGTTCCCGCGCGTCGACACCAAGGGCGAGGGCAGGGCCCCTCACCCCGGCACCGCTTCCACCCTCTCGCCGGCGGGGAGAGGGCAGGGTGAGGGGGCCCCCTCCACGTCCCCCGGCAAGATCCCGATCACCGACTTCCAGAAGGTCGACCTCCGCGTGGCCGAGGTGCTCGCCGCGGAGCGCGTGCCGAAATCGAAGAAGCTGCTGAAGCTCTCGATCCAGGTCGGGGAGGAGACCCGCACCCTGGTGGCCGGCATCGCCGAGGCCTACGAGCCGGCGAGCCTGGTGGGACGCCGGGTCGTGATCGTGGCCAACCTGGAGCCCGCCACCCTCATGGGCATCGAATCCAACGGCATGGTGCTGGCCGCCTCGCACGAGAGCACGGTCGCACTGCTCACGCTCGACAAGGACGTGCCCTCGGGCTCCAAGGTCAAGTAGTGCGCGCCGTGCTCGGGGAGACGTTCCGCCTCCTCGCGACCCATCTGCATCTGTTCACGCTGATCTCGCTGACGGTGTGGCTCCCGACGCACGTCCTGCTCAACTACCTCGAGTTCTTCGAGCCGGGCGAGGACACCGGCGGGCGCGCGCTCCGCATCGTGCTCACCGCCCAGGTGGTGCTCGACCCGTTCGTGGTGAGCGCCATGCTCGCCGCGCTGGCCCGCATCAAGCAGGGCGCCCCGGTGGGCTACTGGCAGGCGCTCGCCGAGGGCTTCGGCGCCTGGCCGCGCCTCATGCTGGTGCGCTTCATGGCGGTGTGGGTGCTCCTGCTCCCCTCGGTGGGCTGGCTGGCGGTCTACACCGCGGGCCCCGCGGTCCAGCTGGTGGGAGGCCTCGCGCTCGTCGGGCTCTCGATCGTGATCCTGGTGCTGCTGGTCCGGTTCGCGCTCGTCGACTCGGTGGTGGTGCTGGGCGGGGCCTCTCCGCTCGGGGCGTGGCGTCGGGCCGCCACGGTCACCGCGGGCCAGCGCTGGCCCATCCTCGGCGTGGCGGGGCTGCTCTTCGTGCTGATCTTCGGCCTCGCGGTGATCGGCGGCCAGACCTTCCGCTCGGTGCCGGGCGCCAACCACTTCGTGGCGCGGGTCCTGTTCGACTGCGTGCTCGCGGTGAGCCAGTCCCTGTTCACGATCGCCCTCTTCCTCTTCTACTGGCGCCGCCAGGGCCATCCGGCTCCGGTCACGTCCGCGGCCACGTGACCGACCGCCCCTCGCCGCCGTCCGCCTCCAGCCTGCCGATCGTCGGCTGGCTCGGGGGCTGGCCGATCTCGATCCTGTCGCTGATGCTGGGGCTGGCCGCCCTGTTCGTGTTCCGGCGCGGCCTGCCGCACGTGGCCTGGATCGTGGGCTATCTGCTGCTGCTCTGGCTGCTCTTCGTGCTGATCACCGAGCTGCGGGCGCCGCTGCACGAGCGCGGCCAGGGCCTGGTGGCCACCGTGGCCGACTACTCGATCCAGACCCTGTACCACAACCTGCTGCTGTTCGTGCTCCCCGCCTACTACGCGGCGGCCACGCTGGACTCGCCGAACGTGATCTTCCCGGCGATGGTGGCCGCGGGCGCGGTGCTGACCGCGATCGACCCGCTCTATCGCCGGCTCGTGCAGCCGCGGCCGTGGCTGAACCACGCGCTCCTCGGCTTCTCGATGTTCGCGGCCCTGAACGTCGCGCTACCCCTGGTGCGGGTGCGCCCGTTCATCGCGCTGGAGTCGAGCGCGGTGCTCTCCGCGCTCGCGCTGGCTCCCGCGTTCCGACGCGGGGCGGGCGGGTGGCTGCGCGCGCACGCCCACGCCCTGGGCGCGGCCCTGATCGGCGTGGCCCTGGTGTGGGTGGTGGGGCGGTTCGTGGTGCCGCCCGCGCCTCTCTTCCTGGCCCGCGCGGTGCTCGCCCGCGACGTGGTCCAGATGCGGCCGGTGGACGCGGTGGAGAGCGCGGTGATCCCCGCCGCGACGGTGACGGAGTGGAACGCGATGACCGCCTACACCGCGGTCTACGCCCCGGCCGGGATCCGGCAGCCCATCCGCCACGTGTGGTGGCGCGACCACGAGCAGGTGGCGTACGTGGATCTGCCCACCCCGGTCCGGGGCGGCCGGCTCCAGGGCTTCCGCACCTATTCGACCTACACGGACCTCAAGCCGCCGGTGGCCGGCCGCTACCGCGTCGACGTGGTCACCGCCTCCGGCCAGCTCATCGGTCGCCTGCGGTTCACCGTCACTCCCTGAGGGATCTCCCATGGACAGCATCTGGGTGGAGATACTTCTGATCGGCGTGTCGATCCTGACCAACGCCTTCTTCGCCGGCTCCGAGATCGCGCTGGTGTCCGCGCGGCCGTCGCGGCTCGGCCAGCTGCGCGCCCAGGGCGTGCGCGGCGCGGAGACCGCGGAGCGGCTCAAGCGCGATCCGGACGCGCTGCTGGCCACCATCCAGATCGCGATCACCGTGGTCGGCACCCTGGCCTCGGCGGTGGGCGGCGCCGCCGGCGCGGAGGCGCTCACCCCCTGGCTGCACGAGATCGGGTTTCCGGGCGGGTGGGCGCGCACCATCTCGCTCGGTCTCGTGGTGCTGGTGATCGCCTTCGTGTCGCTGGTGGTGGGCGAGCTCACCCCGAAGGCGGTGGCGCTCCGCGACCCGGAGCGAGGGGCGGCCCTGGTGGCGCGCCCCGTCGCCCGAGTGATGCGCGTCCTGGCCGGGCCCGGCCGGGTCCTCACGTGGACGACGCGGCTGATCCTGGTCGCGATCGGCCAGTCGCGCGCGCCGGCCATCCCGATGGTGTCCGAGGAGGAGGTGAAGTACCTGGTGCGCGAGGGCACCACCCAGGGCGTGTTCGAGGCCGGCGAGCGTGACCTCGTGAACCGGGTGTTCCAGTTCACGGACACGCCGGTTCGCCTGGTGATGGTGCCGCGGCCGAACATCCTCGGCCTCGAGCAGGACACCCCGCCCGCGGAAGTGCTGGAGCGCGCGGCGCGCCTCGGGCACGCGCGGCTGCCGGTGTACCGCGGCTCGATCGAGGACACGGTCGGGGTGGTGGTGATCAAGGACCTCTTCCGCTGCGCGGCGCTCCAGCAGCCGGTCAATCTCGATCGGCTGATGCATCCGCCGCTCTTCGTGCCCGAGACCGCGCCGGTCAGCGCGGTGCTCCGCCAGTTCCAGTCGAGCCGGCTCCACCTGGCCCTGGTGGTGGACGAGTACGGGCAGGTGGCGGGGCTCGTCACCACCGAGGACCTGCTCGAGGAGATCGTGGGCGAGATCCGCGACGAGGGCGAGAGCTCGCGCCTTTCGTCGGTGGCCCGCCTGCCCGGGGGCTCATACATGATCGACGGCACCGCGACCATCCGCGACCTGCGCGAGCAGGTCGGGCTGCCGCTGCCGGACTCGCCGGACTACCAGACGATCGCCGGCTTCCTCCTGCACCGGCTCGGTACCGTCCCGCGGCCGGGCACGGTGACCACCGCGGGCGGCTACCGCTTCACGATCGTCGAGATGGACGGTCCCCGGATCATGAAGGTGAGGGCCGAGCCCGAGCCACCCGGGCAGCCGGGATCGTGATGAGCGCGCCGCCTCTCTTCGACACCCACGCGCACCTGCACTTCCCGGATCTGGCCGCCGACCTGGACGAGGTGCTGGCGCGGGCGCGCGCGGCCGGCGTGGTCGGGATGGTCACGATCGGGACCGACCGCGAGACCAATCCCGCCGCGGTCGCCCTCGCGGAGCGGCTGCCCGTCGTGCACGCCACCGTGGGCATCCACCCCCACGACGCCGCCGACGCCACCGACGCCGACTTCGAGGCGATGGAGGCCCTCGCGCGCGGCTCGGCCAAGGTGGTGGCCCTCGGCGAGATGGGGCTCGATTTCTTCCGCAACCTCTCGCCGCCCGACGTGCAGGCCGCGGTGTTCCGCCGTCAGCTCGACATGGCCCGGCGCCTCGGCAAGCCGGTGGTGATCCACTGCCGCGACGCGCACCCGGAGGCGCTGGCCCTGCTGGAGGAAGAGCGGGTCGGGCAGGTGGGCGGGGTCATGCACTGCTTCTCGGCGGACGTGGCGGTGGCCCGCCGGTGCCTCGACCTGGGGCTCTACATCTCGCTGGCCGGCCCGGTGACCTACAAGAACGCGCGGGCCCTGCCGGACGTCGCGCGGTTCGTGCCCGCGGACCGCCTGGTGGTGGAGACCGACTGCCCGTTCCTGCCGCCGCATCCCCACCGGGGCCAGCGCAACGAGCCCGCCTGGGTCGCCATCACCGCCGCCCACGTGGCGACGCTACGGGGCGAGAGCCTCGAGACGCTGGGGCCGACCGTCACCGCCAACGCCCGCCGCCTCTTCCACCTCGCCTGACCGATTGATCTCCCTCTCCCCTCAGGGGAGAGGGCAGGGTGAGGGGTGGTCCGGGAAGGCCTACCCCACCCGCGCCAGCACCACCCGCGCCCGCGGCAGATCCACCGCCGCCACCAGCAGGCGCACCTCGGCCTGGTCACCCACGCTGAAGGGGTAGACCGACTGGGCCAGACGGCTCTGCAGCACGACGCGGATGCCCTCGCTCTCCAGGAGCCCGCGGACCACCAGGGCCTCCGCCTGGTCGCGGCAGCACCGGGCTTCCACCAGGCCCTGGTCCACGTCGGCCTTCGGGGGGCGGGCCGAGCCACGTGCGGCCTCGGGGGGCCGGCCGCCCGCAGGGGGGCGCACCGGGAAGGGGATGATCTTGGCGCGGCGCGCGGTCATCGCGCTCATGCTAGCACGTCCGGTCCCGGCCTCGACGGAGGCTCCGGAAGGCGATCGCCGCCATGCAGCCCGCCAGCGCGATCGCGGTGGCCATCGGCCGCGCGGTGCCGTCGAAGAAGTGGCCGACCGCCATGCTGTACAGCGCCGAGCCGGTCATCTGGAGAAAGCCGGCCACCGCGGCGGCGAGACCGGCCATGTGCGGGAACGGGCCGATCGCGCCCGCCATCCCGTTGGGGAGCGTGAGCCCGAGCCCCACCGCGAACACGTACATGGGCGCGATCACCGCGGCCACCGTGAGCACCCCGCTCCAGGCGAGCGCGGCCAGCACGAGCCCGGCGCCCGCGCCGAGCGTGGTGCCGGCCCGGATGGTGCGGTCGAGCCCGAGCCGGCCGCCGAAGCGTCCCGACAGGAAGGTGCCGGTCATGATGCCGAGGGCCACCGCGCCGAAGCAGAGCCCGAAGACGCTGGGGGACACGCCGAGCACCCCGATCAGCACGAACGACGAGCCCGAGATGAACGCGAACTGCCCGCCGAACATCAGGGCGTTGACCATCACGTAGCCCACGTAGCTCCGGTCCGCGAGCAGCTCGGCGACGTTGCGTCCCATCTGCCCCGGGTGCAGCGCGGTCGGATCGCGCCGCACGTTGGTCTCGCGCACGCCCAGGACCATCAAGATGGTGAAGAGAGCGCCCGCGGCGGCCAGCACCCAGAACACCGCCCGCCAGCCGAACGCCTCGTGCACGTAGCCGCCCACCACCGGCGCCAGCATCGGATTCAGCGACTGGGCCATGCTCATGTAGGCGAAGACCCGCGCCGCGCGCTCGCGGTCGTAGAGGTCGCGTACCACCGCGCGGGCCACCACCGGCCCGCTGCCGCCGCCCAGCGCCTGGAGCACCCGCGCCCCCACCAGCATCCCCACTCCGGGGGCCAGCGCGCAGGCGACCCCCGCCGCGGTGTAGAGCGCGAGCCCGCCGATCAGCACCCCGCGACGGCCGTAGCGGTCGGAGAGGGGACCATAGACGAGCTGGGCCACCGCGAAGGCGATGAGGAACAGGGTCACCGTGAGCTGCACGGTGGCGGGCGGCGCCGCGAAGGCGGCCCCGATGGCGGGCAGCGACGGCAGGAACATGTCGATGGAGAGGGCGCCCACACCCACCACCGCGGTCAGCAGGAGCTCGACCCGCACCCCGCTGATATATCCCACCCGGGCGCCGAAGGGGTAGACTGTCCCGGGCCGCGGCCCGGAAAGGAGCTCATTCCATGCGCATCGTCGCCCTCCTGCTCGGCGCCGTCTCCCTGCTCGCGGGTCTCGCCTCGCCCGTCCGGGCGCAGGCTCCGATCAAGATCGGGTTCCTCTCGCCGCTCTCGGGCGCCATCGCCCAGGCCGGCAAGGACATGTACAGCGGCTGCGAGCTCTACTGGAAGGAGCACGGAATGCAGGTCGCGGGCCGCAAGCTCGAGGTGATCCTGGAGGACACCGAGGGCCAGCCCGCCACCGCGGTCAGCAAGCTGCGCAAGCTGATCGACAGCGACCGGGTGAACATCGTCGCGGGCGTGATCCTGTCCAACGTGGCCTACGCCCTCGTGCCGCCCATCGAGGCCGCGGGCATCCCCGCCATCTACCCGATCAACTCCGCGGAGGACCTCACCCAGCGCAAGCGGCCCAGGTGGCTCATCCGCACCGGCTTCTCGGCGGGCGGCAACATGCATCCGTTCGGGGAGTACGCGGCGAAGACCCTCAAGTACAAGAAGGTCGTCACCATCGGCCTCGACTACGCCTTCGGCTGGGAGACGGTGGGCGGCTTCCACAAGTCGTTCGAGGACAACGGCGGGCAGGTGATCCAGAAGATCTGGGTCCCGCTCAACATCCAGGACTACGCGCCCTACCTGGCCCAGGTGAAGCGCGACGCGGACGCGGTGTTCGTGGTGGCCCTCGGGCGATGGAGCGTGCTGTTCTCCAAGCAGTACGCGGACAGCGGCCTCAAGGCGCGCATCCCGCTGATCGCGGGCGGCACCTACAGCGACGAGCACGTGCTGTCGCAGCTCGGGGACGAGGCGATCGGGGTGATCAGCGCGCACCACTACTCGGCCTCCCTCGACACCCCGGCCAACCGGGCGTTCCGCGCCGCCTTCGAGAAGGCCTACTCGCGGCCCCCGTCCTTCTACTCGGAGAACTGCTACACCGGGGCCCGGGTCATCGAGGAGGCGGTGAAGGCGGTGGGAGGCAAGGTGGAGGACCGGGCGGCCCTGATGGCCGCGCTGCGCCGGGTCGAGATCAAGGATGCCCCGCGCGGCCCCGTGAAGATGGACGAGTACGGCAACCCGACCCAGAACATCTACATCCGCAAGGTCGAGAAGGTGAACGGCGCGCTCCAGAACACGGTGATCCACACCTACCCGGCGGTCAGCCAGTTCTGGACCTACGATCCGCAGGCGTTCCTCCAGCAGCCGGTGTACTCGCGGGACTTCCCGCCCTGCCGCCACTGCTAGCGGGAGGCGCCGCGACCGGCTGGCCGTCGCGGGCGCCGGGCGTTAAACTACGGCCGGGCGGCGCGACCATGACCGCGTTCGAGGGGACCACGTTCGAGGGGACCACGTTCGAGGGCCGGAGCGGGATCCCGAGGGCGCGGCGGTGAGTCCGGACGGCCTCGCCACCCGCGACGCGGCGCTGCCCGCCGCCTACTCCGAGCGCCTCGACGGCCTGTCGGTGGCGCCGCTCTGGACGGTGCTGCACTCGCTGCTGCCGCCCGAGCGCACCAGCCGCGTGCGGCCGCATCACTGGAAGTGGCGCGAGCTGCGCGAGCCCTTGCTGGAGGCGGCGCGCCTCGTGCCCATCGAGCAGGCCGAGCGGCGGGTGCTCATGCTCTGCAACCCGGGCCTGCCCGGCAACGCCTCCGCGACCGCCACCCTCTACGCGGGATTCCAGATCATCCTGCCCGGCGAGGTCGCGCCGAGCCACCATCACACCGCCGCGGCCCTGCGCCTGATCGTCGAGGGAGACGGCGCCTACACCACCGTCGACGGCGTGAAGTGCGTGATGGAGCGGGGCGATCTCATCATCACCCCGCCGATGCGCTGGCACGACCACGGCCACGAGGGCAGCGAGCCGGTCATCTGGCTCGACGGCCTCGATATCCCACTGGTCCGCAGCGTGGAGGCCAACTGGGCCTCCGCCATGAAGCCGGCCTCGACCCCGATCAGCGACGTGGACTCCTCGCAGGACGAGCTGACCGCGGCCGGCCTCGTGCCGCGTCGGTCACGGTACGAGGACACCGGCTACCCGCAGGTGCGGTGGCCGTGGCGCACGGTGCGCGCGGCCCTCGCCGCGCTGGCCGCGACCGCCCCGCGCCGCCGCCCGGTGGTGCTGCGTCACGTGAACCCGCGCACCGGAGAGCCCGCGCTGCGCACGATGGGCTCGGAGGCGCGCTGGCTCCGCCCCGGCGAGGATGCGCACCCGGAGCGCCGCACCGGCAGCGAGGTGATCTACGTGATCGAGGGCCGCGGCGAGAGCCGCATCGGCGAGCAGACCATCGCCTGGGAGGAAGGGGACGTGCTCGCGGTGCCGCCGTGGCACTGGGTCGAGCACCGGAACCGCTCGACGGCCGGGCCCGCCTGTCTCTTCCATCTCGGCGACGAGCCCGCGCTGCGTGCGCTCGGGCTCTGGCACGAGGAAGTCGGCGCCTAGCCCGGCCCCGGAGGATCGCATGCACGCCCGCTACGAGGCGCTCATGGACGTGGTCCGCGGTCGCATGACCAACCGGGCCTTCGCGCCCGCCGAGATCCCGCGCGAGCACGTGGAGATGATCCTGGAGTCGGCCCGGCACGCTCCCTCGGGCGCGAACGCGCAGCCGTGGCACTACGTCGTCGTCACCGATCCGGCGGTCAAGCGGGCCATCGGCCAGAGATTCGTCGACGAGCAGCAGCGCCGGGCGCGCCTGCGCATGGGCTTTCCCACCCCGAACTACCACGGGGTGAAGACCGCGCCGGGGCTCGTGATCGTGGTGGCCGACTTCCGCTTCGTGCGCGCGTTCCCGGTGCTCAACGACGGCTCCGAGCTCGACCGGCGCTACCGGCAGAACGCGGAGCGGATCCTCCTGCAGTCGGTGGCCGCCTCCACCATGTCCGCGCACCTGGCGGCGGCCGCGCTCGGCTACGCGGTGTGGTGGATCACCGCCATCGGCCAGGAGGAGCTGCAGGCCACGATCCGGCCCCTGGTGGGCGTGCCCGACTTCCTGTCGATCATCGACGTGATGTGCTTCGGCCCGCCGCTGAAGCCCTCCTACAAGCGCTGGAAGAAACGGCTGGATCAGATCGTGAGCTGGGATCGCATGGACCCCGAGGACGTCATGACCGACGAGCAGATCGACGAGTGGGTGAAGACCACGCGCCACAAGGTGATGTACCGGGACGAGGCGCGGGTCGACTGATGCTCTCGTTCACCGAGGTCGATCGGGTCACCGTCACCACCGTGGTCGACAACTACGTCGACCTGCTGCGCCAGGACGAGAAGGTGGCGCGGCGCTTCAGCTCCTTCGTGGCCCGCCAGATGCCGGACCTGCGCGCCGAGCACGGACTCGCCCACCACGTGGAGGTCGTGCGCGGCTCCACCACCTCGCGGATCGCCTTCGACTTCGGCTCCTCCGACACCGCGATGGCCCACAACTTCCGCGCCCTCGGGCTCGACCCGTCGACCGTCGACGTGCTGGCCCTGAGCCACGGGCACTGGGACCACTGGGGCGGGCTCGGCGGCTTCCTCCGCAGCTATCGGCGGCAGATGAAGCGCGGGCTCACGCTCTACGCGGGGGAGGACCACTTCCTGCGCCGTTTCACCCAGCGGGGCGCCGACCGGGTCAACATGGGCCGGCTCCACCGGGAGGAGATCGAGCGCTACGACATCCAGGTGGAGTCGGTGCGCGCCCCCCTGATGATCGCGGACGGGGTGCTCCTGAGCGGGGAGATGCACGAGCACGAGGCGTTCGAGACGATCCCCGAGAACCTGCGGGTGGAGCGCGAGGGCCAGATCGTGCCGGACGCCTTCCTCGGCGAGCAGACCATGATCACCAACGTGCGCGGCCGCGGTCTCGTGGTGGTCACCTCCTGCTCGCATCGCGGCATCGTGGGGATCTGCCGCCACGCCGCGCGCATCACCGGGGTGCCGAAGGTGCACGCGGTGATCGGCGGCTTCCACCTGAGCGGGCTCCGGGAGGAGCGCGTCACCCGGGTGGTCGACGCCTTCCGCGACCTCGAGGTGGACTGGATCGTGCCCCAGCACTGCACCGGGCTCGAGGCGATGGCGTCGATGATGCACCGGCTGCCGCGCGAGATGGTGCCGAGCTCGGTCGGCTCCGTCTTCACCTTCGGCCGGTAGCGGCGCTAGAGATCGCGGGCCGCGGGCAGGCCCGCCACCCCGGTCGCGGCTCGCACGCCTCGCACGATCGCGCGCGCCACCAGGTCCGCGAGCGCGGGGCCCAGCACCTCCACCCGCGCGGGCTCGCGGCCCACCGAGAGGCAGAAGAGGGTGTCGCCGTCGGTGGCGAGGTGCGGCGGCGACAGCGCGCGCGCGAACCCGTCCATCGCCAGGCGCGCCAGGTGCGCGGCCTGCGCCTTGTCGAGGGCGGCGGTGGTGGCCACCACCCCGATGGTGGTGTTGGTGGGCCGGAAGGCGGGCGCGGGCACGCCGGCTGCGAGGGCCCCCGCGGTGTCGATCAATCGCCGCCCGTCCGCCGCGTCGCGGGCGCCCGCCACGAGCCGGCCGGTCGCGGGGTCACGCACGTCGCCGACCGCGTTCACCGCCATCAGCGCGCCCACGTGCACGCCGTCGATCTCGGCCACCGCGCAGCCGAGGCCGCCCTTGGTGGCGCGCGCGATGCCGCCCAGCTTGCCCACGGTGGCGCCGGTGCCGGCCCCCACGTTGCCCTCCTCCACCGGGCCCGGCCGCGCGGCGGCCGCGGCACGATGGCCCATCGCCCGGTCGGGGCGCGCGCGCGGGTCGCCCACCCCGAGATCGTAGAGGATGGCGCCCGCCACGTGCGGCACCACCGTCTGGCTGGTGCGGAAGCCCACCCCGCGCTCCTCGAGGTACTGCATCACGCCCCAGATCGCCTCGAGCCCGAAGGCGCTGCCGCCGGCCAGGACCACGCCGTCGAGCGTGGGGACCAGGTGGCGTGGATCGAGGAACTCGAGGCCGTGCACGCCCGCGGCCCAGCCGCGGATCTCGCAGCCGCCCACCGCGGGCGCGTCGCTCAGGATCGCGGTGCAGCCGGTGAGGCCGGTAGTGTCGGTGGCGTGGCCGACCCGGAGCCCGGGGATCATTCGCGAGCGCGCCGCACCGGCGCGCGCGTGACCTCGTCGAGTCGCGCGCGCCCGAGGGCGACCTCCGCCGCCATCTCGAGTCCGCGGGCGGCCAGCGCGCGCACGAACGGGATGGCGGTCGCGGGGCGCGAGGCGTCCGCGAGAGCGGCCGCCACGCAGCGGGCCAGCGTCGCGGTCTCCTCGCGCCGGGTCATGGCGAAGATCTCCGCCATCGCCCGCAGCCGGCCCGCCCAGCGCAGCCGGGCCGGGGCGGGGAAGTGGGCCTCGATCACGCCGTCGAGGATGGCGGCCTCGCGCTCGGCCTTGATCTGCTCCGAGACCACCAGGCGGCTCTCCCGCGCCTGCAGGAGCGCGAGCGCCTCGGGCGCCACCCGCGCCGGGTCGAGGAACCATCCGCCCAGCTCGGGCAGGTCGAGCAGGTCCGCCGAGCGATCCAGGAGCGCGGGATCGAGAATCTCGGGACTCGCGGGTTGTCCGCCGCTGGGGGAGTGCGGGGGCCATTTCTGGGCCCCCGCAGATGAAGAGCCTTGAAGGCTTGAAACCGTTGCCGCGAAGCTCTTCCGCCAGCGCGCGAACTCCGGCGGGGGCACCGTGCCGAGGCGCTCGTGCAGCGCGAGCGCCTGCTCCACCAGCGCGCACGCGTGGCGGCCGTCGACCTCGACCCACGGGAGCTTCTGGCTCTCGCGCAGCGTGCGCAGCTCGGCCCCGAGGCGCTTGCGCGCGATGGGCCCACCCGCGGCGTCCATGATCCCGGCCTCGTCGTTCAGGATCAGCGAGCAGAGCCGGAGGCCGCCGCCCAGCCCGCCCTCGAAGAGGATCCAGGCCGCGCGCGAGCCGCTGCCGTCGACGCCGGAGAGCCAGGCGCGCACCGCGTGCTCCGCCTCGCGGGTGACCACCGGGCGCGCCGTCGGCGCCGCGGCGGGCCGGGCCGGGCGCACGCCGGCCTGCTCGAGGCGATAGAGGGCCCGGCGCGCCGCGCGCCGCTGCTCGCGGTCGGGCGCGGCGGCCAGCCGCTCGAGCAGGGGCAGGGCCGCGGCGCCGTGGCGCCGGGTGAGGGCGCGCAGCGCCTCGTCGAGGGCCCGGGGGTCGAGCGACGGCAGCGCGGGGAGCGCGTCTCCGGTCAGCGCGGACTCGAGCGCGGCGAGCCCCGCCGCGGCGGCGCCGGAGGGGGCGGGCGCGGTCATTCCGCGAGGAGCGTGCGGAAGAACGGATCGGCGGGCCAGGCGCCGGCGGGCACCGCGCGCGCGCAGAAGTAGACCTTCCGCGTGTAGGTCAGGGCCCCGGCGTACATCTCGAAGCGCTCCGCGAGGCGGCGGTAGAGCGGCGCCTCGGGCTCGGCCCTCGCGCGCGCCAGCTCGGCCACGAAGCGGTAGGCGCGGCTGCCCTCGCGCTCGTAGTAGCCGCTGACCGCGAGGCGATCGACGTGGTCGCGGAAGATGCCGGTCATGAACAGCGCGTAGTCGCCGATCTGCCGGCGCAGGGCGCGCTCGGTTCCGGGAGTGAACCCGCCCCCGTCGGCGGCCCACACGTGCTGGATCGCCAGCAGGGCGTCGGTGACCGTGTCGAGCCGCGCCCCGGGCAGCTCGCGGATGGTCCGGAGGGCCTCGGTGCGCACGAAGCGGGTCAGCAGGTCGGTCAGGTAGCGGAGGGCGGGCACGTCGTCGATCGCCAGATCACCGAAGGCCTGCCGGGTCACGCTCTCGAAGAAGCGCGGGAGCAGTCCGCTCTGCACGTTCTTACTCTAGCAGATCGATCGGATCACGGCCGCTCGCGCCGGAACACCACCGCGCGGGGCAGGTTGTTCGCGTTGCGGGCGCTCCCACGCAGGACCGTTGGCGCCTCATGGCGCAAAGCCTTGGCCGGGCGGCAGGGCGGGTGTAGGCTTCCCGCCATGAAGCTGGAGGGTGCCGCGTTGACCGCGCCCGGATCGATCGCCGCCCGCCTCTCCCGCCGGATCCGCCCGCGGCGGCCCTGGATGCTGATCGCCTCGTGCCTGCTGCTGGTCGTGCTGACCGTGACCCTCTGGGGCAAGTGGGTGGAGAGCCGCGATCGCGCCGACCGTCTCGCCGCGGAGCTGAAGAAGGTCTACGTCGAGGCCGAGAAGCTACGCACCGAGGGCGCGGCGGCCAAGCAGCGCATCACACAGCTCGAGCGTCAGCTCCGCGGCCGCGGCCGCGCACCGGCGCCGACGCTGCAGGGGCCACCGGCGCGGAGCCAGTAACGAGCAGCAGACGAAAGCCCGCCGCCTGGGGGAGTGCGGGGGCCATTTCTGGGCCCCCGCAGCTGAAGAGCCTGAAGAACTAAACGGTCGACCGCCCCGCCCCCGAAGCTGAACCGATAAACGGTCACTTCGTCTCCCGGCTAACGCGTCTCGTCCCAGGCGTCCAGCAGCCTCTGGTTCTGCTCCGCGGTGCCGACGGCGATCCGCAAGTGGCCGGGGAAGCCGACCGCGGAGCCGTCGCGGACGAGGATGCCGGCCTGGAAGAGGGTGGCGCGGAGCGCGGCGGAGCGATCGCCGACCTTGGCGAGGATGAAGTTGGCCTGCGACGGCGGCGACGGGGCGCCCCGCCTGGCCAGCGCCGCCTGCAGCCGGGGGCGCTGCTCCAGCACCACCGCACGGGTGCGCTCCAGGTGCTCCGGGTCGCCCAGCGCGGCCACCGCCGCGGTCTGAGCCAGGCGGTTGACGTTGAACGGTGCGCGCACCCGGTTGAGGCGCTCGATGTGCTCGGGCCGCGCGACCAGGTAGCCCACGCGCAGACCGGCCAGTCCTGCGATCTTGGAGAAGGTCCGCAGCGAGAGCAGCGTCGGGTAGCGGCGCTGCAGGACCACCCCGTCGGGAGTGTCGTCGTCATCGCAGAAGTCTCGGTAGGCCTCGTCCAGGACGACGAGCGGCGCGTCCTCGCCGAGCGACTCCAGGAAGCGCTCCAGCGGCCGCCGGCGAACGATGGTGGCCGCCGGGTTGTGCGGGGTGCAGAGGATCACGGCCTTGGTGCGCGGCGTGATCTTCTGCCGCATGTCGTCCAGGTCCTGGTCGTACTCCCGGAGCGGGCTCGGCACCACCACCGCGCCCGACAGCGTGGCCTCGGTCCCGTAGGGCTCGAAGGACGGATGGGGGATGACGACCTCGTCGCCGGGATCGAGCGCGGCGCGCGCCACCATGGCCAGGAGCTCGTCGGCCCCGTTGCCCACCACGATCGACTCCGCACCCACGCCCAGGCGGGCGGCCAGGGCCTGTCGCACCTCGGTGGCGCCGCCGTCGGGGTAGAGGTGCACGCGCGGAGCCTCGCGCCGGATGGCCTCGATCACTCGCGGCGAGGGGCCGATCGGGTTTTCGTTGGAGGAGAGGCGCAGCACCTCCACGCCGAGCTCTCGCGCGACCATCTCGAGCGATTTGCCCGCGTCGTAGGGCGCCACCTGGTCCAGCACGCTCCGCCAGTGCCGTCGCATAGGGCGCCATTGTACCTGCGACAATAACTGCGACACAAGTTCGCGCCAGGTTTGACTTTCTTCTTGGTCCAGGCTACCGTTTCGCCATGTCCGCGGAACTGCTGCGACAGGTCCGCCGGGTCGAGACGCAGGCCGAGAAGGGGTTCGACGGCGACGCGGCCGAGCTGGCGGAGCGTCGACGCCGCCTGAGGCTCGAGGTCCTGCGCCAGCATCTCGCCTCGAATGTCGACTTTCTGCGTGCCGCCCACCTGGGCGGGGCCTCCGGCCAGCAGTCGGTGCAGGCCTACGCCGCCTTCATGGACGGCTTCCTGGCCACGCTCTACCGCTTGGTGGTGGACGACGCGCGGCGCGAGACGCTGCCCGCCACTCCGCTGGTGCTGGTGGCCCTCGGCGGCTACGGGCGCGGCGAGCTCCACCCGCTCTCCGACCTCGACCTGATGCTGATCTACGACGGGGAGATGGGCCCCTACGTCCAGCGCGTCACCCAGGGCTTGCTCTACGCGCTCTGGGATCTGGGCCTGCAGGTCGGGCACGCGGTGCGTAGCCTGCCGGACTGCCTGGCCATGGCCCGCACCGACTTTCCGAGCCGCACCTCGATGCAGCAGGCCCGCTATCTGGTGGGCGACCGCCGGCTCTTCAATCGCTTCCGGAAGGTCCTGGCCGAGAACGTCTACCAGAAGGACTTCGCCCAGTTCCTCGAGACGACGCTCGCGGAGCGCGACCAGCGCTACCGCAAGTTCGGCGGCTCGCCGTACATGGGCGAGCCCAACGTCAAGGAGTCGGCGGGCGGCCTGCGCGACATCCACACCGCGATGTGGCTGGCCTCCACCAAGTTCGGGACGCGAACTCTTAGAGAGTTGGCGGACAAGAGATTGATTACGAGTCGGGAGCAGAAGGCGAGCGACGAGGCCCTGACCTTCCTGTGGCGCGTGCGCAACGAGCTGCACTTCCTCTCCGGCCACAAGAACGACGTGCTGTCGCGCGACGTCCAGCCCCAGATCGCGAAGAACTTCGGCTACACCGCCGACGAGCTGTCGCTCGGGGTCGAGAAGTTCATGCGCGACTACTATCTCCACGCGCGGGTGATCCATCGCGTGTCGCGCCGCCTGATCGCGCGCTGCCGCGAGACCCTCTCCCGCCGCGGGAGCGTGCACCGCCGCCTCCGGCAGGAGGCCTTCGCGGACGGGCTCATCGTCATCGACGAGCAGCTGCGTCTCGCCCAGCCCGACGGGCGCGCCTTCCAGGAAGAGCCCCTGCGCCTGATCAAGGTCTTCTGGCACCGCCACCAGCTCGGCTTCGAGCTGGGCGTCGACGTGGAGCGGGCGGTGGAGGACTCGCTCGACCTGATCGACGAGTCCTTCCGCGCCTCGCCCGAGGTCCGCGACCTCTTTCTCGGCATCTGCCGCAACTGGGGGCGGGTGGCCCAGACCCTGCGCGAGATGCACGAGCTGGGGGTGCTCGGCCGGTACCTGCCGGAGTGGGGCGCGCTGACCTGCCTGGTGCAGTACGATGTCTACCACAAGTTCACCGCGGACCAGCACTCGCTGATCGCGGTGCAGAACCTGGAGGCGCTCGCGCCCGGGCAGTCGGCCGACTCGGAGGGCAACGCGCAGGTGGTGAGCGAGCTGGAGCGGCCCGGTCTCCTGATGCTGGGCATGCTGCTGCACGACATCGGCAAGGGCAAGGGACACGGCCACGTCGCCAAGGGCATCCCGCTCATCGAGGCTCTCACCGCGCGCCTCGGCCTCCCCGCGGACGAGGCGGACAAGGTCATCTTCCTGGTCGCGCACCACCTGACCATGTCCCACATCGCGCAGCGCCGCGACATCGACGACCCCAAGACCATCGAGTCGCTCGCCGAGGTGTGCCGCACTCCCGAGCGCCTGCGCATGCTCTACCTGCTCACCTGCGCCGACATGCGCGCGGTCGGTCCCGGCGTCATGACCGGCTGGCAGGCCCAGATCCTGTGGGACCTCTACGCCCGGACCCTGGCGCACCTCACCGGCGGCCAGCGCGAGCGTCCCACCCGCGAGGCGGTGGGCCAGCGGGTGACCGCGGCGACGCGAGGCGAGGTGCCGCGCACCACGCTGGCCGCGCACCTGGCCATGCTCTCGGAGCGCTACCTCGCCACCACCTCGCCCCAGCGCATCGCGGCCCACCTGCGGCTGGTCGACCGTCTGACCGAGCAGGGCGCGCTCGCCACCGAGCTCTTCCATCATCCCGACCTGGGGTCGTCGGAGCTGGTCGTCGCGACCCGCGACGTGCCGGGCCTGTTCTCGCTGATCGCGGGCACGCTCGCCGCGCAGGGAATCAACATCCTCTCGGCCCAGATCCACACTCGCGCCGACGGCATCGTCATCGACACCTTCCAGGTCAACGACCCCTTCGGGGAGGCGGTGACCGAGGAGGCGCGCTGGCGGCGGACGCTGGAAGCGCTGCGCCGCGTGCTGCGCGGCGAGGTGAGCGTGGAGGAGCTGCTCGCGCGCCGCCGCGCGGTACACCCCGGGCCGGACGGGGTGGCGGGGCCGCCCAAGATCTCCCTCGACAACCAGCTCTCCGACACCCACACCGTGCTGGAAGTGAAGTGCCCGGACCGCGTCGGGCTGCTCTACGTGATCACCCGCACGCTCTCCGCCCACGACCTCGACATCGGCAGCGCGCGCATCGCCACCGAGATCGATCAGGCCTACGACACGTTCTACCTCACCGACCGGCAGGGCCGGCGCCTCGAGGACGACGCGGCGATGGTCCGGGTGCGCGAGAGCCTGGAAGACGCGCTCCTGAAGCCGCTCTAGATGCTGAGCCACTACAAGCGATCGCTCTCCCGGCTCGGCGACCCGGTGGCCCGGGGCCTCCTGCAGGCGCACGTGCGGCCGAATCACCTGACGGTGGTGGGACTCGGGGTCAGCATCGTGGCCGCCTCCGTCCTCGCGCACGGCCGCTTCCGGACCGGCGCGGTGCTGCTGACCCTCGCCGGCCTGTTCGACTTCTTCGACGGCTCGCTGGCCCGCCTCGCCAACCGGGTCAGCGCCTTCGGCGCCTTCCTCGACTCGGTGGTGGACCGCTACTCGGACCTAGTGGTGCTGCTCGGCATCGTGCTCTTCTACCACTGGGCCGCCGACACCGTCGGGCTCCTGCTCACGCTGGTCACGGTGGTCGGCACGGTCATGGTCAGCTACACCAAGGCCCGGACCCAGTCGATCGGCCTCACCTGCGAGATCGGCCTCATGGAGCGCCCCGAGCGCCTGATCGTCCTGATCGCGGGCGCGACCTTCAACGTCCTCACGCCCGCCATGGTCGTGCTGGCGGTGCTCACCAACCTGACCGCGCTCCAGCGGATCCTGTACACGCGCCGCGTCACGGTCGGCGCGGCCGCGCGGGAGACCATGCCCACGGTGCCCGCGGCGCCGCCGAAGCCCGCGCCGGCGCGGAGCGCGGCCGAGCGCGAGCCGAGCCCGCTCCACCCCGCGCCCTAGCCGGCATCGCGGCCCGGCCGCAGGGTGCGAGGGCCGACGGGCCCGCTTGGTACACTGACCCCCATGAAGGGCCTCACCGCGAAGGGCTTCACCGCGGCGGTCTGCCTCGTGTCGGTGGTCTTGCTGGGGGCCGCCCCGGCCGGGCTGCCTCCCGACATGCGGGAGCGCTTCACGATCGCGGTGGCGACGCACCGGGCCGGGGACTGGAGTGCGGCGGCACGCGAGTTCGGCGACGCGGCCTGGATCGGGACGCCGCTCGAGGACTACGCGCTGCTCTACCGCGCCGACAGCCTGCTGCGCCAGGGCGAGACCGCGGAGGCCCGCCGCCTCGCGGCCCAGGCGACCGATCGCACCCCGGAGAGCGGGCTCAGCCCCTCCGCCCTGATCTGGGCCGCCGCGGTGCAGAGCGCGGCGGGCGATCCGGGCGCGGCGGTGCGCCTCTTCCAGCGAGTGCTCGGCAGCCATCCCGATCGCCTGGACGTCACCCGCACGCGCTATCTCCTGGGCGAGGCGCAGCTGGCCGCCGGAGATCAACCCGCGGCGGCCAGGACCTTCGCCGCGCTCTGGCTGCAGGCGCCCGCCTCCTACGGCGACGCGGCGGAGGCGCAGCTGAAGGCGCTGGCCGATGGGGGCATCACGGTGCCCGCGCCGGGTCCGGCCGAGCGCGCGGTCCGCGCCGAGCGCCTGCTCTCCGGGGGCCTGATCGAGCGGGCGCTCGCCGAGGCGCAGGCCCTGGTGGCGGAGAAGCCCGCGCCCGACGTGCGCGAGCGCGCCCTCAGGGTCGTGATGAACGCGGCGCGCCGGCTCGGACGCGACGAGACCGCGCTCGCGGCGGCCAGCGACGCGCTCGCCCTAGCGCCTCCCGAGCGCCGGCCCACGTGGCTCCTGGAGCTGGGCCGCCTGCGCCAGCGTCGCGATCGCGACGCCGCGCTGGTCACCCTCGATCGGCTGGTGCGGGAGCACCCGAAGAGTCCCGTCGCCGCGGACGCGCTGCTCCTGAAGGCGGAGCTGCTGGAGGCGGCCAACCGCAGCGCGGACGCGGAGAAGACCTACGTGCGCCTCGCCGCCGACTACCCGGACGAGGACGAGGCCGCCACCGCGCTCTGGCGGCTCGGCTGGGTGGCGTGGTTCCGCGGCAATCTCGCCGAGAGCACCGCGCGCTGGACGCGTCTTCAGACCGCGCGCGGCGTGGGGAGCCTGCGCGAGTCGGCGACCTACTGGCTCGGGCGCGCCTGGGAGCGGCGCGGCGACCGCGACCAGGCCGCGCGGCAGTTCAACACCCTGGTACGCGACGCGCCCCGCAGCTACTACGGGATCCTGGCGGCCCGGCGCGTGGCCACCGCGGTGCCCGCGGCGGCGGCGCCCGCGTTCACCTTCCCCACCGATCCGCTGGAGGCCCTGCAGGGCGACGCGCGCTACGCGCGGGCCGAGGCCCTCCGAGGCGTCGGGCTGCGCGATTTCGCCGACGAGGAGCTCGACGAGCTGACCCGCGCCGCGGTGGGCGAGCCGCGCCGGCTCTACGCGCTCTCCGCCGCCTACGTGGCCGACGAGCGCTACCACATGGCGCTCCGGATCCTCCGGCGCAGCTTCCTCGGGGTGGCCCGGAGCGGTGCCGGCTCGCCCCGCGAGTTCTGGGAGATGTTCTACCCGCTCGGCTGGCGCGACGCGCTCACCGCGGCGGCGGGGCGCGCCTCGGTCGACCCGTTCCTGGTGGCGGCGGTGGTGCGCGAGGAGTCGTCCTTCTATCCCGCGGCCCGCTCCCGCGTGGGCGCCCGCGGGCTCATGCAGCTCATGCCCGACACCGGGCGGGCGGTGGCCCAGGCGCGCCAGATCCCGTTCCCCGATGCCACGGTGCTCGACCAGCCGGTCACCAACCTCGAGCTGGGCAGCACGTTCTTCGCGGGTCTGCTGCGCGAGTTCGGCGACCCGCGCCTGGCCGCGGCGGCCTACAACGCGGGGCCGACTCGCGTGCGCGAGTGGTGGGCGGGGCGCCGCTCCGACGACCTCGAGGTGTGGGTGGACCAGATCCCGTACAACGAGACGCGGGCCTTCGTGAAGCGGGTGATGCTCTCCTACGAGGAGTACCGGCGCATCTACGGAGGGAGCCAGTCCTGATCCTCCGCCCGGCCCCGCTCTGGCGGCTCGCCGCCGCCGCGGCCCTCGACGCGCTCATCGGCCTGGTGGCATGGAGCCTCGCCGCGATGTGGCTGACGATCGCGGTGCTCGGCTTCCGCCGCGACCCCGACCTGCTGGACGTGACCCTGGTCTCGCTGGGGGTGCTGCTCCTGGCGGTGGCCTTTCACGTCGCGTATCACACCGTGCTCGTGGGCGGCTGCGGGCAGACGGTCGGCAAGATGCTGCTCGGGGTGGCGGTGGTGCGGCGCGACGGCGCGCCCGCGGGCTACGGACGCGCGCTGCTGCGGTGCGTGGGCGGCGGGCTCTGCATCTTGACCCTCGGCCTCGGGCGGCTGACCGTGCTCTTCACCCGCGAGCGCCGCGGGCTCTCCGACCTCGTCGCCGGCACCCGCCCCGTCTCGTTGTGACCGTCCCCACTCCCCTCAGGGGAGAGGGGGCGCCTACCAGCGCTTGGCCTTCGCCACCGGCACCACCA
>Ga0068863_100001581_pt1 | contig 22535 bp, 24 predicted proteins | sample KBSSwiS62_FD_66596 | JGI IMG/M metagenome (GOLD analysis project Ga0068863, IMG submission 66596) | Switchgrass rhizosphere microbial communities from Kellogg Biological Station, Michigan, USA - KBS Switchgrass S6-2 | ecosystem: Host-associated > Plants > Roots > Rhizosphere > Soil ... | reverse complement strand
CTCGTCGGCTCCACACCTCTGCGCCAGCAACTTGGCTTGCTCGTTGGCGTCACTGTTTCCACGATCGCCATCGGCGCCACGCTCAACCTGATGAATCGCGGCCTCGAAAAATACATCCCCACTCAGATTCCCGTCACCCTGCAGTCACTTCCTACCGGCGTGAAGATTGAAAGCAATTCCATCGAACACCAGGGCAAACAATACGTCCTCATCAACGCGCTCGGCTCGCACGAAATTCCTGACGGCGAATATCTCTACGACCCCGGCACCGAGCGCATCGAGCTGCAATGGGCGCAAGGTATCGGCAGCGCCGCCGCCCCCGCTCCTCAAGCGCGCCTGATGGCCACCGTCATCAACGGCATTTTGAATCAGCGATTGCCGTGGCGTCTGGTTTTGATGGGAGTGTGTCTCGTACTCGCCGTGGAAATTCTTGGCGTCCGCTCGCTCGCCTTTGCCACCGGCTCATACCTATCGATCGCCACCACTGGAGCCATGTTCGCCGGCGGTCTGGTCCGCATGCTCCTCGAAGCCACCACCAAAAAGAAGGACGAATCCGAAGCCAGCCCCGGCGCTCTCTACTCTTCCGGTCTCATCGCTGCCGGAGGTGTCTTCGGCCTCCTCGGCATCATCATCAACCTCTTTCAGGACCCCGAAATCGCCCATCGCGTCCCAGGTTGGATGGTCTCCGTCCTTCGCCTGCCCTGGCGCCCCGACCTCTTCAATATCGGCCCCAAGTATTGGCCCAACCTCGCCAACAGCAACACCTTCGCCGTAATCATGTTCGTGTTGCTCTCCGCATCTCTCTTCTACTTCGCCCGCAAGAAACTCGACTAGCTCCGGGCTGCAATCCGGCGCTTGCATTGCCCACGGACTCGCATGACCTCCCGGCCTATTTTCTGCCATTCGGGTCCCCAACAATCAGCTTCCAGGCGACATCGTGCTGGCGCCCGGGTATTTCAATCGCCCGGGATTTCACCTCTTGGGCCTTCTGCGCTGGCCCCATCATCACAATAAAGTTCGTGTAGAGCATCGCAATGTCATCCACGACCACAAACCGCTCCACCTGGCTTGCGAATCGCGGCTTCTTTGCGATGAGATCACCCGGCACAGCAGGCAGACCCTCGTGCCCCACAATCACTTCATTCGAATCTCGTACCTAGGCTGCTACCGGTTCGTACAACGCAATCGCCCGTTCCGGCCTCCTGCATTCACTTTCTCCTCGAATTGGCCGGGTCGCTGTTCAGGCTTGCGAACTGACATCGTTTTCGTCTCCTCCGTCGAAGTCTGGCCGTGGCCTGTGTTTGATGCCCTACGGACTCACGCGGGCATCGCGAGATCCGATCGCAACTGCCCACACGAAATATGACTGCTTGGCACCTCGCCGTGCTTCTTTACAACCTCTGCGCTGCGCCCTTAAACTGGCCTCAGTATGGCTTCAGGCTCCAGGAACATCCGCTACCACCGCGTTAACTGGGAGTTCTTCATCACGCCGGGCGTGAAGCTGCTCCTTGTCGCCAACTGCGCCGTGTATCTGCTGCAGGTTTTTATCTACTACTTTCGTAGCCCGCAGACCGAATACCGTTTCGATCTCTGGTTTGGACTCGTCCCGAGCGGCGTCATCCCCGGCCTACGCATCTGGCAACCCTTCACCTACCTTTTCCTCCACGACGTCAACAGCGTCTGGCACATCCTCGTCAACATGTTCATGCTGTGGTCGTTCGGGCGCGAACTCGAACTGGTCTGGGGCCGCAACCGTTTCCTGCGCTATTACTTCCTCACCGGCGTCGGTGCCGGCGTCCTCAACGTCATCGTGCGCACCGTGCCGATGCTTTGGGGCAAGCCCGCTTACGACATTCCCACCATCGGTGCGTCCGGCGCTATCTTCGGCATTCTGATCGCCTGCGCCGTCCTCTTTCCGGACCGCCGCGCTTATCTGTTTCCCATTCCCGTCGCCATCAAAATGAAGTGGATCGTCGCCATCATGGCGGCCATCACCTTCCTCGGCACGTTCGGCCTTGGCGACGACAAGGTCAGCCACATCTGCCATCTCGGCGGCATGGTCATCGGCTATCTATATCTCCGCCGCGACTCCTACCTCTACCGCCTGCGTAACGAAGTCTCCGACTGGAAATTCGAGCGCAACAAAAAGAAATTCGAGGTCTACATCAACAAACACAAAGGCGAACCACCCTCTCGTCCCGACCGCTGGGTCAACTGACTACCTTCAGATGGCCTCTTTACGAGCAAGGCACGGCCGGTCCGTGGTTCTGTCCGCGCTACATAACCTCTTTATTTGCCACACATCTGAAAAACCAAGGGGGTGGGTACCGCTGCGCGGCCCGTCTTGCCTTTATCCCGCTACTGCTGCGCTGCGCCGCCAATTACGTGGAACTTCATGAAGTTCGTGGTGCCGCGCACTCCCATTGGCGTGCCCGCCACTACTGCGATCACGTCGCCTTTGCGCACCAGTTTTTCTTTTAGCAGCCGCTTCTCGGAAATCTCCGCCAGTTGGTCCACTTTGCGCAAATCCGGAATCGCCAGCGGCAGAACTCCCCAGACCAGCGCCACGCGCCGGCGCGTCACCGCTTCCGGTGAAAATGCCGCAATCGGCACCAGCGGCCGGTACCGCGAGATCAGCCGCGCCGTGAATCCGCTGTGCGTGAACACCACAATCCAGCGCATGTGCAGCTCGCGCGAAGCGTGGCAGACCAGTTCCGCCACTGTTTCCGCCACTTTCAGTTTTTCCTGCGTGGCCGGCCGCGCGAACTCCGGCATGCTTTCTTCCGCCTCGCAAATAATCCGCGCCATCATGCTGGCCGCTTCCACCGGATATTTTCCGCTCGCCGTTTCCGCCGATAGCATCACCGCATCCGAACCGTCAAAAATCGCGTTGGCCACATCCGAAGCCTCCGCGCGCGTCGGCCGCGGATTTTCCGTCATGGACTCCAGCATCTGCGTGGCGGTAATCACCGGCCGACGAAATTCCCGTGCCCGCGCAATGATCGTTTTCTGCACAACCGGCACGCGTTCCGGACTCATCTCCACGCCCAGGTCTCCTCGTGCCACCATCACGCCATCCGAAACGCGCAAAATCTCTTCCAGATTTTCGATGGCTTCCGGCTTCTCCAGCTTGGCGATCACCGGTGTATCTTTTCCCGCTCGCCGGATCAGGCCCTTCGCCAGCAGCACATCTTCCGGCCGGCGCACAAAACTCACCGCGATGTAATCCACACCATGGGCCAGCGCAAACTTCAAATCGGTTTTGTCCTTCGGCGTCAGCGCCGGAACGCGCAGCCTGATCCCCGGCAAGTTGATGCCCTTGTGCTCGCCAAGCGCGCCGCCATTCACTACGCGGCAGTTCACTTCCCGCCCCCGCACGCTTTCCACGCGCAGCTCGATCAATCCATCCGACAGCAGAATCCGGTCGCGGCGATGCACTTCTTTCGGCAACGGCAGAAACGTGGTGTTTACGCGGGTCGAGTCGCCCAGAATTTTCGCAGTGGTGATGGTGAACTTCTGTCCGGAACGCAGAGTCACGGACGTACCGCTTGCCAGCGGACCCGTGCGAATCTTTGGCCCTTGCAAATCCGCCAGAATCGCAATGGTCTTCTTCAGCTTTTGCGCGGTGCTGCGCAATGTCTGTATGGCGGCCAGATGTTCGGAATGGCTGCCGTGCGAGAAATTCAGCCGCGCCACATCCATTCCCGCTTCCAGCAATCTTTTCAGGATGCGTGGGTCGCGGCTTGCCGGACCGATTGTACAAACGATTTTAGAGTGCCGAAAACTCATCAAGATCTTGCGTTCTGCTCAGCGCGAAGCGGCAAACTCGCTTACCAAACGCACCATCAGACTCACACCCTTCGCAAACGACGCCGCCGGAATCCGTTCATCAGGCGCGTGCATTCCCTTCAAGTCTTCTTCGGTCAAAGGAAACGGCACCAGTCCGTACGCCTGCACACTGTGCAAACGCAGTTGCGCCGAGTCCGTCGCCCAGGTGGACTGGAACGGCAGCACCGGCGCTCCGCCAAATTCTTCGGCCGACGCTTTCACGATCGCCTGATAAAACTCCGACTCCAAAGAAGAATCAGGCGCCGCCAGGCCGGCGTCCTTTTGTACTTCCAGCTTGACTTGCGGATCGTTCACCAGTTTGTTCAATTCGGCCAGCAGCGAGGTAATCGTGTTGCCCGGCAGCAGACGCACGCTGAGCGTCGCCGTCGCTTCCGAGGGAATCACATTTGGCCGTACGCCGGCATTCAACATGGTCGGCGAAATGGTGTCGCGCAGCATGGCATTCCACAGTGGCTTGGCATCCGCGATCACCCGCGCCGCATGTTCGCCGCGGTCCGGCGTGTCCAACGAACGAATCCACTTCGCGATGTCGCCGTCTTCCAGTGGAGCAATTCCTTCAAAGTAGCGCCGCACGATCGTTGTGAAGCGCACCGGAGAGGTGTAATTTCCGATTTTCTCCACCGCCGCGGCCAGGTGCGTCACCGCATTGTCCTTCACCGGAATCGAGGCATGGCCGGAAGAACCTTTCGCAGTCACCGTCACATTCATGGAAACTTTTTCGCTGGCTTGCACCGCCACGTATTGCACTTTGCCGTTTTTCAGAAAGACGTTGCCGCCTTCGTTGATCGAATACTTCGCGGCGATTTTGTCCCAGTATTTCGCAATCAACGTCTTGACGCTGGCGTCCCCGAGACCTTCTTCGTCGCCGGTGGCCAGAAAAATTACGTCGCGATTGAGCCGCGCGTTGGTTCGCTTCAAATAAACGAACGCCGCCAGGTTCGCGGCCAGCATACCCTTGTCGTCGATCGCGCCACGGCCGTAGATGTAGCCGTCCTTGGGCACCGCGCCAAAGGGATCCACCGTCCATTTCGCGCGCTCTACGCCCACCACATCCATGTGCGCCACCAGCAGCAGAGCCTTAGATGGATCGGCGAAGGACGAAGCGTTCAGCCGCGCAACCAGCGCGCTGCGCCCCGGGGCGAGCGGCAACAACTCCGCCGTAATCCCCTCTTTTTGCAAAATTCCTGCAATATATTTCGCGGCTGCTTCTTCATTGCCCGGCGGATTGGTAGTGTTGATCTTGATCAGGTCGGCGAGCCACGTCGTAGCTTCGCGCGCCAACGCAGAAGTGTCGCCGGGGCCCGAACTGGTTTGCGGCACAACCGGCTGCCCGATTCCCGGCACTTGCGCCAACGCTGTCTGGCCGGTCATGCCGATCGCGCAAGCAGCGAAAATCGCCGCAAAACGCGCGCCAAACACACTTTTTCTTGCGCCCTGCATGCTTTGCACCTTGTGTTCTCCCGATGGGGCCACGTTTTCTGTAGCGAGCGGCCACTTAGCAAACGTTTTGCATCAAATCTGCTTCATACTAACATGCCACTAGGAAGCGCCCGGCTCGGGCAAATGCTGAGCGTTCCTAAGTTCCACGGTCGGCCTCTGGCGAGCCGCACCAGCAGGTTTTGGGAGTCAAGGATGAAACGAATGCTCGCGCATGCGCTCCGAGGTCTGGTTTTTGCCGCAACGCTTTCCGCACTGGGAATTTCTCCGGCCCTTGCGCAGGCTCCGACCGGGCCGGCGCCCGGAGGCCAGCCGCAACAAACACCGCCTCCGGGACAGAATCCCCCGCGGCAACAGCCCAAGCCGCAAGAGGGTGGTTTGTCGATCGCCGTCGAAGTTCCCATCGTCACCATGGACGTAGTCGCCACGACGCAGCATGGCGACATCATCGGCGGACTGAAGCGCGAAAATTTCCGCCTCTTTGAAGACGGCGTTCCGCAAACCATCACCAACTTCGGTCCTACCGACGCTCCGATCACCATGGTCGTGCTCATGGAATTCAGCGCGCGCTACGGCGGCTACTTTTCTTATGTGGCGAAGTATTGGACGGACGCTCTGTTTCCTCAGCTGAAGAAAGACGACTGGGTCGCTCTGGTCACGTTCGACATGAAACCGAAACTCGAGGTGGACTTCACGCAAAACAAAGACGAAGTCCGCCAGGCCGTCTATCACCTGTACTTCCCTGGCTTCAGCGAATCGAATGTTTTTGACGCGCTTCTCGACACCACCGAACGCCTGAAAGATGTGAAGGGGAAAAAGTGCATCCTGCTGATTGCCACCGGTCGTGACACTTTTTCAAAACACACTTACGACCAGACCATGAAAGCATTGCGGCAATCTGATGTTCCGGTTTTCATCGTTGGCATGAGCAAGGCCATTCAGAACATGCGCGACATGCGTTATCCCATGGCCAGCGACATCGATCTGCTGCAGGATGAAAACGAAATGAAGACCTTCGCCAAGCTGACCGGCGGCTTCGCCTGGTTTCCCCAATTTACCGGCGAAATCCCCGGAATTTTTCAGGATGTAGCGGCATTTTTGCGCAACCAATACAGCATCAGCTACAGCCCGACCAATCGCGCGCGCGACGGAAAATTCCGCAAGGTAAAAATCGACCTGGTCGCGCCGGATGGAGGCCCGCTGACCGTGACCGACCAGAAAGGCAAAAAGCAGAAGTACCAGGTATACGCCCGCGAAGGCTACAGCGCGCCGCAAGGCGCCGTCGACTGAAGAGAAAAAGCAGATTCCTCGCTGCGCCCCAAAATGACCACGTGATCCGCGGTGCTCGGAATAACGAGTATGACCCAGAGCACTTTTGAGTGCCTTCGAGTTCAATAGCCGCGGGAGAGGTCGACGCGGTTCGACAATTCCTTTCCGGCGAACCATTCCTCGAGCAGGCGCAGCAGCAATTCCGTTTGACGCTGCCACAGGCGATCGCTCACTCCGCTGGTATGCGGCGTAATAAAAAGGTTCGGCGCCTTCCACAGCGGCGAATCCGCGGGGAGCGGTTCCTTGGATGTGACGTCCAGCGCCGCGCCGCTAAGCTGCCCGCTTTGCAGGGCGCCAATCAGCGCAGCTTCATCGAGCAGTGAACCGCGGGCGATATTAATCAAGCGTGCGCCGCATTTCATTCGTGCGATCTGCTCGGTGCCAATCAGATGTTTAGTTTCTGCTGTCTCGGGCGCGGCAATCACCACGTAGTCGGCTTGCCGCAGCGCGCTGTGTAGCTCTGCAGCCGGCAGAATTGTCTCTGCATGCGTTGTGTCGCCTTTGCCGGAGCGCGTGACGCCCCAAACACGCATACCGAATGCTTGCGCGCGTTTCGCGAGTTCGCGGCCGATGGAACCGTAGCCAATGATAAGCAACACGCTGCCATTAATTTCCGTGAGGCGCTGCGGTTTGTCCCACAAATCCTGCTGCGCCCATTTCGCGGCATCTTGAAAGCGCACGGCGCCAGAAAAGTTTCGCGCCAGGGCAAGAATCATTCCCATGGTGTGCTCGGCCATAGGCACGGAAAAGATACCGCTCGGATTCGTGACAATAACTCCGGAGTTGCGCAGCTCCGGATACATCAGTTGCGATACGCCCGCCGCCGTTGAGTGAATCCACTGCAGGCTTTTTGCCTGTGCGAACTGTTCAGCGCGCAATGATGCGCCGATGAAGATGTGCGTGTCGGGCAATTCCGGAGGCAGCGCGTCGTAGTTCGGCAAGAGCACCCCGCGCATCTGCGGCCAACATTCGCGAATCGCGTCGGCCAGCATCGGCTGGGCACACCATTCGCTGAACGAATGCTTCACGCAAACCACCAGCTTGGTGTTTTCCGGCTTAGGACGGCTCATTTCGAGAGGTCAGCGATGCTTCCACCAGCGAATCAGACCAAGGAGACCACCTAATATCCCGGTGAAAAAGAAAAACAGACGCGCTTCAGGAATTCCGATCAGCCCGATGATTAGCAGTCCGACAGCGACAATCGCGCCAGCTGGGTCGCCGGTAACTATAAATGCAGTCATATTCATATCGGGCCTTGGCTCACCCGAGGCGAGAGGAAATTGCGTCATGAGGCACCGCCACTAGACTTCTACTCTGCCACAATTCGCAGGTCAGTGCCGGTCATCTCGGCGGGGCGGTTCTGGCCGAGTATGCCGAGCAGTGTCGGTGCGATGTCACGGAGGGCGCCGCCGGATTTCAGTTTGAGCTTGTCGTTTCCCGTGACCAGGATGAACGGGACGGGATTGGTGGTGTGATAGGTGTGCGGACCGCCGGTGATCGGATCGATCATAGTCTCAGCGTTGCCGTGATCGGCGGTGATGATCCAGGCGCCGCCGAGTGGTTTGAGTGTTTGAAAAATTTTGGCAAGGCCGGCGTCCACGGCTTCGACAGCTTTGATGGCTGCTTCGAGTTTGCCGGAGTGGCCGACCATGTCGGCGTTGGCATAATTCATGATGATGGCGTCGAACTCGCCTTTTTCGATGGCCTTTACGACAGTGTTGGTGATGCCTTCGGCGGACATTTCCGGTTTCAGATCATAGGTGGCGACTTTGGGCGAAGGAACGAGAATGCGTTCTTCGCCGGTAAACGGTTTTTCGACGCCTCCGTTGAAGAAATAGGTCACGTGCGCGTATTTTTCAGTTTCCGCGGTGCGCAGGTTTTTGTAATTCAGGTCGGCAAACACTTGCGCAAGGATGTGCTCGAGTTTGTCCGGTTTGATAACCGACTGCAGCCAGGGCCAGTTCTTGTCGTACTGCGTCATCGCGACGTAGAAAAGACTTTTCGGGCGCTTGGGATCGGCAAACTTATCCAAGTCGGGCGCGGCAAGCGCGTACGTCATCTGGCGAGCACGGTCGGCGCGGAAGTTGTAAAAGATGATCGCGTCGTCGTCGTGAATGGGGCCGACGGGTTTTGCGTTGGGGCCGGCGCCATCGGTGATGACGACGGGCTTGACGAATTCGTCGGTGACGCCGCTTTCGTAGCTAGCGCTAAGCGCGGCGACCGGATCGCTGGAATGTGATTCGGCTTCGCCGTGCACCATGGCGTTGTAGGCGAGTTGGATGCGCTCCCAACGATTGTCGCGATCCATCGCATAGTAGCGGCCAACCACGGAGGCAATTTTGCCGACGCCGAGCTCGCGCATTTTCTTCTGCAGCTGTTGGACGAATTCGCGACCGCTGTGCGGCGGAGTATCGCGGCCGTCCATGAAGCAGTGGACAAAAACGTTTTCGACTCGTTGCCGTTTGGCGAGTTCGAGCAGCGCGAAAAGATGCTGGATGTGCGAGTGAACGCCGCCGTCGCTGAGTAATCCGAGGAAATGCAACTGGCGCTGGCGACCGCGCTCCATGGCCTGCTGAAAAAGAGGAACTTCGCCAAGCGATTGTTTGGCGACCAGCACGTCAATTTTGGTGATGTCCATGCGAACGACACGGCCGGCACCAATGTTCATGTGGCCGACTTCGCTATTGCCCATCTGGCCGTCGGGCAAGCCTACCGCGGGGCCGGAAGTCGCAATCAGCGTGTTGGCAAAATTCTCAATGAGATGGTCATAGGTTGGTTTGCGCGCCAGAGCGATGGCGTTGCCTTTGCTTTCGGCGCGATAGCCCCAGCCGTCCAGCACGGTGAGTACGATGGGTTTCGGTCGTTTGGTCATAGCGGATCAGGATAGCATTCCAGTTTTAAGTTTTCCTTTAGAAGGGAGAGTTTGTTGGGATTTGTCGTTTTCATTGACGAGCCACACGCAATCTAGCGTCCGGCCAGCAGTAGCAGCCAATCTAAAATCTCTGACCGACGCTCTTGCCTCGGTAGCCGCGGGGCGTTTCTTCCAAAGAACGACGGAACAGGGGCGAATAGGTGTCGCAAATGGATATTTTTTTGTCGGGCGCGAGGTAAAAGGAATCAATGCGTTAGCGCGTTTCCGCTTTTCCAAAGTAGCGGCGCTGGAAAACATCGACATCACCGGTTTCACCGCGACTTCCCCAATCGCATTAGCTAGCAGCGAATTCGCGGAGGGCGGCGAGCAGGCTGTCGACTTCAGCGGCGGTGTTGTAATGGACGAGGCCGACGCGGAGGACGCCGCCGTGCTGTTCGACGCCGAGACGTTCGGTGAGATTGAGGGCATAAAAATTGCCGTCCCAGGTGAAGATGCCGCGATGGCCGAGGAAAGTGGCGGCATCGGTGGGAGTCCCTTTGGCGAGGCGGAAGGATACGGTGGAACAGCGCTCTTCGAAGCGTTTTGCATCAGTGATGCCGAAGAAGCGCAAGCCGGGAAGGGCGAGCAGCCCTTCAATGAGTCGAGTGACTAGAGAGCGTTCATAGGCGACTGTGGAACGGTAAGCAGCGAGGAGCGCTTCACGACGAGTTTTGACTGAAGGGTCGCAGCGGCGGCCGAGTTCCGCGATGTATTCGACGGCGGCGTAAATTCCAGCGATGAGTTCCTGCACCTGCGTGCCAGTTTCCCAGCATTCGGGAACGGCGTCCGTCGCAGGACGGACTTTGTAGGGTTTGAATTTTTCCAGGAGATGCTTTTTACCGTAAAGCGTGCCCATGTGTGGGCCGAAGAATTTGTAAGGCGAGCAGACGAGGAAGTCGCAGTCGAGGGCCTTGACGTCAATGGGGCCGTGGGGCGCGTAATGGACGGCATCAATGAAACAAAGGGCGCCAGCGGCGTGAGCGAGTCTGGTGATGTCGGCGACGGGATTAATGGAGCCGACGGCGTTCGACGCGTAGCCAACGGCGACGAGTTTTGTTTTTGCGTTAAGTTTATCTTTGAGATCGTTGAGATCGAGCGTGCAGTCGGATTCGCGGATGTCCACTTTACGGATGACCACGCCTTTTTCGGCGTGCGCAGCCCAGGGAGAAAAATTGGCATCGTGATCGAGCGTAGTGAGGAGAATTTCGTCGCCGGGCTTTAGTTCGCGGCCGATGGCCCGCGAGAGGCCAAGCGTGATGGTAGTCATATTCTGACCGAAGACGACTTCATCGGGCGCGCTGTTGAAAAGATCGGCCATAGCGAAGCGCGCATTGGAAATGATTTCGTTGGTGCGCCGGCTCGTGAGGAAAGCGCCGTAGGTGTTGGCGTTGCCTTCAAGAAAATATTTCTGAACGGCGTCCATGACCTGGCGCGGGACTTGCGTACCAGCGGGGCCGTCGAGGAAAGCGGCGGGCTGGCCATTAACCTGAAGTTGCAACGAGGGGAATTGTTCGCGGACCCACGCGATGTCGAAGGGGTGAGAAGCTTCGTACAAAACAGGTGTGCTCATTCGATCCTCGAAGGAATTTGAGCCGCTAGTTTCTCACAGACGCGCGGCATGGAAAACGGCTCAGCGTGATAGCATCGTCGAGATCAGTCAGACATGCCGAGCGGACGCCGGCTAAAAATCAAACGAGCGGCCATAGCTACTTGAAGCCATCAAGGGGCGGGCTGACTTCGCGCCGCGATTCATCCTGGGAAAGCCATGCTAGACAATACAGCGATGTCCGAACGGACGCGGATAGTGCGCGAGCCGCAACGGGCGGTGTATGGCCGCAAAGCGATTTACGAAATATTGGATGAGGGATTTGTTTGTCACGTGGGATTCACCGTGGACGGGCAAACCTATGTGATTCCGACCATGTATGCGCGCGTGGGCGATGCAGTTTATTTCCACGGGTCTGCTGCGAGCAGAATGCTTCGTGGCGCGGCGTCTGGATTGAATGTGTGCGTGACCGTGACGCTGGTGGACGGGTTGGTGCTGGCGCGGTCGGTGTTCAATCATTCGATGAACTACCGGTCGGTGGTGGCGCTGGGGACTGCGCTGATGGTGGACGAGCCTGGCGAGAAGCTGGAGGCGCTGAGGGCATTTGCGGAAAAGATTTTACCGGGAAGATGGAATGATGCGCGGCAGCCGAATGAGAAAGAGTCGAAGGCGACGAGTATTTTGCGATTGCCGTTGGATGAAGTTTCAGCGAAGGTGCGCCAGGGCGGCGTGGAGGACGACGCGGAGGACTACGCGCTGAAGGTGTGGGCGGGGATTGTACCGCTGCGAATGGTAGTGGAGGCGCCGGTGCGGGATGAGCGGTGCGATGCGGGGATTGCGACGCCGTGTTATGCCAAAAATTTCCGGAGTTTAAGCTGAGGGCCGCACGGCGCGGAGAAAGTCGGCAAGCAGGCCGTAGGCGGTGGCTTCGATGCCGGGATTGTGTTCAACGATGGAAAAGCTAAACAGGTCGAGGTCGAAGCGAATGGCGGAGCTGGTGCCTTCGAGATTGGCGAGCGGGTCGCTGGCGAGCAGAAGTTCGGGGCGGACTGTGCACTCGACGCCGGCGCCGCGGCGTTCGGCGCGACAGACCAGTTTGTAGCGCATGCCGGCGGCCCGGACGCTGCGAATTTTTTCGGCGCTGAGTTCGCGCAATCCGGTGCGCTGCACCTGGTCGAGTTTAACTGGAACGCCCATGAGCACAGTAGTAAGCGAGACGACTTTTACGGCGGCGTCCCAGCCATCGAGGTCGTTGGAAGGATCGGTTTCCGCAACGCCGAGAGCCTGAGCGCGACGAATCGCTTCTTCAAAGGACAACCCTTTTTCGACTTCGGTGAGGACCACGTTGGTGGTGGAATTGAGAACACCGGAAAAGCTGCGCAGTTCCACCGCGGGCAAGCCAGTGGGAAACAAAGAAAAGATTGGAACGCCATCCATCACAGTGGATTCGCAGAGAAAACTCTTGCCGCGTTCGCGCGCGAGGGACATGAGTTCGGCGTAAGCGTGAACGACAGGGCCCTTGTTGGCGGAGATGGCATGGGCGCTGTGGTTTAAGGCGGCTCGAAGATGATCGGTGGCAGGCTGGCCGCTTTGCGGATCGAGTGAACTGGTTTCAAAGAAAACGTCGGCGCGAGAGCTGTCGAGCCATTCAGCGACGTTGGGCAAAACTTCCAGATGAGCGCGCTGCGGCCAATGCCCGTTGAGCAGCGCGAGGGGATTGAGGCCGTCGGCGTCGGCAACCCAGCCGGCGCGGCGCGTGGCGACTCCCGTTAGGCGCCAGCGAACATCGTAGCGGCGGCGCAGCTCCGTCTCTTTCGCGATGAGGAGGCGGAGCAGCGCGCGGCCAACGTTGCCGAAACCGACGATGGCGAGGTTGTAGAGAGGAATGGCGGCCTCGTTTTCCGGTGGACTATTTTCCGACCGCGGCGTCGAGTTTTTGCGCGACGGAGGAAATGTGCGCGGCTTCGGCTTCGAGTACGCGCGCGCTGACCACAATTTGGGCGTCCACATCTTTCCACTGCTTTTGTTCGATGGGTTCGCGGACCGCCGGTAGAGTCTTGGCTTCGTAGCCGGTGTATTGGCCGGGCGCGTCTACGAAATGTTTGAACCACGGGCGGCCGGGAAGACCTTGTTCCAGCGTGAGCTTCTGTTCGCTGGCCATCAACGCGGCATTTATTTCGGTGAGCGAGGTCTTGGCCAAAGCGGCGCCACCGTTCGCGAGGGCTTTGTCTAACGCTTTGCGATATTCACCTGCTGCGCGATTGAGAGCATCGGTGGCATTGTCGAGCGGTGCGAAATTAAGGAATGGCGGAACGGCTTCACGCTGCGGTGGAACGGACTTGACGCGCGGATCGGTCATGGCGGCAAAAACGCCTTCGTCGAGTTCACGATTGCGTTCGATGATTTCTTCACGCGATTTCTGCGCCAGCGTTTTCAATTCCTTGACGTAAGTCTGCATGGTTTCGGCGAAATTGGTGTATTCAAAGGGCAGCAGGTCGGCATTGGCCATCCGCATAACAGCGGTTCCGGCAGTTTGCGCCAGGGCACGACCGTAGACGAAATCGGTATCGGCAAAATGCGTGTACCAGTAAAAATCGTCGTAGATGGAGTGGTAGATGCCGCCGCCATCTTCGCCGCCGAAACCGAGATTGAGCGCGGCGACACCATCATGCTGCAGGAACGCCCCGTAGTCGGACCCTGATCCTAACGCGCCGATGCGGAGGTCCGTGCGGGAGCGAGCTTCCTGGCGTTCGGAGATGTCGTCGGGGCGGCCGATCTGGCGAAGTTGCGCACGCTTCCATACGGAAAGCTTGGTTTCGGGATCCTGAATGTCGCGTGCCACGTCGTTGATGAATTTTTCCAGTGTGTGCGAACCTTCGGCGCCGAAATAGCCGCGTGTGCTTACGTCGGAATTGATATAGACGACCGCGTGCTGTTTCAGTTCGTCGGCGTGCTGCTCGGCCCATTCCGTGGAACCGATCAGGCCTGGCTCTTCCGCGTCCCACGCACAAAAGATTATGGTGCGCTTGGGCTTCCAGCCCTGCTTGACGAGTTCGCCCATGGCGCGCGCTTCTTCCATGACCGCGATGAGGCCGGAGATGGGGTCTTCCGCGCCGTTGACCCAGGCGTCATGGTGATTGCCGCGGATGATCCACTCGCCGGCGGCAGTGGTGCCGGGAATTTTACCGATGACATCGTAAATGGTCTTCAAGCCCCAGTCGGATTTCACCTTCAGGTGAACTTTAGCCGGGCCGGGACCGACGTGATATGTAAGTCCAAGCCCGCCGCGCCAGGCGCGAGGAGCGATCTGGCCTGAGATAGCAGCAAGCAAAGGCTCAGCGTCGCCGTAGGAAATCGGCAGAACGGGGATTTTCGTGAAGACCGGGACGTCTTTCAGATCGAGGCGCTTGGCGTCTTTCGTGGCGCCGGCGCCAGGCGTAAGCGGATCCCCGGGATAAATGGGATCGTCGGCGACGCTTCCGCGCTGCACACCGTCGCGCGGACGATACGCCCCGGCGGGAAAGGTTTCGCCGGCCTTAAAGCCGTCTTCGTTTGGATCGGAATAGATAAGGCAGCCGACGGCGCCGTGCTCCGCGGCAACCTTGGGCTTGATGCCGCGCCAGGAGCGGCCGTACTTGGCGATAACGATTGCGCCCTTTACCGAAACGCCGAGACGCGCGAGCTCTTCATAATCTTCGGGTATGCCGTAGTTGACGAAGACCAGCGACGCGGTGACGTCACCATCAATGGAGTACGCGTTGTACGTCGGGAGCTGTTCACTCTGCTGACTGGAGGTGGGATCTTGCGCGACGGCGGGTTCCTGAAGCTTGGCAGTGAATTTCGGGCCGCCTTCGACGAGTTCGACAGCGCGTTCTTTTGGAGTCGGAAACAAGATTTCAAATGTTTCGATATGGGCGTCGAGGCCGAACTCCTTGAACTTTGCGAGGAGCCATTCAGCGTTGTCCTTGTCATAGGCGGTGCCTACGTTGTGCGGCCGCGCGGTAAGGCGCTGCATGTAGTCGCGCATGAGCTGCGGACTCGGGATGGCCTTGAATTTTTCTTCCCACTGGCGCTCGGCGCGGGAAGAGTCGGCGGAGAAGCCGGCAAGTACCGGCTCATCGGACAAACCGGAGTACCACCACGGCAAGGCCGCGCCGCTTAGTACCAACAACACAAATAAGATGACTACGCGTCTCATAAACCCCCTTAGAAAGATCAAGAAACCGGTTGCTGCGGAAGAATCTGGCGCAGCACAAATTTGCCGATCAGCGGGTAGCACGCCCATTCGCCCTGATTCGATTTGATCCCGTAAACGATTCCCAAAATCACGTTCACCACCCAGCCGCCCATTCCCCACAACCAAACAAAACCAAACATGCCGAAGAAGACCAGCGGCGGGGCTTCGCCAGGCGCGGGATGAGGACGTTGCGCGAGAGTAAAGAACATGGTGCTGAAAGTGATCAGCATTCCGACCACGAAGACCACCATGTACGCGGCGTACCAGATCAGCGCCTGCAGCGAATGAAACTTCACAAAAAGCGAATCGCGTTTGATGATGAAGAAGACCAATGGCGCAAGGAATCCCGAGAAAATAGCCAGGATATGCAGCAGAAGCGCATTGCTGCGATCATCTGGCGAAGGAACCGGCAAAGAAGTATTGGCGACGGGCGGATTCATGGATGCCTTGACCGCGCTGGCTGCACGAAGAATTGGGCAGAGGATTATTCCGCGAGCGGAGCGTTCTCCGCAAGTCTGGATTTTGGATTATTTCGCACGGCGTCGGTCAGGAGAGCCAGCGCCGTCTTTTTTGTGCGTGGTGTTCAGGATTTCGTCGGGGATGCGCAAGCGTTCTACAGGTTCGCCATTCACAATGTGCGATTCGATGATTTCGTCGACGTCGTCGGGGCACACGCCGCCATAAAAAACGCCTTCCGGATAGACAGCGACAGTCGGGCCGAGCTCGCACTGATCAAGGCAGCCGGACTTATTGGCGCGCACGAGCTGGATACCGCGCCGCGCAAGTTTCACTTTGAAGAGACGCTGCAGTTCGCCCTGTCCAGTGGAATCGCAGCAACCGCGCGGGTGACCGGCCTCACGCTGATTCATGCAAATAAAAATGTGTTTCCTGAACTTTGCCATCTTGCATTTCGCTATTTCCAAGATACGCGGAACACCCGATGCGACGCAAACCGTGCTGCGCCTTGAACCTGCGGCACGCTACATTCACAATAAACGGATGGATCGCACACTCAATAGTAGGCTTGCCATGATCAGCCTGCCCGATAGCGACGGGCGTGCAATTCGGCTCGGTTCGCTGTGGTTGCGGCAACCTGCGATTATCGTATTCCTGCGCCATTACGGTTGAATCTTCTGTCGCGAACATGTCGCGCAGTTGCGCACAAACGAAGAGGCAATTCGACAGCGCGGTGCGGCGGTTGCGGCCGTCGGCCTCGGCGACTTCGCCTACGCTAAAGCTTTTCGTGAGGAGACCGGCCTTACGCTTCCGCTGCTGGTGGACGAAAAGCGGGAAGCGTACCAGGCGATGGAGTTGAAGAACGCGAATTTGTTCCACCTTCTGCGTAAAGACAATTTCGAAGCGCGCGCGCGAGCCCGGGCCGGGGGACATTCACAACACAACTTGGGCAAGAATCCGTTTCAACTAGGTGGAAGTTTTGTTTTCGGGCCGGGCGATGTGGATCGCTTCGCGCATTTCAGCGAAACATTTGGAGACCACGCGTCGATCCAGTCGCTTCTCAACGCGCTAGCCTGAGCTACCGGCGCTCCCTGATTTTTCTGCCGTTTGCTGTGCTTCATGTGTATCTGGCATTGAAACGCGGCCCGAACGCACATCCTCTTCGTACCATTTCTGCCCCAGCTGAGCCATTTGCTTCAGCACCGGATCCAGCTCCGAAGTTCGGTTGGTCAGGCCATACGTGACGGCCGGCGGGATGGTCGGTTCGTATTTCCGATAAACGAAGCCCCGCTCTTCGAGGTGCTTGAGCCTCTCCGCCAGCACGCGGGCCGAGATGCCTTCGACCTTTCGGCGAAGCGCGCCGAAGCGCGTAGGACCGTCGTTACCCAGAACCCACAAGATTTGCATGATCCAGGGCTTGGTCAGAGTTTCCAGTAAACAATTGATTGCACAAGGGATAGGGGTTTCGCCGCACTTCGCCGTTTTGGCGGAGCTGCCCGCGCTAGGCGCTTTTCTTTGCATAACCTGGTTATTTTAGAGTTCCTACTTCCAAATAGCTAGTAGTTATTTATTGTAACTACGGACGTGCCCTCGACATCTCATTGAGCACCGGCAACTTTCTTTGGAGAGATTACTTATGAAACTTCTGCAAGTAGATGCGAGCTCGCGGCGGGACTCCGTTTCGCGCCAACTCACTTCCCTTTTCGCGGGAAATTGGAGGAAGCAATTTCCGGATCGCCAAGTCGTTCACCGCGATTTAGCGGCGTCATCCATCCCCATGATCAATGATGATTGGATCCAAGGAGCTTTTTCCAATCCGCAGCAGCACTCGGCCGCACACCGGGACGCTCTGCAATTCTCGGACGCAATCATTTCCGAAGTGCAAGCTGCCGACGTTATCGTCATCGGTGATCCCATGCACAACTTCACGATTTCGGCACGGCTCAAGGCGTGGCTGGATCAGCTGGTGCGCGCGGGCGAGACTTTTTCGTTTGATGCGTCGGGAGCAAAGGGTCTACTGTCCGGCAAGAAAGTCTATGTGCTGACCTCGCGTGGCGGATCCTATGCCCCGGGATCGCCGGCAGCGCAATTCGACTTTCAGGAACCGTACTTGAAGTTTGTACTCGGGTTTATCGGCTTAACGGACGTGACGTTTATTCATGCGGAAAATCAGGGTCGGACAGATTTGGCCGCTGCTGGAAAAGCGGCGGCGATTGAAAGGATTGAGGCGGCGCTCGTCTGAACGGCAACTAGCGCTGTGGCTCGGCGAAAGGGTCGGGAGTAGGCACAAACTCGATAGGAACTTCGCTGACGAGTGTTTTCAGCCAGCGCGCGCATTCGTTCATCCCCTGCTGTTCGGAAGGCACGTGGCTCAGCACGATCAGTGCTTTATGGCGTCCCTGACTGACCGCATCGGCAACATATTCGACAGTTTCCCATTCGCGCGTTTCACCGGCGAGCAAAACCTGAACGTCCGGCATTTCCAGCGCGCCGATTTCGCGTTTGGACCCGGCGAAGCCTGGGCTGAGCGCCACGCGTGTCACTCTCATTTGGCGATCCCCGACGATACGCAGCGAGGCGATGCCAAACTTAGTTTTAACTTCGTCGGCCAATTTGCCGACGTTAGTTTCGGGAAGAGTGAAGAGATACTGATTGTTTGCATCCTGATATTTTTCCCAGCCTAGCGCGTGCGCGTTGCCCAGTTCAATGCCGTCGGGATGCATGCGGTGCCAGTGGTCGTGGAATCGCCACACCACCAGGTGATGTTTTTCGATGAAGGCACGTTTTTCCGCCAGCACTGGGTCTTGCTCGCCTTGCGGAAGCGGCTCGGCCTTATCGGGATCGTCAAAAAAGGTCGGCTCGTGCGTGATGATAAGGTTTTGTCCAGTCGCTGCGGCGCGCTGCAAAACAGCGTAAGTGGCCATCATGGTCACCGCAATTCCCGCAACCGGAGTTTTCGGGTCGCCCGCTTTGAACGTATCCCGAGTCTGTGCGAGCCACTCAATGCCAACATGTGCCTTGATGCGGTCCACGACATCCTGCGCTGTGAGCGGACTCTTTTCGGCCGCGGTTGTTTTGTTGTCCTGCGCAATGCAAGGAATCGTCGCGATCGTGGCCGTCAAGAAGATACCAGCAAGTTTCAACATTTTTCCCCCGCGATGGTTTTTTCGTGCTCTGGCAGCTGCAACGGCTTGGACATGGTAATAAAGTGGCACGGAATCTTCAGCGGGATTTCCGGCGGCATCGCGGCGGTTCCGGTTTCGAGGTATCCAAGATGCTTGTACATGGGAACCAAGTCGTAGCGCGCGCTGATGGTACGCAGATCGGCCACTTCACAGCCGGCGGCGGCAAGATAGTCCTCTGCGCGATTCATCAGTACGCGGCCAAGTCCGCGGCCCTTCAGTTGCGGGCGCAGCGCCAGCAAGCCGACGTAGCCACGCTGTCCACGCACTTCGGCGTAGACACAGCCGGCGACGCCGTCCGCATCCTCTAGTACGAGAAATTTGCCGTTGGCGAAAAACGGCTGCAGCTTTTCGGCGTTGATGCGGTCGCCTTCGATGGCCACCTGCTCCGGAAGAAACGCCACGTTAATCAAGGTGACGAGCGCCGGAGTATCCGCGGGCTCGCCGAAGCGTTCGCGAAAACCTGAGATCGCGGCCGGGCCCGACATGCTCGAAGCTCAGGCGAAGACGGACTTGCCCGGGAAGCGCGCCGCGCCGCCCAGTTCTTGTTCGATGCGCAGCGACTGGTTGTACTTGGCGATGCGATCGGTGCGCGAGGCTGAACCGGTCTTGATCTGGCCGGCGGCAGTGGCGACTGCAAGATCGGCGATGAAGGTGTCTTCGGTTTCGCCGGAGCGGTGCGAAATGATGGAGTTGTATCCGGCTTTGCGGGCGAGTTCGATGGCGTCGATGGTTTCCGTGACGCTGCCAATCTGGTTGAGCTTGATGAGGATGGCGTTGGCTACGCCGTCGTTGATGCCGCGCGAGAGGCGTTCGGTGTTGGTGACAAAAAGATCGTCGCCGACGAGCTGAATTCTCTTTTTGGAGGATTTGGTTCCCACTGACTGCGTGAGCGATTTCCAACCCGCCCAGTCGTCTTCGGCCATGCCATCTTCGATGGAAACGATAGGATATTTTTCAACCCAGGCGGTCCAGTAAGCGGCCATTTCGTCGGAAGAGTGCGCGCTTTTGTCGGACTTTTTGAAGACGTATTTGCTGCTGGCCTTGTCGTAGAACTCGCTGGAAGCGGGATCGAGAGCGATGCTGACCTGCTCGCCCGGCTTATAACCGGCGGCGCCGATGGCTTCCAGCACGATTTGGATTGCTTCTTCGTTGGACTTGCAGTTGGGGGCGAAGCCACCTTCGTCGCCAACGGCCGTCGAGTAGCCATGCTTTTTCAGCGCTGCCTTCAGTGCGTGAAACACTTCAACGCCCCAACGAAGCGCTTCTGAAAAACTCGGCGCGCCGATAGGCATGACCATAAATTCCTGGAAGTCTACGGAGTTGTCGGCGTGCGCGCCGCCATTCAAGATGTTCATCATGGGAACGGGGAGAAGGTTGGCGCTGCGATCGCTCGAATACTTGGAAAGATATTTGTAGAGCGGCTGCTTGGTAGCAGCAGCGGCCGCTCGCGCGCCGGCCATGGACACGGCGAGGATGGCGTTAGCGCCCAGCCGGGATTTAGTGGGCGTGTTGTCCAGCGTGATCATTTTGTGATCGAGGCCGCGCTGATCGGTGGCGTCGAAACCCGAAACGGCTTTGGCGATTTCGCCGTTCGCGTTGGCGACCGCTTTGAGCACACCCTTGCCGAGATATTTGTGCTTGTCGGCGTCGCGTAGTTCGAGCGCTTCGTGTTCCCCGGTGGAAGCACCGCTCGGAACCGCGGCCCGGCCCGACGCGCCGCCTTCCAGAATGACATCGGCTTCGACGGTGGGATTTCCGCGCGAATCAATCACCTGACGCGCGTGGACTTTTGCAATCTTCGTGGACATTTCTGCCTAGGTCTCCTATCTGAAGCTGAGCCGTTCATTCTAGCAAACCAGCGGGCGGAGGCAGGCACCCCCTATGCTTCCGGCGGATGTGTGGCGAATAAAAAAACACACCTGACGGGTTTTTTGGCAAGTGCAGTGGTTGGACTCTTAGTAGCTCGCTTGGTTGGCGGTATCCGGGGTAAACGGAGTTGGATAGAGCGCCGGACCCGTTCGAATCGCCTGGCTAGAAATGCTCTTGCTGTTTGCGCCCATATAAGTATCCGGCGGGCTTTGGCCCATGGGACTGCCGATAGCTGTCGAGCTCAGAGGCAGTGATGGCAAAATGAGACTCTTGCGGATGGTTCGAATTTGCCGCCAGCTCCGCGCTTAGTCTCAAAGCGCAGATCGCCGGAGCATCCTGGTAGCGCGCGCGGCGAGAGACAAAGGCTTCATTCGCTATGTTTAGAATGAACTCGCGCGCGCCCGTTGCCTCGCGGACGCTAAACGTATATTCGCGCACGAGAGGCGTCACCTTGAAGCCGACGTACTGAATAATGGGGCTGTCGCTCATTTGGTTTCCGGTGATACTGCGTTTGTAAGAGTGCCCTCCGCAGGCTTTAGTGCTGGAATGGTGGCAAACCTCTTTATTCCGCGCACCCCAAGACTAACTTCGGTCATCACGGGCGTTTACCGGGCATGCGTTCTTTAGTTGCAAGGCGCGGCCGCTTATGTTGAATCCGTCCAATATGGTGATCGCTTTTTCGGCATCCTCAGGTGATCCGATCTCCACGAATCCAAATCCTCGTGAGCGACCGCCCTCCCGGTCGCAAACCACTCGCGCCGAATCAACCAGAAATCCCCTGAAGCTGAACAATTGACGCAGTCCTTCGCCTGTCAGTTCTGCAGGGAGGTTTCCCACGTAGAGCTTAGTCATTATTTAGACTCCATTTCGGCGCGGCATCGTGAAATTCAACCAACCAAACTTCGGGCTCTTCAAAAAAATGCTCAGAATTGCCGCGTGTAAACTCTTCTGCCGGTGGAGAGCGCGGCTACCGTCGTGAGCACTATCGCGCCAACCATGGCTGCCAAGCTAGCGAGAATCGTAGCGGCGGCGCCAGAAAACCCAGCCGTATGCATCAGAAACCCACCAACGACTGCGCCAGCAATCCCCATCGCAATGTCCATGAACCGGCCATAGCCCTCACCTTCGAGGCTTCGTCCCGTGAGCCAGCCGGCAACAAATCCGACAAAAATCCATAAGAACCAATACATCTTTTCTCCCTGCCTGCGAAGCGGCCTGGTGTGCCCAGGCTCCTCAGCGTGCGACGGGTCAAGCGTACTTTCTGCCGTTCATAAAGGCGGTGAGCGCGGTGAGCAACGCGGCACCCAGCAGCGCGCAAACCGACGAATAAACGAATCCCCAAAGTCCCAGCCTGACCAGTGAACCGGCTGTGATGCCGGTGACTACAGCGCCACTCAGCCCCATCAGCACATCCATGAATCGACCGTGTGAATTCCCGGCCATGACTTTCCCGCTGAACCAGCCCCCGGCGATCCCTAGCGCCACAAACCATAACAAGAAATACATGTTCCTCCCGTAGCGCTCACAAACCCGCTGGCGGCATTTCCTCTTGCTGAGCTGATCAGTTTTTGGTCTTTTACACAATGTTCCGATTTACCATTTTTGTCAAGTTAATTCGGGTAGCAGAAACTCTGCTTTACCATTATAGTTAAGCTGGATTTGCACTGAGGCGCCCGTGGACGTTTGCCAGATCATCAAACAGAGACTCGAGGAACT
>Ga0068863_100001579_pt1 | contig 22540 bp, 18 predicted proteins | sample KBSSwiS62_FD_66596 | JGI IMG/M metagenome (GOLD analysis project Ga0068863, IMG submission 66596) | Switchgrass rhizosphere microbial communities from Kellogg Biological Station, Michigan, USA - KBS Switchgrass S6-2 | ecosystem: Host-associated > Plants > Roots > Rhizosphere > Soil ... | reverse complement strand
GTCGCCGACTGGGAGTCGTGCGTCGCCTGCGCGCAGAAGGTCGCGGTCGAGGTGGGGCCGATCGACGTGCTCGTCAACAACGCCGGCATCACGCGCGACACGACGTTCAAGAAAATGGACCGCGCAGCCTGGGACGCCGTCATGCATACGAACCTCGACTCGTGCTTCAACATGACGAAGCAGGTGTGCGACGGCATGGTCGATCGCGGCTGGGGGCGGATCATCAACATCTCGTCGGTCAACGGCCAGAAGGGCGCGTTCGGCCAGACCAACTATTCGGCCGCGAAGGCCGGCATGCACGGATTCACGAAGGCGCTCGCGCTCGAGGTCGCGCGTAAGGGCGTCACCGTCAACACGATCTCGCCCGGCTACATCGGCACGAAGATGGTAATGGCGATTCCGAAGGAAGTGCTGGATTCGAAGATCGTGCCGCAGATCCCGATGGGCCGGCTCGGCAAGCCCGAGGAAGTGGCGGGGCTCGTCGCGTATCTGTCGAGCGAGGAAGCCGCGTTCGTGACGGGCGCGAACATCGCGATCAACGGCGGCCAGCACATGTTCTGACATGGACGACCGAGCCTCGATGCGTCGCCGATCCGCCGCGGGCGTTCAAGCCCGCATCCGCCGCGCCGCGGTTGCGTGCACGATGGCGTGCGCTGTTGCGCTCTCGTGGCTCGCTGGCGCGGCGACCGCGCAGGACGCCTTTCCGTCGAAGCCCATCTCGCTGGTCGTACCTTTCCCGCCCGGAGGGGTCGCCGACATCGTCGCGCGGCCCGTTGCCGACGCCATGAGCCGGGTTCTCAACACGGCTGTCGTCATCGAGAACAAGGCCGGCGCCGGCGGCGGCATCGGGATGGGCTTCGTCGCGAAGGCGAAGCCCGACGGCTACACGCTGCTTCTTGCGCTGTCGTCGATCTCGATCATTCCCGAGGCGGACAAGGTGACGGGGCGCGCGCCGATGTATCAGCTCGACCAGTTCGCGCCGATCGCGCGCTTCACCGCCGATCCGACTGTGCTCGCCGTGCGCGCGGACAGCCCGTGGAAAACCGTGCAGGATTTCGTGGCGGATGCGAAGAAGCGGCCCGGCGCGATCACGTACGGATCGTCAGGCAACTACGGGACCATGCACATCCCGATGGAGATGTTCGCAACGAGCGCCGACGTGAAGCTGCTGCACGTCCCCTACACGGGCGGCGGACCGGCGGTCGTGGCGCTCCTGGGCGGGAACGTGGACGCGATCTCGACCGGGCCCTCGACGGTGATCCAGCACGTCAAGGCCGGCAAGGTGCGCATCCTGGCAACGTGGGGCGACAAGCGGCTCGCCGCGCTGCCGGACGTCCCGACGCTCTCGGAATCCGGCTTCAACACGACGTTCTTTCAGTGGGCCGCGCTGTTTGCGCCGGCAGGCACGCCCGAGCCCGTCATGGTCAAGCTGCGCGACGCGGCGCGCGCTGCCGCTGCCGATCCGCGATTCGTGAGCGCGATGGCAACGGTCGAGACGCCAATCCAGTATCTCGACGCGCCGGAGCTCGCGCGCTTCTGGGCCGCCGACGCGCAGAAGCTCGCCGAGGCCGTGCGCAGAGTCGGCAAGGTCGAATAGCGCAACCGAACGCCGAATAGCGCCACCGAACACCAAAAAAAAACGCCCCGCAGGTTTGCCCTGCGGGGCCAGGCTGTATCTCTCAGGAGGAGGAGAAAGATACAGGTCTTGCGAGAACGCTTCAGTCGACGGTCAGTCAACTGTCAGCTGACGCTTTAGGCAGCCTTGCGACCCTTCGACGCCGACTTCGCGGCGCTGGCGGCATTGGCGGACGCGGCGCGAACGCTCGCATCGGCGAAGCTCACGACCTGCTTCGTCGCCTTCTGGATCTGGTCGAACGCGGCCGTGGAAGCGGCGAACGTCGACTTGAACGCGTTGACGGCGGTTTCCGAGCCGGCGGGGGCGTTCTTGGTGGCCTTCTCGACCCACGCCGCGGTGTCCTTCGTGTAGTTCGACCACACTTCCTCGGCGAGCGCCGTGAACTGCGCCTGCGCTTGCGACGAGATCTCGTACAGGCTGCGCGTGTAGGCGGTGGCCGTCTCGACGCCCGTCTCGGCGTACTTGGCGCGGAGCGTGAGCAGATCCTGGACGTCCTTGACCGAAGCAACCGCGTTCACGCCTTCGACGCCCGTCGCGAGCACGAGCTTCACGGCGTTCATGTTGAGCGTCACCAGGCGCTCGGTGTTTTCGAGCGCGACGCTGGCGATCTTCGCCGCTTGCGTGACGTTGACCTTGTTGAAGTCGGCAAACTGTTCAGTGGGTGAGTACATGGTTTCCCTTTCCGTCGTCAAATGAGGGGCCGCCCTGTGCGACCCTTGCGAATCCTTGGTCCCGGTGCCTCTTGCGGGTGCCGTCACTGCCTATCTCCGTCACCCTGATTTGTTGCACCGCACAAAACCAATTGTATGGACGCGTGCGACCCAAGTCAAGTGTTTTTTGTGCATCGCACCAATAGCGCGTCTCGCCGCCCCGCCCGGAAACCAAACGCCAGATAAATCAGTGGGTTATAATGCCCCCTTCTTTTGCGGAGCGCGCCATGAGCGAATCACCGCGCATCATCAAGAAATATCCCAACCGCCGCCTCTACGACACGGCCAACAGCGGCTACATCACGCTCGCCGACGTGAAGCAGATGGTGCTGGAGGACCTCAAGTTCCGGGTCATCGACGCGAAGTCGGGGGACGACCTCACGCGCACCATCCTGCTGCAGATCATCCTCGAGGAGGAAGCGGGCGGCATGCCGATGTTCAGCTCGGAGATGCTCGCGCAGATGATCCGGTTCTACGGCAGCGCGCAGCAGACCGTGATGGGGCAGTACATCGAGCAGAACGTCAAGGCGTTCCTCGCCATCCAGAAAAAGCTGCAGGACCAGGCGAAGCAGATCTACGGCGACAAGATGATGATCACGCCCGACCTGTGGAAGCAGTTCATGCAGATGCAGGCGCCCGCGATGCAGGGCATGCTCGGCAACTATCTGGAGCAGAGCGCGAAGCTCTTCATGGACATGCAGCAGCGGATGCAGGACCAGACGCGCGGCATCTTCGCGGCCTTCCCGTTCCCCAATTTCGCTCCGCAGCAAAACCCGTCGGACGACCCCGACAAGCGCTGACGCGTCCTGAGCACCGCAACAACTCCGTTCGTCGACGTTCTTTTCTTGCGATGCGAAATCGCGAAGTGAAGGCGGCGCCCCGCCGTTCCGTTGCTGCACCGCGGATCGGCTTCGTGTCGCTCGGGTGCCCGAAGGCGCTCGTCGACTCGGAGATGATCCTCACACAGTTGCGAGCCGAGGGCTACGACATCGCCCCGACCTATGACGGAGCCGATCTCGTGGTCGTCAACACGTGCGGCTTCATCGATGCCGCCGTCGCGGAGTCGCTCGACGCGATCGGCGAGGCGCTCGCCGAGAACGGCAAGGTCATCGTCACCGGCTGCCTCGGCGCCAAGGACGGCGGCGGCTTCGTTCGCGAGGCGCATCCGACCGTGCTCGCCGTCACGGGGCCGCACGCAGCGCCCGAGGTGATGGCGCACGTGCACGCGCATCTGCCGAGGCCGCACGATCCCTTCGCCGATCTCGTCCCCCCGCAGGGCATCAAGCTCACCCCTCGCCACTACGCGTATCTCAAAATCAGCGAAGGCTGCAATCACCGCTGCACGTTCTGCATCATTCCTTCGATGCGCGGCGATCTCGTCTCGCGGCCGCTGGGCGAAGTGCTGGCGGAAGCCGAGCGCCTGCTGAAGGCGGGCGTGCGCGAGCTTCTGGTCGTCTCGCAGGACACGAGCGCTTACGGCGTCGACGTTCGCTATCGCACCGGGTTCTGGCAGGGCCGCCCGCTCAAGACGCGCATGACCGAGCTTGCGAGCGCACTGGACGCGATGGCGCGCGCGCACGGCGCGTGGGTGCGGCTGCACTACGTGTATCCCTACCCCCACGTAGACGAGGTGATCGAGCGCATGACCGACGATCCCGCAGCCGGCGGCCTGCTGCCGTATCTGGACGTGCCGTTCCAGCACGCGAGTCCGCGCATCCTGAAGCTCATGAAGCGCCCCGCGAACGCCGAAGGCACGTTGCGCCGCATCGAGGCCTGGCGCAAAGCCCGGCCTGACCTCGTGATCCGCAGCACGTTCATCGCTGGCTTTCCGGGCGAGACCGAGGCCGAGTTCGAGGAGCTCCTTGCCTTTTTGGCGGCGGCCCAGCTCGACCGGGTCGGCTGCTTTGCCTATTCGCCGGTCGAAGGCGCGGCCGCGAACGCGCTGCCGGATCCGGTCTCCGCCGAGCTCCGCGAAGAGCGGCGCGCACGGTTCATGGCAGTGCAGGAAAAGATCAGCGCGCAGAGGCTCGCAGGCCGCGTCGGTGAAAGCATCACGGTGCTGGTCGACGGACATGAGGGCGACACGGCGGTCGCGCGCAGCGCCGCGGATGCGCCCGAGATCGACGGAACGGTCTGGGTCGCCGACGGTTCGGCACTGCCGGCGGGCTCGTTCGCGCGCGTCGTCGTGACGGACGCGTCCGAGCACGATCTGCGCGCACGATTGAGGGGGCAGCATGCAGTCTAGCGCTGGCACAGCGGCGACTCGAATCGAGAAGGACTTTCTGGGCGAGAAGGCGATCCCCGCGGATGCGTACTACGGCGTCCAGACGCTGCGCGGCAAGGAGAACTTCTTCATCACCGGCATTCCGATGTCGCTCGAGCCGAATTTCGTCCGGGCGTTCGGCTACGTGAAGAAGGCCGCCGCGCTCGCGAACCGGGATCTGGGCGTGCTCGACGTGAAAATCGCCGATGCGATCGCGGCCGGGTGCGACCGGCTCATCGCGGGCGAGATGCGCGACCAGTTCGTCACCGACTTCATCCAGGGCGGCGCAGGCACGTCCACCAACATGAACGCCAACGAGGTCATCGCGAACCTCGCGCTGGAAGCGCTCGGCCACAAGAAGGGGGAATACCAGTACGTCAATCCCAACGATCACGTGAACTTCGGGCAGTCGACGAACGACATGTATCCGACGGCCTTCAGGCTGGCGCTGATCCTGCGCCTTGCGAGCTACATGGACGCGCTGGCCCGCTTGCAACACGCGTTCTTCGCCAAGGCGAAGGAGTTCGATCGCGTGCTGAAGATGGGACGCACGCATCTGCAGGACGCCGTGCCGATGTCGCTCGGTCAGGAGTTCCACGGTTGGGGAACGACGATCGGAGAGGAGGTGCAGCGGATCGCCGAAGTGCGGGCGTTCCTGCACGAGATCAACCTGGGCGCGACGGCGATCGGAACGACGGTGACGGCGGCGCCGGGCTATCCCGAGCTCGCGACCAAGTACCTGTCCGAGCTCACCGGCACGAAGTTCGTATTGGCATCGGACCTCATCGAGGCGACTTCCGACACCGGCGCGTACGTGCTGCTGTCGGGCGTACTGAAGCGCACGTCGTCGAAGCTCACGAAGATCTGCAACGACATACGGTTGCTCGCGTCGGGGCCGCGCTGCGGCTTCGCCGAGATCAATTTGCCGCAGATGCAGCCCGGGAGCTCGATCATGCCGGGGAAGGTGAATCCGGTGATTCCCGAAGTCGTGAACCAGGTCGGCTTTCTCGTCATCGGCCTCGACCTCACGGTGACGCTGGCGGCGTCTGCCGGACAACTCCAGCTCAACGTGATGGAGCCGGTGATCACGTTCGCGCTCTTCACGTCGATCGCCACGATGGAAAACGCCGTCACGACGCTGCGCACGCACTGCATCGACGGCATCACGGCGAACGCCGAGCGGACGCGCGACATGGTGCTGAATTCGCTAGGCATCGTGACCGTGCTCAAGCCCTCGCTCGGGTACAAGCAGTGCGCGGAGATCGCGCGCGAAGGCTATGAGACCGGCAAGAGCCTCCACGAGATCGTCGTGAAGGAGCGGATGCTCATGACACAGGCCAAGTGGGACGAGGTTTTCTCCTTCGAAAATCTGATCGCCCCGAAGTTCGAAGCGTGAAAGGTTGCCGTGGAGGCAACGGAAGCGCAACGAAGTCGACCGATGTCTCGCCGGCGCTCCCCGAGCGAGCTAGAGCGCGAGGGCGACGTGGACTTCGCCGTCCGCGATGCGCTTCTCCATCGGCAGGCCGCTTCGCTCGAACACCGCCAGCATCGCCTTGTTCTTCGGCAGCACGGTCGCTTCGAACCGCGCGATACCTTGCGCCCGGGCGACGGCGGCCAGATGCCGCAACAGCCGACCCGCGATGCCCTGGCCGTGATAATTCTCCTCGACCACGAACGCGATTTCGGCGCTGCGAACGCTGCCTTCAGCAGGCAGAACGACGTAGCGGCCCGAGCCGATGACCGTCTCGAGGACGCCTTGCCCGATCGTCACGAGTAGCACCACCTCCGTATCGGGGTCGAAGCGCATGATTCGCTCGAGCCCCGCCTCCGTCAGCTGTGTCCGGTAGGTGAAAAGACGCGTGTAGATCGATTCGCGGTCGAGTTCGCGGACTGCCCGCTCGACTTTCTCGCGATCGCCGGGCTTGAGCGCCCGGACCGTGACCGCAAGACCGGTCCTGAGCGTCTCGGAAACGCAAAAATCCGCGGGTCCCGGCATCGTCTCCGCCTCCGAAAGTGAGCACGCGCGATCGTTGCGGGGACGATGCGCACCAGTTGCCGCTGTCGCAACTTTCATTGTCCCACGACGGTTGTCGATCGCGGACCTGTTGGTGCCCAGCAGCGCACGGTACAATTTACTGGTCGCGTTACCCATCATCGAGGCCATGTCCACGCAGACCTTCCTTTGGCATCGCAGAATCGCGCTCATTGTTCTCTCCGTCTTCGGCGCGCCCGCACGCGCCTCGTTCCTCTCCGGCGATGCGCTCGACACCGCTGCCGACTGGATCGCCATCGTCGTGCTGATCGTCGTGCCGATCGTCGTCATCGTCGCGTTCTGGCTCGTCCACGTGCTGCCCGAGCGGCTCGCCGAGAAACGCCATCATCCCCAGACTGCGGCCATCCAGACGCTGTGTCTGCTGTCGCTCGTGTTCGGCGGGCTTCTGTGGCCGCTCGCGTGGCTGTGGGCTTTCACGAAGCCGGTCGCGTATCGGGTCGCTTACGGGACCGACAAGGCCGATGAGTGGCATCTCGAGATGGGTGAAAAAGCGAGGGCAGGATCGCTGCTCGCCGACGAGCTCGCCCATTTGCGCTCGGAGCTCGACAACATGGCGGCGCGCGGCGCACTGCCGCCGCAATTGCGGCAGCTTCGCTCCGACCTCCTGCAGCTTGCCGCCACCCACGCCGCCACGAGCGCAGGCGAGCCGGCGGCCGCCTTGCCGCCCGCGCCCCCGCCTGCCGCCGGAGGCAAGGCGTAATGGACATTCTGCTGCTCGGCATCTATTCGTTCTTCGTCTGGCTCATCTTCATCAAGTTCAAGTGGCTGCCGTGGAACATCTACTCGCAGGTCACCGTCGTCATCATTCCGATCGTCGCCCTGACGGTGATGATCCTGACGCTCAACGTCGTGGCCCCTTCGTCCGCCGATCTGCGGGTGTTCCGTTTCACCGTGCCGATCGTCTCTCAGGTTCGAGGCCGCGTGATCGAGGTTCCCATCGAGGAGGGGAACCGCCCCGTCAAGAAGGGTGACGTGCTGTTCCGGATCGATCCGACGCCGTATCAGCTGCAGGTCAACACGCTGCAGGCGCAGCTCGCGAATGCGGTCGGCCAGCAGAAGGAAGTCGAGGAGTCGTACAAGGGGGCGCAGGCCAAGGTCACGGAGACGAAAGGCGCCATCGAGCAGGCTGGTGCCAGGTCGGCTGAGATCTCGGCGAAGATCGAGCTCGCGCGAAGGCGGGTCGCTCAGTACCGCGAGCTGGTCGCGGCGGGCGCCGGCACGAAGTTCGACCTCGAGCAGGCGCAGACGAACCTCGCCGATCTCACTCAGCAACTCGCTGCCGCTCGAAGCTCGGAAGCGCAGGCGCGCGCGGGTCAGCAGCAGGCGGTCGCCGGACAGGCGCAGGTGCAGCAGCGCCTGGGCGCAAAAGTCGACGGCGAGTATGCGCAAGTCGCGCAGATCCGCGCGCAGCTCGAGAACGCCAAGTGGGACCTCGAGCAGACGACCACGCGCTCGCCGTGCGATTGCTACGTCGTGAACCTGCAGCTGCGGCCGGGCGGCTTCGTCGCGGCCCTGCCGGTCGCGCCCGTGATGAGCCTCGTCGAGACGACGGGCACGGTGGTTGCGCTTTACCGGCAGAACGAGCTTCATCAGGTCGAGCCGGGCAACGAAGCGGAGTTCGCGCTCGACACGTACCCCGGGCGCATCATCAAGGCCAAGGTCAACTCGATCATCTGGGCGTCGGGGGCCGGACAGGTCCAGGTTTCGGGGACGATTCCGATGACGGGCGTTCTCACGGCGCCGGCCCAGCGCTTCGCCGTGAAGTTCGACATGGCCGATCGCGACAAGGAGCTGTTCCTCGCGGCGGGCGCTGCCGGCGACGCGGCGATCTACACGGAGCACGCGGCGTTCCTGCACATCCTGCGCAAGGTCATCCTGCGCGTCGGTTCTTACATGAATTACCTCGTGCTGAAGCTGCACTGATCGTGCCCGTCCGCCGCGCGCTCGCCCTCCTCTGCTCGCTCGCGCTTTCGGCGTGCGCGCTCGCGCCGCAGCCGCCGCGCGACGACGTCGTGAAACAGGGAATGCCGAACGTGCGGCCGCCGGGCGAGTGGTCCGCGCCGGGCGCCGCCGCAGGCGGCGTCGCCGACAACTGGCTCGCGACGTTTCGCGAGCCGCAACTCGACGCCCTCGTCACGGAGGCGGTCGCGTACAACGCCGACCTGCGAGTTGCGGCAGCGCGCGTGGACGCGGCGGCGGCGTATCTCGCGGGCGCCGAGTCGCCGCTGTGGCCGCAGGTCAACGCCGTCGCGCGCGGCGGGGGCAAGATGAGCGGCGACTCGTCGGGCCTTCGGGGCATCGGCCTATTCGCCGCGTGGGAGCTCGACCTTTGGGGACGCGTGCGCTCGGTGGTGCGCTCCACCGAGCTCACCTATGAGGCGACGGAGCTCGACGCCGAGTACGCCCGACAGTCGATCGCGGCGCTGGTGGCGAAGGGATGGATCCTTGCCATCGAAGCGCGGCTGCAGAAGGCGCAGGCCGAGGACACGCTTGCGGCGACCGAGCAGCTCGCTTCGCTCGCGCGCGACCGCCTGCGCATCGGCAACGGCGACGAATACGAGGTGTCCACGGCACAGGCGAACGTCGAAACGCTGCGCGACACCGTGCGAAGCCTCGACCTCGCTTACACGAATGCGCTGCGGGCGCTCGAAGCGCTGATCGGCCGCTACCCTGGCGCAACGGTCGCCGTGGCAGCGAGGCTTCCCCTGTGGCCCGGCGACATTCCGGCGGGCGTCCCTTCGGAACTGCTCGAGCGGCGACCGGACGTCGTCGCCGCCGAGCGCCGTGTGGCGGCGGCGTTCTATCGCACCGAGGAAGCGAAGGCCGCGCGACTGCCGCGGATCACGCTGGTCGGCAACGTCACGTCGCTCACCTCCAGTCTCTTCGTGCTGCAGCAGCGCGACAACCCGGTGGTGAGCATCGGCGCCGGATTGGTGCAGCCGCTCTTCCTCGGCGGCCTGCTGCAGGCGCAAGTCGACGTGCGCACCGCCGAGCAGCAGGCGGCGATCGCCGAGTACGGCAAGCTTGGCATCCGCGTGTTCGGCGAAGTCGAGGGCGCGCTTGCGGCCAGCACCACCGCGAGCGAGCGCGAGCAGATCCTCGTCCGCGCGGTGCGCGAGAACGAGCGCGCGCTCGAGCTCTCGAACATCAAGTTCCGTGTCGGCACGATCGATCTGTCGTCGGTGCAGCAGCAGCAGATCGCGGTCTACAACGCGCACATCGCGCTCCTGCGGGTGCAGTCCGAGCGCCTCGTCCAGCGGGTCAATTTGCATCTCGCGCTCGGCGGCAGCTTCGAGCCCGCGTCGCCGGTTCCGACGAAGACGAGCGACGCCTCGAGCGTGCGACGCTGACACGCCGTCGAATCGTGCTGTTCGCGCGGCGTCGACAAGCGACGCCGGGCCGGGAGAGAATGCGCGGTCGCGCGCGGCGCGAATCGTCGTGCTCGACTTTGCCGGAGAAACCGGGATGCTTTCGTTCGTGACGTCTCGCACCGTGCGCACGCTCCGCCTCATGTCACCGGTCGTCGCGCTGGCGCTCCTCGCGGGGTGCGGGCGCGAAGCGCCCAAGCCGCCGGAGAAGGCGCCCCCCGATGTGAAGGTCCTCACCGTCGAGCGCAAGGACGTGCCGGTCACTGCGCTGTACGTCGCGCAGACGCAGAGCTCGCAGGCCGTCAACATCCAGGCGCGCGTAGCCGGCTGGCTCGACCAGCGGACGTACGTCGAGGGCAGCGTCGTGAAGTCGGGACAGGTGCTGTTCCAGATGGACCAGAAGCCGTTCCAGGCGCAGGTCGATGCCGCCAAGGCGGCGCTCGATCGGCAGCAGGCGGCGATGCAGGTCGCAAAGCAGAACCTCGACCGGACGAAACCCCTCGCCGCACAGAACGCGCTGTCGCAGAAGGATCTCGACGACGCGACGGGCCAGTACGCGCAGACGCAAGCGGCCGTCGAGCAGGCGAAGGCGGACTTGACGACCGCGCAGCTCAATCTCTCCTACACGACCATCCGCTCGCCGGTCGACGGCGTCTCGAGCTACGCGGTCGTCGCCAACGGCACGTACCTCAACCCGCAGAACGCGCAGCTCACGACCGTGTCGGTGCTGACGCCGATGTGGATCAACTTCAGCATTTCCGAGAACGAGCTCGAACGGATCCGCAACGAAGTGCGCGCCGGCTCGCTCCGACTGCCGGAAGGCGGACGGTTCGTGGTCGAGGTGGAAATGGTCGACGGCAACCTCTTTCCGTACACGGGCCAGATCACGTTCGCGGATCCATCGTACAACCCGACGACGGGCACGTTCCTGCTGCGGGCGACGGTCAAGAACCCCGACGGCGTGCTGCGGCCGAACCAGTACGTCCGCGTCCGCTTGAGAGGCGCGATCCGCCCGAATGCCGTAACCGTGCCGCAGCGAGCGGTGCAGCAGAGCGCGAAGAGCCATTTCGTGTGGGTGATCAACAAGGACAGCCAGGCCGAGCTGCGCCCCGTCGTCGTCGGTGAATGGAGAGGCGACAGCTGGTTCATCTCCGAGGGACTCGACAGCGGGGACCGCGTCGTCGTCGACGGCGGCATCCGTCTCACCCCTGGCGCTCTCGTGAAAGCGTCGGCGTACGTGGCGCCGCCCGCTCCCGCACCCAAGGCCCCGCAAGCCGCCGCGGCCAATGCGCCGGCGTCGCCCACCTCCACGGGCCAAGGCGTGCCGGGGAAGGAGCCGTCTTCCGCCGGCGGAGGCGCTGCGCCGCCAGCGAGCGTCTCGATCTACTTCGCCCCGAAATCTTCCGCACTCGACACTTCCGCGCAGCGCGCGCTGCGCATCGCCGCCGCGGCGTACGTCGGCATCGGCACGCAAATCCTCATCACCGGATATGCCGACAGGAACGGCAACGCGGCGGACAACCTCGAGCTCGCGAAACGGCGCGCGGAAGCGACCCGGGACGAGCTCGTCAAGCTCGGAGTCGATGAACGGCGCGTGAAGCTCGTCCCGCCCGTGAGCGTCACGGGCAGCGGCAGCGACGACCACGCCCGCCGGGTCGACCTCGTGGTCAAGGGCTAAGGGTCCAGGCCCACCGCCATGTTCTCCCGGTTTTTCATCGAGCGGCCGATCTTCGCCGCCGTCGTCGCGATCATCATCGCGCTCGCCGGCGGCGTTTCGATGCTGCTGCTGCCGATCTCGCAATACCCCACGATCACGCCGGTGCAGGTCACGGTCAGCGCCACCTATCCCGGCGCCGACTCGAAGACGCTCGCCGACTCCGTCGCCTCGCCGATCGAGCAGCAGATCAACGGCGTCGACAAGATGCTCTACATGTCGTCGACGTCGAGCTCGACGGGGCAGCTCACGATGACGGTCTACTTCTCGCTCGACACCGACCCCGACATCGCGCAGGTGCAGGTGCAGAACCGCGTGAACCTCGCGATGCCGCAGCTGCCGTCCGCGGTCGTGCAGCAGGGCGTCAACGTGCAGAAGAAGTCGTCGTCGATCATGATGCTCGTGGCCGTCTACGCGAAGAACGACCGCTACAGCGCCAACTACATCGCGAACTATGCGAACGTCTACGTTCTCGATGCGCTGAAGCGCGTCAACGGCGCGGGCCAGGCGCAGATCCTCGGCGTGCCGAACCAGGCGATGCGCATCTGGATGAACCCGGACCGCATGGCCTCGCTGGCGATCACGACGTCCGACGTCGCGAACGCGATCAGCCAGCAAAACCAGCTCTTCGGCGCCGGGCAGATCGGCCAGCAGCCCAACGCCGGCAAGGTGGAGCTCACGTTCCCGGTGATCACGCAGCCGCAGTACACGGACCCGCGGCAGTACGAGGCCATCATCCTGCGCGCGTCGCAGGACGGCAGCGCGATCGTGCGCGTCGGCGACGTCGCGCGCGCCGAGATCGGCCTGCAGCAGTACATCGTCGACAGCAAGCTCAACGCCGTCCCGGCCACCGTGATCGCCGTCTACCAGCAGCCCGGGGCGAACGGCTTGCAGGTGTCGAAGGCCGTTCGCCGGACGATGGAGGACATGAAGGCGAGCTTTCCGGACGGAATGGATTACCTCGTCTCGCTCGACACCAACGACTTCGTCCGGCTGTCGATCAAGGAGGTCGTCAAGACGCTGTTCGAGGCGATCGTGCTCGTCGTGCTCGTCGTCTACCTGTTCCTGCAGAGCTTCCGCACGACGGTCATCTGCGCGGTCGCGATCTGCGTCGCCCTGATCGCGACGTTCGCGGGAATGATGGCCCTCGGATTCTCGATCAACCTGCTGACGCTGTTCGGGCTGGTGCTCGCGATCGGCATGGTCGTCGACGACGCGATCGTCGTCGTCGAGAACGTCGAGCGCAACATGCACCAGCATCACCTCGGCCCGAAGGAGGCGACGATCAAGTCGATGGGCGAGATCGCGAGCTCGCTCGTCGCCGTCGTGCTCGTCATGTGCTCGGTGTTCATTCCGGCGGCGTTCCTGCCGGGCACGACGGGCCAGCTCTACAAGCAGTTCGCGATCACAATCGTGATCTCCGTGTCGGTCTCGGGTTTCATCGCGCTCACGCTCACGCCCGCGATGTGCGCGGTGATGCTGAAGCACAACCCGCCGCCCACGCGCGGCTTCTTCGCGTGGTTCAACCGCCAGGTCGACCGGCTGACGCAGGCATTCGGCGTCGCCGTCGATCACACGATCAAGCGGATGGCGATCGCGCTCGTGCTGCTCGTCGTTTTCCTGGGCTCGATCGCCTACCTGTTCAAGATCATCCCGACAAGCTTCGTTCCCAACGAGGACCAGGGCTACGCGATGTCGGCGATCATCATGCCGCAGGCGGCGAGCCTCTCGCGGACGCAGGAGATCTCGGAGCGCGCCGACGAGATCTTCAGGAAGCTCCCGGGCGTCGCCACCCGCACCGTCGTCACCGGCTACAGCCTCCTCGACAGCGGGTTCAAGACGAATGCGGCGACCCTCTTCATCACGTTCTCCGATTTCGACGAGCGCTACAAGAACGTCGACACGGCGAGGCAGCAGAACGCGCGCGCAATCCTCCAGGCCTTCTTTGCCGAAGCGCGCAAGATCGACGAGGCGGTCGTGCTGCCGATCGCGCCTCCGGCAATCCCCGGCATCGGCACGACCGGCGGCTTCGAGTTCTGGATCCAGGACACCGGCACCGGTGATCCCGTCGCGCTCGATGCGGTCATGCAGGACTTCCTGCGCAAGGCGCGCACGCAGCCCGAATTGACCGGGCTCGCGACCACCTACTCCGCCTCGACGCAGCAGCTGCGCGCGAACGTCGACCGCGACAAGACGCAACTTCTCGGCATCCCTATCCAGGACGTCTACAGCGCCATCCAGGCCCAGTTCGGATCGCTGACCGTGAGCCAGTACAACCTGTTCTCGAACGTCTGGTGGGTGGTCATGCAGTCGGACGCGCAGTTCCGGCAGAACCCCGAGGACCTGACGCGCCTCTACACGCGGAACAACCAGAACCAGATGGTGCCGCTCTCGTCGGTCGTGACGACGCAATGGACGGCCGGACCCGATCTCCTGCCCCACTTCAACGGCTTCACGGCTGCGAAGATCATCGGCAGCGCCGCCGCGGGCTACAGCTCCGGCGACGCGATCGCGACGATGGAGTCGGTGGCGAAAGACGTGCTGCCGCCGGGCTACACGTTCGCGTGGTCGGGGCTCGCGTTCGAGGAGAAGAAGTCCGGCGGCACGTCGGGCATCGCGTTCGTCTTCGGGCTCATCATCGTGTTTCTCGTCCTCGCGGCGCAGTACGAGTCGTGGACCTTGCCCGGTGCGGTAATGACGGCGGTGCCCTTCGGCATTCTGGGCGCGCTTCTCACGAATCATCTGCGGGGCCTCGACAACGACGTCTACTTCCAGATCGGCCTCCTCGTGCTGATCGGCTTGGGCGCCAAGAACGCGGTGCTGCGCGTGTCGGCCGCCGTCGACTTCCGCAACCAGGGCAAGTCGATCATGGAAGCGACGGTGCTGGCCGGCGAGCAGCGGCTGCGGCCGATCATCATGACGTCGCTCGCGTTCGCGATCGGTTGCCTGCCGCTCGCCATCGCCGTCGGCGCGGGCGCCAACGCGCGGCACTCGATCGGCACCGGCATCATCGGCGGCATGCTCGGCGAGACGACGCTCGCGATGCTTTACGTGCCCCTGTTCTTCTACATCTTCGACAAGCTCAAGGAGCGCGGCGAGGAGAAAGCGGAGAAGCGCGAGCCGCCCGCGACGGCGCATTCTTCCGCCGCGATCGTGCCTCCATCGCCGCCGGCGCCGCGCGAGGGTGATTAGATGGCGAGGCTAGGGCGCGCTGCCGCAACGGTCGCGATGGCGAGGCGCGCTGCTGCGGCCATCGCGATGGCGACGATCGTGTCGAGTTGCGTGCAGGGGCCCGATTACGCGCGCCCGGCCGTCGATGCCCCCGCCGACTTCCGCTTCGAGCCGGCAAGCGTGGCGGAGACCGCGAACACCGAATGGTGGAAGCAGTTCGGCGATCCGGTGCTGGACCAGCTGATCGCCACAGCGCTCGCCAACAACCTGAACGTGAAGGTCGCCGCGGCGAACGTCGAGCAGGCTGCCGGCGTCTTCACGCAGACGCGCTCGGGACTGTTTCCGCAGGTCGGCTACGCGGGAACAGGCGAGCGGCTGCGCGTGACCGAGTCCGGCGCAACCCCGTTCATCAACGGAATCCCCAATCCTCAAACCGCCTACCAGGCGCTCCTCACCGCGAGCTGGGAGCTCGATCTGTGGGGCCGCATCCAGCGTCTCAGCGAATCGGCGCGAGCGAATCTGTTCGCGACGGACGAGGCGCGCCGGGGCGTGATCCTGTCGCTCGTGGCGTCGGTTGCGACCGACTACCTCACGCTCCGCGGCCTCGACGAGCAGCTCGTGATCGCGAACCGCACGCTCGACGCGTATGGCCAGTCGGTAAAGCTGTACGAGCTGCAATTCAACTACGGGCAGACGTCGCAGATGACCGTCGCCCAGGTCCAGTCGCAGTACGAAACGGCGGCGGCGCAGATCCCGCAGATCGAGTCGCAGATCGCGCAGACCGAGAACGCGCTGTCGATCCTCCTGGGCAGGAATCCCGGGCCCATCCCGCGCGGAAAGTCGATCTACGATCTCGCGCTCCCCAGCGTGCCGGCCGGCGTGCCCTCGCAGCTACTGGAGCGCCGCCCGGACCTTCTGCAGTCGGAGCAGACGCTCATCGCCGCCAATGCGCAGATCGGCGCGGCGCGCGCTCTGTATTTCCCGACCATTTCGCTGACCGGCGCGCTCGGCGGCTCGAGTGCGCAGCTCTCGAGCCTCTTCTCGGGGCCTTCGCGCGTGTGGAATTACACCGGACAGGTCGTCGGACCGATCTTCACCTTCGGCGCAGTCAGCGGCCAGGTCGCGCAGGCGGAAGCATCGCAGCGCGCGGCGCTGTACAACTACCAGTACTCGATCCAGAACGCTTTCGCCGACGTCGACAACTCGCTCGTCGCGAACGCGAAGCTGCAGGACCAGCTGGGGGCGCAGCAGCGCCTCGTCGCGGCGCTCAAGGATTACGCGCGTCTTGCGAAGCTCCAGTACGACGGCGGCTACACGAGCTACACCACCGTGCTGCAGGCCGAGCAGTCGCTCTTTCCCGCCGAGCTCACGCTCGCGTCCGTGCGCGCTTCCGTGTTCTCGTCGGCGGCGAACATCTACAAGGCGATGGGCGGCGGCTGGGTGACGACAGCGGACCGTATGACCACGACCGAAGCGCGCGCGCCGCTCGATCAGCAGATCGAGAAGCCGCCACTGTTCTGACCCGTCATTTCGGCAGGTCCGCGGCCGCGAGGTCACGCGCGAGATCCGCAAGAATCGCCGACAACGCGACGTTCCATGCCTTCGCGAATGCGTCGGGTGTCGCGCCGGCGGCCGGAGCGCGCTGCCGGTATTCCCGCGTCCACACCACGTTGGGCGACAACGCGTTCGACGGCGACAGGTAGTAGGTGATCGCCACCGCTGCGACAGGCTTCGCCGGATCCCGCATGTCGCCATAGAGCTCGGACGCGAATCCATCGAGCACGTAGTCCGCCGGGTCGCTGGCGCTGGGAGGAACCGTGCGGCGGAATACGTTGGCGGCGGAGAGCGCGCGCGCCGTCGCCTCCGACAGCATCGCCGCCGGAGACACGAAGAACTCGCTGTAGAAGTCGGCTTCGTACTTGAGCTCCCCCTGCCGGTAGACGAACGCCTTGCTGCGGTAGGGCGCGGCGACGTTCACGAGCCCGATGCGCAAGGACGTGAGCTTCTGCGCCGACGCCATCGGCGGCGGCGTGGGCTCGAGCAGGAACGTCTGCTTCGCGACGGACTCGCGCGACAGCGAGCACGCGGCCATCGACGCGGCCACGAGCGCCATCGCCACGATCGCAAGCGCGCGGGCGACACCGGGGCGGAAGGAGGGAATCGGCGGCTTCATCGGATGTTCTCCGGCGGCTTCGGCGGCTGTCCGAAGATCAAGTTGGCGGGATAACGCTTGCTCTCTTCGGTGAGATCGCGAAGGTTGTCGGTGATCTGGCGCAGGTTGTCGAACGTGACGGACAAGTCCGCCTCCCCCCCGCCGACGATCCGGTCGATCCTCGTAAGCGTCTGCGACAGATGCGCGAGCGAAGCGTTGACGTTGGGATCGTTCAGGATCGCCTGCACCCGCGCGAGCGCCGCCGCCGCGTCGTCCGGCAGCTTCTGCAGCGCCGGATTGGCGACGGTCTTCTTGAGCTCGGCATTGGTCGCGCGGAGCTCGTCGAGCAGGGCGACGCCGCGATCGGAAAGCTGTTTCGTCGCGAGATTGTCGAGCGAGGTCTCCATCTTCGCGAGCACGCGGTCGGCGCGCTGCGAGATGCTCTTCGTATCGACGGCCGCGACCTTCTCGTTCGCGGTCTTGAGCAGCGTATTGAGGTTAGCGATCGTGCCCTCGATGTCCGCGTTGTGGAGGCGCGTCAGAATGTCGGTGACGGCATTGACGACGGTCGTGAACGCCGACGGCGCGCTCGGAATGTAGATGGAGGTCGGAACCCAGTCGATCGCGAGGACCTGCGGGGGAGGCTCGACGTAGTCGATCTCGAGATAGCTCGTGCCGGTGATCCCCTGCGGCGCGAGGCGCATCCGCAATCCGCGCTCGATCTCCAGGTCCGCGGTTCTCTGGTCGGAGAGGTCGCCGGCGCCGGCGGCGCGGCCGCCGAGCAGCTTGGGCTGGATCTGCGCCTCGACCAGCACGTACCGCGACCGCTGCTGCATGGGCCGGTCCTGCTGGTACTTGTTGTACGTGAAGCCGATCCGCGTCACTTCGCCGATCACGACGCCCCGATATTTGAGCTTCGATCCGACGTCCAGGCCCTGTACCGATTCGTTGAAGTACGTCTCGATCGACAGGCGGGGCTGCAGCCAGCGTCCCGACCCTATGACGATGATCACGATGATGCCGGCGACGACGGCCCCCACCACGAACAGGCCGAGCTTGAAGTAGTTGGCTTTGAGGCTCACTCATACCCTCCGAGCTTGGCGCTGCGGGGCAATTGGCGTTGGGACGGCCGCGCGCTCACGGCTGTCAGGAACCGACGGGCTCCGCCTCGCGGCGGAAGAACGCGCGGACTCTCGGATCGGTCATCTCGTCGCGCAGGCGGCGCGGATCGCCCTCGGCGATGATGCCTCTCGCCTTGCGGTCGAGCAAGATCACGCGATCCATGGCGACGAAGACGCTGCCGAGATCGTGGGTCACGATGACGAACGTGACGTCGAGGTTCTGCGAGAGCCGGCGGATCGTGGCGTCGAGCGACGCCGCGGTGATGGGATCGAGACCCGACGACGGCTCGTCCAGGAACAGGATCGACGGGTCGAGCGCCATCGCTCGCGCGATGCCGGCACGCTTCTGCATCCCGCCCGAGAGCTCCGCCGGCATGTGCCCGGTGAAGGCCTCCAGACCGACGAGCTCGAGCTTCATCCGGGCGACGAGGTCGATCGCGTCGTCCGGAAGGTCCGTGTACACCTCGAGCGGCAGCCGCACGTTCTCGAGCAGCGTCATCGACCCGAACAGCGCGCCGGATTGGTACATCACGCCGAATCGGCGCTGAATCCGCTCGAGCTCGCGCTCGCTCGCGGTCACGATGTCGTCGCCGTCGATGTAGACGTGGCCCGCGAGCGGAGGGTTGAGCCCGATCATGTGCTTCATCAGCGTGCTCTTGCCGCACCCCGAGCCCCCGAGGATGCCGAACACCTCGCCACGGCGCACGACGAAGTTGACGTCGTCGAGTATCTGCACCGTCTCGTAGCCCGCGTCGACGTGCTCGACGCGGATGATGACGTCGCCCGTCGATGCCGTTGCGCGAGCGTCGGTGCTCATATGTCAGTCCCGAAGGGATGCCCCGAGGGACTGACTGCGCCCCCTCGGGGGGCAGCGAGCGATGCCGTTGGGCGAGCGTGGGGGCTCATATGTCAGTCCCGAAGGGACGCCCCGAGGGACTGACTGCGCCCCCTCGGGGGGCAGCGAGCGATGCCGTTGCGCGAGCGTGGGGGCTCATATATCGAGCATGTAGTAGGCGACGGCGAAGAGCCCGTCGACCACCACGAGCAGGATGATGCCGGTGACCACCGCGCGCGTGGCGGCGTCGCCGACGGCGGATGCCCCGGCCCGCGTCTGCAGGCCGCGAAGGCAGCCGACGCCCGCGATGAGCACGGCAAACACGAACGACTTGACGAACCCCGCCAGAAAATCGGTCATCGTCACGGCCGTGTCGACCTCCTTCAGGAACGCGACGATGGGAATCGAGAACGATTGCATCGTGAATGCGCCGCCGACCATTCCGATGAGATCGGAGAACAAAACGAGCAGCGGCGTCATGAACAGCGCGGCGAGGATGCGCGGGGTGACGAGGAAACGAACCGGGCTCAACCCCATCGTCGTCAGCGCGTCGACTTCCTGGTTGACGCGCATCGTGCCGATCTCGGCGGCGAAGGCGGCGCCCGAGCGCCCGGCGAGCAGGATCGCCGTCATCAGCGGTCCGAGCTCGCGCAGCATCGAAAGGCCGATCAGGTCCGCGACGAAGATCTCGGCGCCGAAGCGCTTCATCGGCACGGCCGACTGGAACGCGAGAATCATTCCGAGCAGGAACGAAATCAACGCGACGATGGGCAGCGCGTCGGCGCCGACCTGCTCGCATATCCGAAACACGTCCTTCCAGCGCACGGTGCGGGGGTGGCGGATCGCATAGCCGACAGCGGCGACGGTTTCGCCGATGAATTCGAGCTGCGTGCGAACGTCGCGCCAGATGACGAATGCCGCATAGCCGAGCTCCTCCAGCGCCGGTCGCCGCTTGACCTCGGGGTCCAGGTCATGGGCGAGGATCTCCGGGTCGAACTGCTTCAGCAGCGCCGCATACGTCGGCGCGAGGTTCGTGACCTCGACCTTGCCCTCGCGCGGCTGGCGCAGAAGATCGACGAACAGGGCGACTCCGGCGCCGTCGCAATACTCGACCTTGCTCGCATCGATCACGATGGGCGCGCGCGGGACGTCCGCGGCCGCCCGCCGCGCGGCATCCCACAGCGCGGGCAACGTCGTCGCATCGAGGCGTCCCGACAGCGCGAGCGTGCGCCGCCCGTCCGGAGTGTCGCTGATCGCAAGCGCCGCCATCCTGGGAACTCAGGGGTTGTCCACCACGCCCGTCAAGGATCGCCGCGGGTCATTCCGGAGGAGCGTGGGCCCAACGCTATTCGACGAGCTCGAGCGCCGTGCCGGCGACCCGCACGCGTTCGCCTTCGCGGACGAACGGCTCGTACGCGACCGTGACGACGCGCTTCTGGCCGTTGTCGAGCTTGATCGTCACTTCCCAGCGCGGCTGATCGTACGCATTCGGCCGCTTCTGATAATCGGCTCCGCCGCCGGCGCCGAGGATCACGATCCCTTGGTTCGACAGCCCGGGCCCAATCTGGAACGCCGTCGTCACCCGGCCGTTGTACTCGCCCGGGCTGGCCGAGGCGCCGCCGCCCAGCGGCGTCCACGGCTGCTTCACGGTGACCTGGCGGATGGTTTCCACGCGACCGCACGGAAAACTCGTGCAATCCGGCGCATCGGTGCTCTTGGCGTTTTGCGCGTTGCCCGCCGTAGGCAACATCGCCGGTGCCATCAGGACGCCCGCGAGGAGAAAGTGCAACAGGTGTCTCGAGGACGGGCGTGGCATCGGGCTTGCTCCGCTTACTCTGGAATGGCGCTCAGATAGAACATCGCATGCAAGAGCGGCCCTGGAACGCCCAGTGCGCCGAGCCAGCGCTGAAAGATCGGGTCGATGTCGCCGCTGCGGTAAATGCCCGCGAGCGCGCGGTTCACCGCCAGCCTGAAGTCGGGATCGTCGCGGCGCATCGGCAGGCCGAACGGCTCGTACGAAAAATCGCCGGCGACGAATGCGTACGCATCGGGGTTCGGCGAGCGAAGCTTCAGGTACGCCAGCACCACGCGATCCGCCGCGTAGGCATCGACCGAGCCTTTGTTGAGCAGCGCCATGCCCTCGGCTGCCGTCTTCACCTGCACGAGCGTCGCCTTCGTGCCTCTCGAATCGAGCCCGCGGCCAAGCTCCTCTTCCGTCGTGGTGCCCGCGATGACGGCCACCTTCTTCCCCGAAAGATCGGTGAGCTTCACGAGCTTCGATCGGGCGCGCACGAGGACACTGCCGCCGTCGACATAGATCGGCAGGCTGAAATCGACTTTCTGCATGCGCCCGAGCGTCATCGTCGTCGTGCCGCAAACTGCGTCCACCTTCCCGCTGATCACGTAGTCGAGGCGGTTCGACGCTTCGACCGGCACCCACTCGATCTTGAGCTCGCTCATCCCGAGGTCTTTCTGGATGAAACCGGCAACGCGCGTGCAGAGCTCGACGCTGTAACCCTTGATTCGCCCGTCGCGATCCTGATACGAGAACGGGACGGCTTCGTTGCGATAGCCGAACGTGATCGTGCCGGTCGCCTTGATGCGGTTGAGCGTCGGCGACTGCGCGTCGGCGCTGCCCGCGTAAAGGCCGGCACTCGACGCGAATGCGATCTGAGCGGCGGCCAAGAGCGTAATGGGGAATAGGCGCATGAGACGCATGACGACCAGTAGAGCGCGGGGATGGGGCAGTTTAGCACGCACGATTCTCGTCCCCGCCTATCGAAACCGCACGCATGGAATAGGCTACAATCGCCCCCCGGCACCGCCGCCGCCGCGCGACTTGCGCACCCTCCGCAGAAAGGTAGCCGCCCATGAAGATCAACGCCCTTGCCACACTCGCCGCGATTGCAGCGCTGACGCTCGCCACGGCGCTCGTATCAACGCCGGCAGCGAGTCAGACTCCCGCTCCGAAGGCGGCCGCGCAGAAGGCCGCGCCCAAGGCGGCCTCGGCGACCGCGCCGCGCAACACGCTCGCGAAGCTGCGTGCGACCAAGACGATCAACATCGCGTTCTCGTCCGACTCGCTCCCGTTCTCGTTCGTCGACTCGAAACAGCAGCCCGCCGGCTATTCGATCGACCTGTGCAAGCGCGTCATCGTCCAGCTGGGCCGCGCCGCCGGCGTGGACGAGCTCAAGATCAACTGGATCGTCGGCAGCGCCGCGGAGCGCGTCGAGATGGTCGCCTCCGGGAAGGCCGACATCGATTGCGCGAACACGACGGCGACGCAGGCCCGGATGGCACTCGTCGATTTCTCGTCGCTCATCTTCCTCGACGGCGGCGGCTTCCTGGTCAAGGGCACCGCGCTGCAGAAATTCACCGACTTCAACGGCAAGAACATCGGCGTCATCGCGGGCACGACGACGGAGCAGCGTCTCGACGCCGCGTTGAAGCAGCGTCTCGTCAACGCCAACATCACGAAGGTCAGGGACGGCAACGAAGGCCTCGCGATGCTCGAGTC
>Ga0068863_100001577_pt1 | contig 22546 bp, 14 predicted proteins | sample KBSSwiS62_FD_66596 | JGI IMG/M metagenome (GOLD analysis project Ga0068863, IMG submission 66596) | Switchgrass rhizosphere microbial communities from Kellogg Biological Station, Michigan, USA - KBS Switchgrass S6-2 | ecosystem: Host-associated > Plants > Roots > Rhizosphere > Soil ... | reverse complement strand
GAGCTGCCGCTCGGCGAGCCGGCGTTCGACATCCGCTACATGTTCTATTCGACGCTGCACTGGAAGCCGCTCGTCAACGGCTACAGCGGCGGCGAGCCGTCGGATTACCAGCTGCTCGAGACAAGTCTTCAGGACGTCAGGACGCGTCCCGACCGCGCGTGGCAGGCGTTGGTCGACTCCGGAGCCACGCATGTGGTCGTTCACGAAGCGCTGTTCGTGCGCGACGACGGGCCGACTCTGACCGACTGGATTACGAAGCGCGGTGGCCGCGAGGTCGCGAGATTTGGCGCGGACTCGGTCGTCGAGCTGCCGCGGTAGTCGTAGTCATATACTGATCCCTTCCATGAGATTCGATCCGCTGGGTTATCTGGCGACTGAACTGGAGGCGCTGAAGCAGCAGGGGCTCTATCGCACCCTGCGCGTGCTGGAAGGGGAGCAGAAGGCAAACACCACCTTCGATCACCGCCAGGTCGTCAACCTGTCGTCGAACAACTACCTGGGCCTGACCACGCATCCTTTGCTCAGGGAGCGCGCGCTGGAGGCCACGCGCCGCCTTGGTGTCGGTTCGGGATCGGTCCGGTCGATTGCCGGCACGATGGACATTCACATGGAGCTCGAGCGGCGGCTCGCGGTGTTCAAGCAGACGGAAGCCGTCGTCGTGTTTCAAAGCGGATTTGCCGCGAACGCTGGCACGGTGGCTGCCGTCTTATCCAAAGACGATGTCGTCATCTCCGACGAGCTCAATCACGCCAGCATCATCGATGGCTGCCGTCTCAGCCGCGCGGCCATCAAAGTGTTTCCGCACAAGGACGCCGCCGCCGCCCGGCGGATTGCCTCGGAGCTGCCGGCGGCGCAGCGCAAGCTGCTCATCACCGACGGCGTGTTCAGCATGGACGGCGACCTCGGCGCGCTGCCGGCGCTGTGCGACATCGCCGAGGAATTCGGTTGCATCATGATGGTGGACGACGCGCACGCCAGCGGCGTGTTCGGGCGGAACGGCCGCGGCACCATCGATCACTTCGGCATGCACGGGCGGGTGGACATCCAGGTCGGCACACTGTCAAAGGCGATCGGCGCGCTCGGCGGCTACGTCGCCGGAAGCCGCGCGCTCGTCGAGTTCCTCTATCACCGCGCGCGCCCGTTTCTGTTCTCGACATCCCACCCGCCCGCCGTTGCGGCTGCGTGCATCGCGGCGCTGGACGTGCTGGAACAGGAACCGCAGATCATCGAGCGGCTGTGGGAGAACACGCGGTTCTTCAAATCCGGCCTGCAGACGCTCGGCTTCAACACTGGCCTGAGCGAAAGCCCGATCACCCCGGTCATCGTCGGCGACGGCGCGCTGGCGATGAAGCTGTCTGATCGCCTGTTTCAAGAAGGCGTCTTCGCGCAGGGCATTGCGTTTCCGACCGTCGCCCGCGACAAGGCGCGCGTCCGGACCATCGTCACGGCCACCCACACACGCGACGAGTTGCAGTTCGCGCTCGACGTGTTCGCGAAGGTCGGCCGCGAGCTGAGCATCCTTTGAGCCGCCGTCCTCCGCGCGCGTCGCGTCTCCAGGACTTTTTCAACAGCTACACCCGCGATCTGACCGCCGACGATCTGCAGCGCCTGTTCACGCGCGACACGCCCGAAGCCTACAAGTTCTTCACGCGCGGCGTAGACGCCGAAGCGCTCAAGTCGCTGCCGTGGCACCGCCGCGCAATCGCCCACACGCGCGTGCTGTTCGTGGCATTCACGATGAAGCTGTCGCCGGCGCGCCGCGTGCTGTACGGCGCGGCGCTGCTGCTGGCGTTCATCGGAATGTTCAATCTGTTCCGTGGGATTGGTCTCGTCGAGATCGCGCAGGTGCCGTTCGTCGGCGGCGTCGGCGTGCCCGGTCCGCTCTTCCGTGAGGGGACGTGGTCGCTGCTCTTCGCGTTCGGGTTGATGAACCTGCTGGTCCTGCTGGAAGTCGCCGACCGGCTGTCGCTCAAGAACGACCTCGAGATCGCGCGCGAGATTCAGCAGGCGATGCTGCCGGGCGGCCTGTACAGCGCGCCAGGCGTCGTGACCTTCGGCCTCAGCCGGCCAGCCAATACAGTCGGTGGCGACTTCTACGACATTCTGCCGCTCGAGGACGGCCGGCTCGTCGTGACAGTGGGCGACGTCGCCGGAAAAGGTAGTCCGGCGGCACTCCTGATGGCGCTGCTGCTCGCGATGCTGCGAACGCTGGTCGACGAGAAACTGGAGCCGGCCGAGCTCATCACCCGATTGAACGTCCAAGTGTGCCGGCACGCACCCGGCTCGAGGTTCATCACGCTCTTCTACGCGGTGTATGAACCGCTCACCGGCGAGATGACCTACGTCAGCGCCGGCCACACGCCACCGCTGCTGATTCGCGCCGACGGCAGCTGCACGCGACTGACGGAAGGCGGCATCGCACTCGGCATGTTCGATCACTCGACTTACAAGACCGGCCAGCTGACGATTCAACCGGATGAGGTGCTGGCGGTCTACAGCGACGGCGTCACCGAGGCCGAAAACGCCGCCGGGCGGCCGTTCGACGAGGAAGGTCTCGAGAACGCGCTCAAGGCGAACCGCACCGAGCCCGTCACGTCGATGGGATCGGCCATCGTCCGCGCCGTCGAACAGCACAGCGCCGATACGCGTCTGGCGGACGACCTCACAATCCTGCTGCTGCGGCGTCTCGCGATCGTCGCGGCATAGCTCGACACCGAACCGCTCGTCGAAGTGTCTAAAATAAGAGTTCCGGCAAAGACTCGTGAGAATGTCCTATCGTTCGCTCGTCGTGGTGTTCGCGCTCGTGATGGCCGTATGCCCCCGTGCCTACGGACAGGAGGGCGACGCCGTGGCGCCGCTGCTGGAGCGGATCGAGCAGGTCACGAAATCGGGTGATGCCGCCGCCTACCTCGCGCTGCTGACGGCCGGCGCCAACCGCGAGCGGGCGGTCGATTTCTGCAGCTCGGAGCTGCTACCGGGTGCCACGCGCACGGTGGTGAAGGAGCGCGATCGCGAGCCGCTGCGCGGCACGCTCGCCGGCAACGGCTACCGCCTGATGGTCGATGTCCTCACCGAGTTCGGCCCCCGCGCGCGCGCCGCCACCTGGCGGCTGGACGTCAAACGCGTCGGCGAACACGGCAGCGCCCAGGAATGGGCCATCGATGACGAAGAGCGGCTGTCGGCGGTGGAGAACCTCTATCGCCTCGCCCTCAACCCGACGAAGGTGTTTGCCGCGCGCGATTTGAGGGTCGCCGCCGAGGACCTCGACCTCACGCTCACTGAGGGCTCCGTCTACGTCGCCGACATCGACCAGGGCGCGACCGCCGCAGTGCTGGTCGGACGCGGCATGATGAGCTTTCACCCGACGCCCGAAACCGAACGCGGACAGGTCAAGATCTTTGCGGGCAGCGAAACCCTGGAGACGCGTTTCGACGTCGCGTTCATCCGCCTCAATCCCTACGACTTCGAGTCGGCGCTCGCCGCGACGCAGCTGAAGCCGAAGGTGGCGGACCCGAAGGAATTCCGGCGCGCAGAGGAAGTGTTTCGCGAGGATTCGCAGAAGTCGTTCCTGATCGACCTCGGCGATCTGAGCCGTGACCCGTGGTCGCTGCTGCCCGGTTCGGGCGACTTCCTCGCCGAGGTCCACACGCGCCGCTTCGATACGCTGACCTACGCGAAATCCGCCAGCGAGGCCGAAGACATCACCGTCTTCGATCGAAAGCGCCACCACAACATCTCGATCTATCCCTCGAAGCGGAAGATCGCGAACCGCGGGCGCTTTTACAACGAAGACGAGCTCGTCGACTACGACGTCCTCGATTACGACATCGACGTCGCCATCACCCCGGACCGGCAATGGCTCGACGGCCGCGTCCGTCTGCGCCTCAAGGTGCGGGCCCTCGCGCTCGGCAGCATCACGATGCGCCTCGCCGAATCGCTGGTCGTCCAGTCGATCGTCAGCTACGAGCACGGCCGCCTGTTCGGCGTGCGGGTCAAGAACCAGAACACGATCGTCGTCAACCTGCCGACGACGCTGCAGCGGGACGCCGAGATGACGCTGACCGTCACCTACGCGGGCCGGCTCGAGCCGCAGACGCCGGATCGCGAAACGCTGGCGCTGACGCAGGGGCGCGTCCAGGAAGACATGCCGGCGATCGCCGCCGAGCCGAGCTTTCTGTACAGCAACCGCAGCTACTGGTATCCGCAGGCGCCGGTCAGCGACTACGCGACGGCGATCATTCGCATATCGGTCCCGACGACGCTCGATTGCGTGGCCAGCGGCGAGCTGGAGCCCGGATTCCCGACAATCGTGGCCAACACCGCCCGGGGCGCGCCGCGGATAGAAAGCGCGCCGGCGGCGACGAACCGCAAGCTCTACGTGTTCCGCGCCTCGCAGCCGCTTCGCTATCTGGCCTTCGTCGTCAGCCGGTTCGCGCGCGCGGAAACGGCCACCGTCGCATTTCCGCCGCGGCAGAACGGCGATCCGGCAAGCGTGCCGCTCGTCGGCCCTTCGTACAGCAGCCTGAACCTGTCGGTCGAGGCGAACCCGCGCCAGGTCCAGCGCGGGCGGGAGCTCGGCGACCGGGCGGCCGACATCGCGCTCTTCTATCACTCGCTCATCGGCGACGTGCCGTATTCGGCGTTCACGATCGCGCTGGTGGAAAGCGACCTGCCTGGCGGGCACAGTCCCGGCTACTTCGCGGCGCTCAATCAGCCGCTTCCCACGTCGCAGCTGGTGTGGCGCAACGACCCAGCCGCGTTCGGCAGTTTTCCCGACTTCTTCCTCGCCCACGAGCTCGCGCACCAGTGGTGGGGCCAGGCGATCGGCTGGCGCAACTACCACGAGCAGTGGCTCAGCGAGGGCTTCGCGCAATACTTCGCGGCGCTCTACGCGCAGAAGCAGAAGGGCGACGACGTCTTCGCCTCGGTGCTGCGACAGCTGCGCAAGTGGGGCATGGACAACTCGGATCAAGGTCCGGTCTACCTCGGGTACCGGCTCGGACACGTCCGCGATCAGAGCCGCATCTTTCGCGCGCTGGTGTACAACAAGGGCGCGGCGGTGCTCCACATGCTGCGGCGCCTCGTCGGCGACGAGCCGTTCTTCCGTGGGCTGCGCCGCTTCTACAGCGCGTCGCGGTTCCACAAGGCCGGCACGGTGGAACTGCGGGCCGCGATGGAGGCGGAGACCGGCATGTCGCTCGAGCGCTTCTTCGAGCGCTGGATCTACGGGTCGACGCTGCCGAAACTGAAGGTCGGTTATCGCACCGAAGGCACCGACGTCATCCTGCAGGTCGAGCAGATCGGCGAGATATTCGACGTGCCGCTGACGATCGAGCTGCAGTACGCCGATCGCAAGCCGGTCGAAGTCCTGATGGCCGTCACCGATCGGACGGTCGAAAAGCGGGTCCCGCTCGGCGGCGTCCTCCGTGGCATCGACGTCAGCAAGGATGACGGGACGATGGCCGAAATCATAAAGTTCTAGGGTTCTAAAGTTCTAGGGTTCTAAGGTTCAGCGTAGAACTCGAGACCTTTAGAACCCTAGAACCCTAGAGCCCTAGAACCCTATTGGAGATAGATGGCGGCGACGCGCGGCGCGCCGCGGCGCTCGAAGGGCTCGAACACGAGGATGAACTTGGTGCCGGCCAGCTGATAGGCACGAACCTCGCGCATGCCGAGCGGACCCTGTTCCTCGGCCTGACTGGCCAAGGTCACCGACGCGTCGATCCGCGCGAGCGCGTCGGCGCGGGGATCACCGACGCGGATTTCATTGCCAGCGCCGAGCAGCAGCGTCGGCACCGACACGGCATCGGGCGGTACGGCCACATTCGCAGGGGTCGACGGCTCTGCGGCGCCGGCCACTGCGCGTGGGGCGCCCCGCAGCTCGCGGACCACCAACACCCCGACCAGCAGGGTGGCGGCCAGAAGGGCCGCAGCGGTCAACCAGTCGCCGGAGAGACTCGGTCGCGGTCGTGTGGCTTCCATGGGGTGTAGGGCGGAATGTAGGCACCCCATCGGCTGTTGTCAAGGTTGAGCGCTCGATCGTTATATTCTTGATGTTTATGGAAATGGTGACACTGACGATTGACGGCGCTCCCGTGACCGTCGAGAAGGGCAAGACGGTCCTCCAGGCCGCAATCGAGGCCGGTATCACCGTGCCGTACTACTGTTACCACCCCGGTATCGGCATCGACGGCTCCTGCCGCGTCTGCATCGTCAAGATCGAGAAGATGCCGAAGCTGCAGACCTCGTGTTCGACGGTCTGCACCGAGGGGATGGTCGTGAGCACGCGCACGCCGGAGGTGGTCGCGGCGCGCGCGGGGGTGTTCGAGTTCCTGCTGGTCAATCACCCGCTCGACTGCCCGGTGTGCGACAAGGGCGGCGAGTGTCCGCTGCAGGATTTTTCCTATACGTTCGGACCCGACCAGAGTCGGATGGAATTCCCGAGGCGCGAATTCGACGGCAACGGCGTCAAGGCCGACGTCGATTTCGGTCCGACGCTGATGTTGAACCGGAACCGCTGCATCCTCTGTACGCGCTGCGTGCGGTTCATGCGCGACGTCGACGCCGACGCGCAGATCAACATCATCGATCGCGGCTACGGCAGTGAGATCGCGACCTTCCAGGAAGAGGGCGTGCACTCGCTGCTCTCCGGGAACCTGATGGATGTGTGTCCGGTCGGCGCAATCACCACGCGCGACTACCGGTTCAAGTCGCGGCCGTGGGACAACCCGCAGGCCGCCGACACCATCTGCACGCAGTGCGCGAAAGGCTGCAGCGTCACCGCCTGGATCAAGGCCAAGCCGGAGTGGGCGAAAGGATCGCGGCTGATCCGGTTCACGCCGCGTTTCAATCCGGACGTCAACGGCTACTGGATGTGCGATATCGGCCGCTTCGAGTACCACTGGATCGAAGGCGATGAGCGCCTCCGCCGGCCGCTCGTGCGAACGGGCGATGCGCTGCAGCAGCAGGCGTCGTGGCACGACGCGATGGCCGCCCTGGCGCAGGCGCTCGCGGCAGCCGGCCGCAAGAATCCTGAAGCGGTCCGCTTCCTCGTGTCGGCGCACGCCTCGCACGAAGAACTGTTCCTGTTCCATCGGCTCACCAGCGAGCTGGTCGGCGAGTCGGGCCCGCGTGGCATCACGGTGACGTGGCGGTATTCGGAGAAGCCGCAGCCCGAAGGCTCCAAGTTCAAGGTACCGCCGGTCGACGCACCGAATGTGAACGGCGCGCGCATGTTCGGGCTCGTGCCCGGCGCGGTCGGCGCCGAGGCCGGACGCGCGGACATCTCGTCCCTGCGCACGGCCGTGGAAGCTGGCCAGGTGACGGCGCTCTACGTGTTCGATCCTGGACCGGACGGATCGCTCGGCGACGTGGGCTGGATCGTGGAAGCGCGCCGGCGGGGCGTGCTTCCGCTGCTCGTCGTGCAGGGCGTGCTGTTGACACCGCTGGCGCGTGCCGCCGACTTCGTCCTGCCCGGCGCATCGTACGTCGAGAAGGAAGCGTCTTATACCAACGAGCAGGGCCGCTTGCAGAGCACCGCCCGCGCCATTCCGCTGCCCGGCGAGGCGATGGAGGACTGGCAGATTCTCGTGAACCTCGGCACGGCGCTCGGCGTCCACTTCAACTACACGGGCGCCGCCCACGTTCGCGCCGACATCGCGGCCCGCCATCCCGGCACGCACGCCTTCGAGGGGTTGACGACGCTGTCGTTCAACCGACCGCTCGAAGCACGGCACTGGCTGCAGGCATCGAACCCGTCGGAACGCTGGAAGTGGGATTTCATGTTCCAGGATCTCCCGCCGGTGAAAGGCGCGGTGGATCCAAGCTCGTTACCGTTGCCCCCGGGCGCAATAGCGCTCAAAGAAGTGAAATGATGACGGGGACGGCGACAAGGACACAAAGGGGAACCAAGGACACAGAGGACAGCACACTCACAAACCGCACGGTTTCCCTGTGCGTCCTTTGTGTCCTCTGTTTCCTTTGTGTCCTCTGCGCGCGCGACGCGAGCGCACAGCTGCGCCGGCCGCGCGCAGAAGTCGTTCCTCTAGTCGAAAGACCTGCGACAAGAGCAGGTGAACGAGCGCGCGTCGCGCTGAAGGTCTCGCTGCCAGAAGGTCTCCATACTCAATCCAACAAGCCGCGCGATCCGCTGCTCATTCCGACCGAGCTGGCCATCGACGCGCCGGCTGGAATCACCGCGGAGGAAATCGTCTGGCCGCCGTCGACGGACCTCGCGCAAGCCGGCCAGGAGAAGCCGCTCGCGGTCTTCGAGCACGAGTTCGCCGTCGGCGTCGAGCTGTCGATTGCACCGACGGCATCAGGCGACGTCGAGGTTCCGGCCAAGCTCCGCTACCAGGCCTGCGATGCCAACCTGTGCTATCCACCGCAGACGGCGCCGGTGACATGGCGCATCCACGTCGTGCCTGCAACAGCCGCGGCGCCGGCGTCCGACGCGGCCGTGGCGAGCACGTTCGCGAGCATCAAGTTCGGGCGCGGGGAAAAACCAAGCTCGGGGGGTTCGAAGGGTTCTGAGGGTTCGAAAGGTTCTGAAGGTTCGGGAGCATCCGACGGGCTCGCGAAGCTCGATGCGTTTACCGTGCTCGGCACGGCCGGCGGCTATCTCGGCGCGGACGACTTCTTGAAATTCGTTCACGACGCGGAGACGGGCGTCAAACCGCGCGGGATGTTCGAAGGCCGCGGGCCGCTGATGATTCTGCTGCTGGTGCTCGTCGGCGGTCTGGCGCTCAACCTCACGCCGTGCGTGCTCCCGATGATTCCGATCAACCTCGCCATCATCGGCGCTGGCGCGCAGGCGCAATCGCGCGGCCGCGGCTTTGTGCTTGGCAGCGCGTACGGCGCCGCGATGGCGCTCGTCTACGGCGCGCTCGGCCTCATTGTCATCCTGACGGCAGGCACCTTCGGCACGATCAACGCCTCGCCCTGGTTCAACGCCGGGATTGCGATCCTGTTCGTCGTCCTCGGCCTCGCCATGTTCGACGTCCTGCTGATCGATTTCTCCAAGTATTCGAGCCGCTTCAATGCGAACGGCGGCCGCGGTACGATCGTCCTGGCGTTCAGTATGGGCGCCGTGGCTGCCCTGCTCGCCGGCGCGTGCGTCGCGCCGGTGGTCATCCAGGTGGTGCTCTTCTCGAGCAATCTCTACGCGACCGGTACGAAAGTCGCCCTCGCCCTTCCGTTCGTCCTCGGCCTCGGTATGGCGATCCCGTGGCCGATTGCCGGCGCCGGCATCGCGGCGCTGCCCAAGCCAGGCATGTGGATGGTGCGCGTCAAGCAGGTGTTTGGCGTCGTGATTCTGGCGACTGCCGCATACTACGGCTACGAGGCCTATTCGATCGTGTCGAACCGCTGGGTGGACGCCGCCGACGTCAAGTCGAGCGTCGAAGAACAGCTGAAAGCCGGCTGGCATGCATCGCTCGCCGACGGGCTCGACACCGCGGCCCGCGAGGGGAAACCGGTGCTCATCGACATGTGGGCGACCTGGTGCAAGAACTGCCTCACGATGGACAAGACGACGCTGCAGAACGCCTCGGTGCAGACGGCCCTCGCCGGCTACATCAAAATCAAGTTTCAGGCTGAAGATCCCGACGCGCAGCCGGCCAAGAGCGTGATGCAGAAGTTCGACGCCGTCGGCCTGCCGACCTACGTTATCCTGCGCCCACGTTGAGCGAGGCTCTCCGGCGCGATCTGGACCACGACATCACGGGAGAAGTGCGATTCGATCGCGTGTCGCGGTCGCTCTATTCCACCGACGCCAGCGTCTATCGGATTGAACCGCTCGGCGTGGTCGTCCCGCGCACGCGCGAGGACGTGATTCGGACGGTCCAGATCGCCGCGCGCCATGGCGTGTCGATTACCGCCCGCGGCGGCGGCACGTCGCAGGCCGGCCAGGCGATTGGCGCCGGGCTGCAGCTCGACACCTCCAAGTACTTCAACACGGTGCTCGACGTCAGCGTTTCGGAACGCACGGCCTGGGTCGAACCGGGCGTCGTGCTCGACGACTTGAACGCGCAACTGCGGCCGCACGCGCTGCGGTTCGCCCCGGATATCTCCACCGCGAGCCGCGCCACCATCGGCGGCATGATCTCCAACAACTCGAGTGGCGCGCGGTCGATTCTCTACGGCAAGACGATCGATCACGTGCTCGAGCTCGACGTCGTGCTGGCCGACGGCACGCTGACACGCTTTCGGCCGCTCGATGCCGCCGCGCTCGAGACGGCGAGCGCCGGCGACACGCTCGAGGCGCGCAGCTACCGCGCGGTTCAGCAGATTGCGAGGGACTGCGCGGCGGAAGTCGAGCGCCGGTTTCCGAAGGTGCTCCGGCGCGTCGGCGGTTACAACCTCGACGAGTTCGTGGACCGCTCCAAGCCGTTCAACCTCGCCAAGCTGATCGTCGGCTCGGAGGGGACTCTGGGCCTGGTCGTCGCCGCGAAGCTCAATCTGGTGCCGCTGCCGCGCGCCAAGGCTGTCCTGACGATCGAATTCGACGAACTGCTCGACGCGCTCGGCGCCACCCCCGCGATCGTCCGCCATCGTCCGTCCGCGGTCGAGGTGATGGACCGGTTCATCCTGGATCACGCGCGCGAGAGTCCGGCTCTGGATGCGCTGCGCCGCAGCATCATGCAAGGGGACGCCGGGGCGCTGTTGTGCGTGGAGTTCTACGGCGATACTCCCGAGGAGTTGGCGCCTCGGCTCGATGCGCTCGAAGCCGAGCTGCCTCGCCTTGGCTATCGCTGCCGGGGGCGGCGCGCGGTCTCCGCCGCCGATCAAGCCCGCATCTGGAGTTTCCGCGAGGCGGCACTAGGACTGTCGATGGCGATGAAGGGCGACGCCAAGTCGCTCTCGTTCGTCGAGGACACCGCGGTCGCCCCCGAAAAACTTCGGGACTACATCGAGCGTTTCCTGCAGGTCGTGAAACGACACCACACGTCTGCCGGCGTCTATGCGCATGCATCCGTCGGATGCCTCCACGTTCGGCCCGTGGTGAACATGAAGACCGACGAGGGCGTCAAGCGGTTCGAGTCGATCGCCAACGACATCGCCGACCTCGTCCTCGAGTTCGGCGGCGCGCTGTCGGGCGAGCACGGCGACGGCCTGGTGCGCGGTCCCTTCACGCAGAAAATGTTCGGGCCGGTTCTGTACGAGGCGTTCCGGGCCGTGAAGCACGCGTTCGATCCGGACGGCGTCTTCAACCCGGGAAAAATCGTCGACACGCCGCCGTTGACGTCGAACCTCCGTTACGGCGCCGGCTATGCAACGCCCGATCCGACGACGTTCTTCGACTACGCGGAGCACGGCGGCATGGGTCGCGCGGTGGAGATGTGCAGCGGGCTCGGCGTCTGCCGCAAGACGCTGGACGGCACGATGTGCCCGTCCTTCATGGCGACTCGCGAGGAAAAGCATTCGACTCGCGGCCGCGCGAACGTGCTGCGGCTTGCCATGGCCGGACGGCTCGGAGAGTCGGGGCTCGGCGACGAAGGAGTGCGCGACGTCCTGGATCTCTGTCTCGAGTGCCGCGCGTGCAAGGCCGAGTGTCCGGTCGGCGTCGACGTCGCGCGATTCAAGAGCGAGTTTCTCGCCGACTACTACCGCCGTCACGGTACGCCGCTGAAGGCGCGCGCGATCGGCCACATCCACACGATGTCGGCGTGGGCGAGCCGCGTCGCGCCGCTGGCGAACGCCGTCGCGCGCAGCACCGCCGGCCGGTGGCTCAACGAACAGCTGTTCGGGATCGATCGCCGCCGCACGCTCCCAACGTGGGCCCGCCGCACGTTCCTGCAGCAGTTCCGCGACCGAGCGCAACAACTAGCCGCTAACCCCAAGCCCCAACGCGATCGGCTAGCCCCTAGCCCCAAGCCCCCAGCCCCTACCGTGGTGCTGTTCTCCGACACGTTTACCAACTACAACCAGCCCGAGATCGGTCTGGCGGCTGTCGACCTGCTCGCAGCCGCCGGGACCGGAACCCGGCTCCTGCCGCACGTCTGCTGCGGCCGCCCGCTCATCTCTCAAGGCCTGCTCGAGGAGGCGCGTTCGCTGGCTCAGTCCAACGCCGACCATCTGTACGACGCGGCTGCGGCGGGAAGCCGCATCCTGTTCCTGGAGCCCAGCTGCCTTTCTTCCGTTCGCGAAGACGCGCCGGCGCTCCTGCGCGGCGAAGCGCAGCGCAAGGCACGGGTGGTCGCCGACGCGTGCGTGCTGTTCGAGGACTATCTCGAGCGCGAATGGGCAGGCGGCGCCCTGTCGATCCCCCTGCGACAGGGCCCATCCACCGTGCTCTTGCACGGGCACTGTCATCAGAAAGCGATGGGTCTGCTCCCATCAGCGCGAGCGTTGCTCGGCCGGATCCCGTCGTGCACCGTCGTCGATCTCGACGCGGGCTGTTGCGGGATGGCTGGTTCGTTCGGCTACGCGCGCGAGCATTACGACGTGTCGCGCCAGATTGGAGAGCGCCGGTTGCTGCCGGCCGCCCGGGCCATGAAACCCGACGCGGTCCTGGTCGCGGCGGGCACGTCGTGCCGGCATCAAGTGGAGCACTTCACAGGTGCGAAAGCCGTTCACCCAGCCGTGCTCCTTAAATCGCTGCTGCCAGAATGATGTGCTACGACTATCACGAAGGCACGAAGCGTAACCAAGATCACGAACACTTACTTGTACAAACCATCTTCGTGCGCTTCGCTTGCTTCGTATCTTCGTGAGAAACCGTAGGCGTGATCGCCACCCGCGGCGAGGTCAATACCTTCGTTCGCCGGGACGGCGATCGGTTCCGAGGTTATCCATCCACGCCGGATATTCGGTCGTCAGCTTGCTCACCTCGTCCAGCGCCTTCATATCCTCCCCGGACAATTTGACGTCGATGGCTTTGAGATTGTCCTCGAGCTGCGCCGGCTTGCGGGCGCCGATGATGACGCTGGTGACGGCGCTGTTCGCCAGAATCCAAGCCAACGCAATCTGCGCGACGCTGACGCCGTGCCGGTCCGCGATCTCCTTCGCGACGTCGAGGATGTCGAACCCTTTCTCCTTGTTTACCGGCGGAAAGTCGAACTTCGCCCGGCGGGCCGCCTCGTCGCCGCTGTCGCGCGTGAACTTTCCCGATAGGAAGCCTCCGGCCAGTGGACTCCACACGAGCAATCCCAGTCCCTGGTCCTTCAGCAGCGGGATCATCTCGCGCTCCAGGTCGCGGCCGGCCAGCGAGTAGTACGACTGCGTGCACTTGAAGCGTTCGAGTCCCTGATCGCGCGACACGGCGAGCGCCTTCATGACCTGCCACGCCGCCAGATTCGAGCATCCGATGTAACGGACCTTGCCGGCGCGCACGAGGTCGTCGAGCGCCCCGAGCGTGTCCTCGATGTTCGTCAGCAGATCGAAACGATGAATCTGATACAGGTCGATGTAATCCGTCTCGAGCCGCTTCAGGCTGGCTTCGACCGCCTGCAGAATGTGGAGCCTCGACAGGCCTACCTGGTTCGGGCCGGGGCCCGTGCGCCCGCGCACTTTCGTCGCGAGCACGACCTCGTGCCGCCGGCTGCCGAGCGCCTTGCCGAGCATCGTCTCGGACTCGCCGGCCGCGTAGACGTTCGCCGTGTCGACGAAATTGATGCCGGCATCGAGCGCGCGGCTGACGAGCGCGTCGGCGCTCGGCTGGTCGATGCCGCCGATCACTTCCCAAATCTGGCCGCGGCCGCCGAACGTCATCGTGCCGAGGCACAGCTCGGAGACGAACACGCCGGTGTCGGCCAGTTCCCGATAGTTCATTGATGTAGTCTATAGCCTCTTTGACGATGCGCCTGAAGACGCCGGCGGCGAGTTCGGTGGTGCTCGGTCTGCTGTGCGCGATGTACCTGATCACGTACGTCGATCGAGTCAACATCTCGACCGCCGCGCGCGACATTCAGAAAGAGCTCGGGCTGTCGAACACGCAGCTCGGCTTTCTGCAGTCGGCATTCGGTTATCCCTATCTGCTCTTTCAGATCTTCGGCGGCTGGGTCGGCGACCGCTTCGGTCCGCGGCGCACGCTGTTCCAGTGCGGCCTGATCTGGGCGGCGGCGACTATCCTGACCGGATTCTCCGGCGGTCTGGTCTCGCTGTTCCTTTGTCGCCTCCTGGTAGGCGTGGGCGAAGGGGCGACGTTCCCGGTCGCCACGCGGGCAATGCAGAACTGGACGCCGCTCGGGCGCCGCGGTTTCGCGCAAGGCATTACCCACGCCTTTGCCCGCCTTGGCAACGCCGTGACGCCGCCGATTGTCGCCTGGCTGATTGCGCTGGTCGCGTGGCGCGGATCGTTCATCACGCTCGGGTGCGTGAGCCTGGTGTGGGTCGCCGTCTGGTTCCTGTACTTCCGCGACAATCCGAGCGATCACCCCGCGATTACCCGCGTCGAACTCGACGCGCTGCCGAATCGCGGTGTGCCGGAGAAGAAGACGCGACCGCGCGTTCCGTGGGCAGCGCTGACGCGACGCATGATACCGGTCACGATTGTCTACTTCTGTTACGGCTGGACGCTGTGGCTGTATCTGACGTGGCTGCCGTCGTACTTCCTGCACGAGTACCAGTACGACCTGAAGAAATCGGCGCTGTTCACTTCCGCCGTTTTCTTTGCCGGCGTGGTCGGCGACTATCTGGGCGGCGAAGTGAGCGACCGCATCCTTCACCGGACGGGCAGCCTGCAATCGGCGCGGCGCAATATGGTGATGATCGGGTTCGCCGGCTCCTTCGTCTGCCTCCTGCCGGTCTTCCTCACACACGATCTGATGCTGATCATCCTGTCGCTCGGCGCCGCGTTCTTCTTCGCCGAGCTCGTGATCGGCCCGATGTGGTCGATCCCGATGGACATCGCCGGCAAGTTCTCGGGAACCGCGGCCGGCATGATGAACACCGGTTCGGCGCTGGCCGCGATCCTGTCCCCGATTGCTTTCGGCTACATCATCGACAGCACCGGTAACTGGCAGCTGCCGTTTGCCGGATCGCTGGGGTTTCTGCTGCTCGGAACGGTTCTCGCGCCACTGATGCATCCCGAACGGCCGTTTGAAGGGGCGGTGGAGCAGGCCGCGGATCGGGTGATTGGGTGATCTAGTGATTGGGTGATCGTTTACAGGATTGAAGGATTGTGCGATGGGGTGATTGGTTGGGTGATTGATTGATTGGGCGTTGGTCACGAGCGAGCTCTACGCATACACGGTGCCGATTTCGTTAACCTTTGCACACAATCCGGCAAGCAATCACCCAACCAATCAATCGTCCAATCCACAAACGATCTCCAAATCACCCAATCACCCAATCACCAGATCAGCGTCCTGTCCACTGCGGTTTGCGCTTGGCCAGAAACGCGGTCACCCCTTCGCGGAAATCGTCGCTCGTGTAACACATCTCGACGATGTCAGCGTCGTCTCCCGGCGAGAGCCGCCGCCGGGCGGCCAGGCGCCGGAGCAGTTCCTTTGTCGCGCGCAGCGTCAGCGGCGCGTTTGCGGCGATTTCGACAGCGAGGGCGCGCGTCACGCCGTCGATCGTGTCCGCGGACACGAGTCGCGCGATCAGGCCGGCGTGGTGGGCTTCGGCGCCGTCCATCAGGCGCCCGGTGAACATCAGGTCCTTGACGCGCGACGGTCCCATCAAATCCACGAGTCGGCTGTAGCTGGCCGCTGACAGGCAGTTGCCGAGCGTGCGGGCGATCGGTATACCAAACGTGGACTCGGGTGTGGCGACGCGCAAGTCGCAGGTCAGCGCGATGGCGCAGCCGCCTCCGACGGCGACGCCCTGCACCTGGGCGATCGTCGGCTTACTGACCCGCTCGAGCCGGTCGAGGACGCGGTCGAGCCGCTCTTCGTATTTGATGCCGTCCTCGCGGTCGCGGAAACTCTGAAACTGTGAGATATCCGTGCCGGCGACAAACGCTTTCCCGCCAGCGCCCCGAAGGACGAGGACGCGAAGCTCGCCGTCGGCATCGACGCGCTCGCAGGCGGCGACGAGCGCTTCGTACATCTCCCATGTCATCGCGTTACGCGCCTCGGGCCGGTTGAACGTCAACGTGGCAACCGGACCGTCGGTTTCGAACACGGTGTGAGCCATAATTCAATCGACCAATCAATTACCCACTGACCCAATTACCCAATGCCGCGCTCCGCTCTGTCTGACCTGCGCGTTCTCGACGTCACCCAAGTGATGGCGGGGCCGTTCTGCGCGATGCTGCTCTCCGATCTCGGCGCCGACGTCATCAAGATCGAGCCACCGTCAGGCGACTCGACGCGTCAGATGCCGGGTGCCGTCTCCGGCGACAGCCCGAGCTTCAATGCAGTGAATCGCGGCAAGCGCAGCGTCGTGCTCAATCTGAAAACGGCGGCCGGCCGCGAGGCGTTCGTGCGGCTCGCGCGGTCGACTGACATCCTAATCGAGAACTACCGGCCGGGCGTGATGGCCGCGCTCGGCCTGGACTATCCGTCGCTGTCGGCGTTCAACCCACGGCTGATCTACGCGTCGATTTCGGGCTACGGCCAGACCGGCCCGGCGCGCGAGAAGGGCGGCTTCGATCTCATCGCACAAGGCGTCGCCGGCATCATGTCGATTACCGGCAACGCCGGCGGACCGCCGGTCAAGGCCGGGGTGCCGCTCACCGACCTGGGCGCCGGCCTCTTCGCCACCGTTGGCATCCTGGCCGCCGTCGAAGCGCGTCACCGCACCGGGACAGGCCAGCACGTGGACACCTCGCTCGTCGACGCGGGCGTCGCGCTGTCCGTGTGGGAGGCGACCGAGTATTTTTCCGGCGCCGGCATTCCGGTGGCGCTCGGCTCCGCGCACCGGATGAACGCGCCGTACCAAGCGATTCAATGCGCCGACGGTTACATCACGTTGGGCGGCGCCAACGAACGTCTCTTCCGCCGGCTGTGCGATGTGCTGGACCATCCCGAATGGACCACGATGCCCGAGTTCGCCGACAACGCGAGCCGCGTCAGGAATCGCGACGCGCTGGCGGGGCGCATCGAGGCCATCACCTGTCAGCAGCCACGCAGTCACTGGCTCGAGCTGCTCGAGGCGAACGACATCCCGTGCGGCCCGATCAACAACTACGAGCAGGTGTTCGCCGACTCGCAGGTCCGCAGCCGCGAGATGGTGGTCGAAATCGATCACCCGACGCTCGGGCGCCTGCGGACGCTCGGGTCGCCGCTCAAGATGAGCGACACGCCGCCCGATGTCCGCCGTCGCGCCCCACAACTCGGCGAGCACACCGAGGTCGTCCTGCGCGAAGCGGGGTTCAGCGATTCCGAGATTGCGGCGATGCGCGAATCGGGAGCGGCCGGGGTTCGATGACCCGTGACGCCGGCGACGCGATTCTCGCCGCCTGCTCGAAGGCGTGCGCCATCTGCAGCAGACCCCAATCATCGTGATGTCGCGCGACGATCTGCAGGCCGATCGGCAGGCCTTCCGCGGTGTAGCCGCACGGAACCGAAATCGCCGGATTCGCGGCGACTGATATGTGGTAACAGGACTTCATCCAGTCGATGTACGTGTCCATCTTCGTGCCGGCAACCTCGGTCGGATACGGCTGCTCGACGTCGAACGGCGGCACCTGGACCGTCGGCAGGACGAAGAACTCGTACCGCTCAAAGAACTGCCGCATCCGGTGATAGAGATCCGCTCGCAGCACCTCGGCCTTCGCGATGTCGTCTGCCGTCAACCGCCCGGCGCGCTCGAGCTCCCACTGTATGGTGTCCTTCAACCGCGCTCGCTGATTCGCGAGCAAATCGCGATAGCCAGCCGCGAACGCCACGGCGCGCAGCGTCTTGAACGCGTCGTCCGCACCGCTGAAATCGGGCTCCGCGTCCTCCACAATGCATCCGAGCGACTCGAACACTGTGCGCTGCTCGTTCACGACCCGTCTGACAACAGCGTCGAACGGCACGCCTCCGAGATCCGTCCACCAGGCGACGCGGACACCGTCGACGTCGCGGCCCAGCCGGCCGGCGAACCGCGGGCCAGCCTCGCCGAGCGCGATCGGCGAGCGCGCATCGGGACCGGCCATCGCACTCAGCAACAGCGCGACGTCGGCCACGTTGCGCGCCATCGGACCGTCCACGCTGAGCGGCGACCACGGCAGACGCGACGGCCAGGTCGGCACGCGGCCCGGCGATGGCCGCAATCCGACCACCGAGCAGAAGCTGGCGGGATTTCGCAGCGACCCCCCCATGTCGCTGCCGTCCGCGAGCGGGAGCATGCCGCACGCGAGCGCAACCGCGGCGCCGCCGCTGCTGCCGCCGCAGGTCTTCGACGTGTCGTACGGATTCCTAGTCGCACCGAACACCTGGTTGAACGTCTGGGATCCGGCGCCGAATTCCGGCGTGTTGGTCTTGCCGACGAGGATCGCGCCCGCCCGCCGGATCCGATCGACGAGCAGCGAATCCTCGGCTGGCACGAACTGCTCGTAAATCGGCGACCCGAACGTCGTGCGGATCCCTTTGGTGATCTGCAGATCCTTGTGCGCGATCGGAATCCCGTGCAGCGGGCCGATCGCGGCGCCTCTCGCCAGCGCATCGTCCGCGAGACGCGCGCGCTCCATCGCCTGCTCGGCGACGAGCGTCACGATGGCGTTGACGGACGGGTTGACGCAGGCGATGCGATCGAGATGCGCGGAGACGGCTTCGCGCGCCGACACTTCCCTGGCGCGAATCCGCCTCGCGAGCTCAGTCGCCGGCAGCTGACAGATAGGCAAGCGCCGCGTTCACTCCGCCGCGATTGATCGGCACGCCGCAGATCGAGAGGCCCATCTCGACGCCGCAGAGCGTACCGGCCAGTGTGAGGTCGTTGAAGTGGCCGAGGTGTCCGATGCGGAAGACGCGGCCCTTGACCTTGCCGAGGCCCATCCCGAGCGACATGTCGAAGCGCTCGAGAATGGCCTGGCGAATGCGATCGGCGTCGTGCGGCTGTGGTACAACGACCGTGGTCACGACGTCGCTGAACTCGCAGGCGTTCGCGGCGAGGATCTCGAGATCCCAGGCCTTCACGGCGCGGCGCGTCGCTTCGCCGTGCCGGGCGTGGCGCGCGAACACCTGGGCCAGACCTTCCTCGAGCAGCATGTCCAGCGCCTCGCGCAATCCGTAGAGGAGGTTCGTCGCCGGCGTATATGGAAAGAACCCATTCGTGTTGTCGCGAAGCATCGGCTGCCAGTCCCAATAGGCCTTGGGCAGGCGCGCGGATTTCGACGCCGCCAGCGCGTTGGCGCTGATGGCGTTGAACCCGAGCCCGGGCGGCAGCATCAGGCCCTTCTGCGAGCCGGCGACGGTGACATCGATACCCCACTCATCGTGACGGTAATCGAGGGCGCCAAGCGACGAAATGGCGTCGACCATGAGGAGCGCGGGATGTTGCGCGGCGTCCATCTGCCGACGCAGGTCAGCAACCCGCGTGGCGACACCGGTCGACGTCTCGCTGTGCACGACCGCAACCGCCTTGATCTTCCGTTCGCGATCGTCGACGAGCCTCGCGTGCACGGCCTGAGGATCGACGCCGCGCCGCCAGTCACCCGGCACGAACTCGACGCACAGCCCCAACCGCGTCGCCATGTCGCGCCACAGTGTCGCGAAATGGCCGGTCTCGAACATCAGCACGGCGTCGCCGGGCGACAGCGTGTTGACGAGCGCAGCTTCCCAGGCGCCAGTACCCGACGAGGGGTAAATGACGACCGGGCCGGAGGTCTGAAAGACTCGCTTGAGCCGCTCGAGCACGGCGCAGCCGAGGGCCGCGAAGTCGGGACCGCGGTGATCGATCGTCGGCTGCGCCATGGCGCGCAGCACGCGATCCGGCACGTTGGTCGGTCCCGGGATCTGAAGGAAATGTCGGCCGGTTTTCACGACAACAGTAAAACACAAATCGGGTCCCCGGACTCGATTCAGGAGACCAGCCGGATTAGGATTCTGACTCATGCCTGTGGTCGCCGGCCGATCGAAAATCGCCACTCAATTTGGAATTGTCGCGGCCAGCCAGCCGCTCGCCGCCCGCGCCGGGGTCCAAATCCTCGAGCGGGGCGGCCACGCGGTCGACGCGGCGATCGCCGCCAACGCGGTGATCGGCGTCGTCGAGCCGGAAATGAACGGTATCGGCGGCGACCTGTTCGCCATGGTTTCGGAATCGGCTGGCGGCGGGCCGCATGGCTTGAACGCGGGCGGCTGGGCGCCGGGCGGGTTGACGCCGGGACTGCTGAAAGCCCAGGGCCTGACGGACATGCCGTTCAGCGGTATTCACACCGTGACCGTGCCGGGCACCGTCGCTGGCTGGGCGGCGATGCATCGCCGATTCGGCCGGCTGCCGATGGCCGACCTGTTGGCGCCCGCCATCTTCTACGCCGAACACGGCTTTCCCGTGTCGGATGTGATTGCGGCTCGATGGGCGCAGTGGACGGACAAGCTGTCCGCCGACTCGAACGCGGCCGCGACCTATCTACCGAATGGACGGGCGCCACGGTCGGGAGAGCTCTTTGCCAACCGGGATCTGGCGGCGGCTCTGCGACGGATCGCGAGTGATGGACCGGCCGGATTCTACGCGGGGCCAACCGCCGCAGCCATCCTCGAATGCTCACGCGCGCGCGGCGGCACGATGACCGCGGAGGACCTGCACGACTTCGACGCCGAGTGGGTCGATCCGATTTCAACCACGTATCGCGACTGGCGCGTCTACGAGATCCCGCCGAACACGCAGGGCATCGCCGCGTTGATGATGCTCGACCTGATGGAACAGTTTCCGCTTCGCGACTACGGCTTCGCGAGCGCGCCCTCGCTTCACGTGCTAATCGAAGCCAAGAAGCTGGCCTACGCGGACATGCTGCATTACGTCGCCGATCCGAGGTTTGGCACCGTGCCGGTCGGCGAGCTGCTCGACAAGGCGGCGGCCAGGGCTCGGGCACGGCTTATTCGCCCGGAGTCCGCGGCAACGCGCGTGAAGCCGTCTGTGGTCGATGGCGTGACCACGCGGTACGGCGGCGATACGATCTACCTGTCGGCGATCGATCGCGAGGGCAACATCGTGTCGCTGATTCAGAGCATCTACCAGGGCTTCGGCAGCGGCCTCGTGCCATCCGGGACCGGCTTCGCCCTGCAGAATCGTGGCGCGCTCTTTACGCTCGACGAGCGGCACCCGAACGTGCTGTCGCCGCGGAAGCGTCCGCTTCACACGATCATCCCGGGGTTCATGCAGAAGGGCGGCCTCCGCATCGGCTTTGGCATCATGGGCGCCTGGAATCAGGCGCAAGCCCACGCGCAGTTCGTCGCCAACATCGTCGACTACGGGATGGACATCCAGGAGGCGCTCGAGGCTCCGCGCTTCACGAAGAGCACGTTCGACGGGGTGGACGTCAGCATCGAGGCGCTGATCCCGGAATCCGTGCGGGCCGAGCTCAAACGCTTCGGCCACGACGTGACCGTCGTGCCGCCACGATCGGGCGCCTTCGGTTCGGGTCAGGCTGTGATGAGCAACGACGCCGCGGGCGTGCACTTCGGCGCCTCGGAACCACGCCACGACGGCGCGGCGATTCCGGAAGCGCCTCCGGTCTTCGGGTGAGAGCCCGTAATCACGGTCGCCACGAAATCACGAAATAGGATGGTTTTTACTTCGTGTTTTCGTGACCGCCCACTACTTGGCGACAGCAGCGACCGACGGCCCGGACGTTTCGCGGCGGTGCGCCGCGGCACGCATCGGCTTGATGACGAGCAGGGCGGTGGCACCCACCGCGATGTTCGCGACCGCCGCGACGACGAACACGGCGTGCCAGCTGCCGGTCGAGCTCTGGAGCCAGCTTGCCACCGGAACCAGGAATGACGCCGTGCCCTTGGCCGTATAGAGAAGCCCGGCGTTAGTGGCCGCGTACTTCGATCCGTATGTATCCGTACACAGCGCTGGAAACAGGCTGTAGATCTCTCCCCACGTGAAGTAGACCATGCCGGCCGTCACGATGAACATCCACGGCGTGTTGCCGATGGTTCCGAGCGCCCAGTACGCGACGGCACCGCAGGTGAACACGATCGCCATCGTATTCTCGCGCCCGATGTGATCCGAGACCCAGCCGAATGTCGGCCTCGCCAACCCGTTCAGGATGTTGTCGACGATGCCGGCCATCACGAGCACCGTCGAGCCGATGAACAGGAAGTTCACCGGAAGTCCGGCGATCTTGTAATCGCGAGCAATCGGCGCCACCTGCGCGGTCACGACCAGGCCGCTGGCCGCCACCAGGACGAACATGACATAGAGGATCCAGAACAGCGGCGTCCGCAGCATTTCCATCGGCTGATAGTCGCGTGTGCCCTGACTCAGCTTCCGCGCGGCCTTGGGCGCCTCGCCCGGCTTCGGCGCCTTCAAGATCTGCGACAGCACCAGGATCACGAGACCCTGACCGAGGCCGAACCAGAGGAACGCGCGGTCGTATCCGTAGTTCCTGATCACCGAGATGATGGGCACGACCGTCGCGGCCGCGCCGGCGCCAAACCCTGCCGCGGTCAGTCCGGCCGCGAGGCCGCGGCGATCGGCAAACCATTTGAGCGCGTTGCCGACGCAG
>Ga0068863_100001575_pt1 | contig 22566 bp, 12 predicted proteins | sample KBSSwiS62_FD_66596 | JGI IMG/M metagenome (GOLD analysis project Ga0068863, IMG submission 66596) | Switchgrass rhizosphere microbial communities from Kellogg Biological Station, Michigan, USA - KBS Switchgrass S6-2 | ecosystem: Host-associated > Plants > Roots > Rhizosphere > Soil ... | reverse complement strand
GGGTGATATGCCTCACCGCGCCACGACGGGCGCGGAGCCGGCGGGCGATGCGATGGTCCACGAGCGGTCCGAAGGCGGACCGGTCGCGGGCGACACGGCGCGGCGAGACGAGAGCGAGACCGGGCCGACGTGGGACCCGGGGCCCAGAGCAAGACCGAGTCAAGGGTGAGACAAGGAGGTCGGCCGTGGCGGTCGTACGACTAGAGGTTGCGGACGGCGTGGGGACGATCCGGCTCGATCGGCCCAAGGTGAACGCGCTCAACGCCGAGGTCACCGGCGAGCTGCGGGCCGTCGCGCTGGAGGCGTCCCGCCGCGACGACATCAGCGCGGTCGTGATCTACGGCGGCGAGCGGGTCTTCGCGGCCGGCGCCGACATCGTGGAGATGGCGCCGATGGACCAGGCCGCCATGTCGGGCTGGGCGACCGACCTCACCCAGACGTTCGAGCTGGTCGCCCGCATTCCCAAGCCGGTGTTCGCGGCCGTGACCGGCTACGCGCTCGGCGGCGGCCTCGAGCTCGCCCTGTGCGCCGACTTCCGGATCCTCGCGGACACGGCCAAGGTCGGGCAGCCGGAGATCCTGCTCGGGGTGATCCCGGGCGCCGGCGGCACGCAGCGGCTCCCCCGGCTGGTCGGCCCGTCGCGGGCCAAGGAGCTGATCTACTCCGGCCGCCAGATCGGCGCCGCGGAGGCGCTCGCGATCGGGCTGGCCGACGCCGTCGTCCCCAAGGCCGAGGTCTACGAGGAGGCGCTGCGGCGGGCGCGGCAGTACGTCGCCGGGCCGGCGCTCGCGCTCGCGGCGGCCAAGCGGGCCATCGACGACGGCCTGGAGATCGGCATGTCCGAGGCGCTGCGGCTGGAGACCGGCCTGTTCGTCGGCCTGTTCGGCTCGCAGGACCAGAAGATCGGCATGGAGTCGTTCCAGGCCAACGGCCCCGGCAAGGCGAAGTTCACCGGCCACTAAAACGCGCCTGTGCGCGAGTGGCTCACCAACCCGAAACACCTGGACCCGGGCTGGCCAGGAGCGGCCGGCCCGGGTCAGGCGGGTACGCGTTGCGGCTACGGGACGGTGATCAGGCCGACCTCGGCCGGGGTCGCCAGCAGCGCATGCGCGGGCAGCACGCTGACGGTGTAGCCGAACGGGCCGGTGCGCGACAGCGGGATGGTGCCCTCGAAGCGGTGGCCGCCGCCCTCGGCGTCGCCGACGGGGTTCAGGTTCAGCGTCGCCGGCGCGAGCAGCCGGTCGGTCTCGTCGACACGCCCGTAGGATGCCCGGACCACCACGTCGGACGGCTCCAGGCCGCCCAGCTCGACGGTGGCGCGCACCGCGAGGTCCTGGCCGACCTGCGGGGTGTCCCCCAGGCCCGACGAGTCGACGTTGACGACCCGCACGCCGCCCCACGCGCCGCGGATCCGGGCCTTCCAGGCCGCGAGGTCCCGGGCGCCGCCGAACGCGCCGGACGCCGCGGCCCGCGCCGAGACCCCGGCTGGCACGTAGTACTGCTCGACGTACTCCTGGACCATCCGGGTGGCGAGCACCTTGGGTCCGAGCGTCGACAGGGTGTGGCGGACCATCGCCGTCCATCGGCGGGGCGCGCCGTCGGGCCGGTCGCTGTCGGTGCGGTCGTAGAACCGGGCGGCGACGGCGTTCTCCAGCAGGTCGTAGAGCGCCGCCGACTCGATGCCGTCCCGGCGCTCCGCGTCCTCGACGCCGTCGGCGGTCGGGATCGCCCAGCCGTTCTGGCCGTCGAACAGCTCGTCCCACCAGCCGTCCCGGATCGAAAGGTTCAGACCGCCGTTGAGCGCGGCCTTCATCCCGGACGTGCCGCACGCCTCCAGCGGGCGCAGCGGGTTGTTCAGCCAGACGTCGCAGCCGCCGTACAGATACCGGGCCATGCCGATGTCGTAGTCCGGCAGGAAGACGATCCGATGGCGGACCTCGGGGTTGTCGGCGAACTGGACGATCTGCTGGACCAGCTGCTTGCCGCCGTCGTCGGCCGGGTGCGCCTTGCCGGCGATCACAAGCTGGATCGGCCGCTCGGCGTGCAGCAGCAGCCGGGTGAGCCGGTCGCGGTCCTGCAGCATCAGGGTGAGCCGCTTGTAGGACGGCACCCGGCGGGCGAACCCGATCGTCAGGACGTCCGGGTCGAAGACACTCTCCACCCAGTCCAGCTCGCCGGGCGCGGCGCCGCGCTGCAGCCAGGAGGCGCGCACCCGGCGGCGGACCTCGGCGACCAGCCGCTCGCGCAGCTCGCGCCGGGTGGCCCACAGCGCCTCGTCCGAGATCTTGTCGATCTTGGCGAACCCGCGGCCGTCCGGGGAGAGCAGCGGGGGCTCGGAGTCGCGGTCGGCCAGCTCGATCAGCGTGCGGGAGACCCAGGTGGGCGCGTGCACGCCGTTGGTGACCGAGCCGATCGGCACCTCGACCGGGTCGAAGCCCGGCCACAGCGCGTTGAACATCTCCCGGCTGACGATCCCGTGCAGCTTGCTCACGCCGTTGGACCGCTGCGCGAGACGCAGGCCCATGTGCGCCATGTTGAACACGTTGGGGTCGGGCTCGGCGCCGAGCTCCAGCACCCGCTCGACGGGCACGCCCTCCCAGGCGCAGTCCCCGCCGAAGTGGCGGGCGACCATGTCCCGCGGGAACCGGTCGATGCCGGCCGGGACCGGGGTGTGGGTCGTGAACAGGGTGCCCGCGCGGGTGGCCTCGAGCGCCTCGTCGAAGCTCAGGCCGCCGGCGGTCAGCTCGCGGATCCGCTCCAGGCCGAGGAAGCCGGCGTGGCCCTCATTGGTGTGGTAGACCTCCGGCGTCGGCGCGCCAGTGACCTGGGAGAACACGCGCAGGGCCCGCACGCCGCCGATCCCGAGCAGCATCTCCTGCAGCAGCCGGTGGTCGGTGCCGCCGCCGTAGAGCCGGTCGGTGACGCTGCGCTCCGCGGGCTGGTTGTCCTCGACGTCCGAGTCGAGCAACAGCAGCGGGACCCGGCCGACCTGTGCCTTCCAGATCTGCGCGTGCAGGGTGCGGCCCTCGGGCAGCCCGACGGTGATCTTCTGCGGGTTGCCGGCCGCGTCGGTCAGCTGGGTGATCGGCAGGCCGTGCGGGTCGATGCCGGGGTAGCGCTCCTGCTGCCAGCCGTCGCGCGACAGCGACTGAACGAAGTAGCCGGCGCGGTAGAGCAGCCCGACCCCGACGATCGGCACGCCGAGGTCGCTGGCGGTCTTCAGATGGTCGCCGGCGAGGATGCCCAGGCCGCCCGAGTACTGCGGCAGCACCTCGGTGATGCCGAACTCCGGCGAGAAGTACGCGATCGCGCTCGGCGCGCCAGGAAGGCTCTGCCGCTGGTACCAGAACTCGGCGTTCAGGTAGTCCTGCAGCTCGTCGGCCGCGTCCGTCAGCCGACGGAGGAATCGCCGGTCAGCGGCCAGGGTCAGTAGCCGGTCGTGGTCGACCTCGCCGAGCAGGCGAACCGGGTCGCCCTTCGTCGCCCGCCAGAGCTCCGGGTCAACGGACTCGAAGAGGTCCAGCGTCTCCGGGTGCCATGACCAGCGGAGATTCATCACCAGGTCGGCTAGCGGGGCGAGCTGGTCCGGAAGCTGCGCGCGGACGGTGAACCGTCGGAGTGCTCTCACGAAGACCGCAGCCTAGACACCGCGCGTGAACAGGCCGCACCCGGGTCGCACCCCCGGGTTACCAACAGGAAAAACCCTCCGCACCTTCGACGGAATGGGCTGCGATTGGACCGGATTGCCCCCCATTCCACTACCGGACTGTTCCACCATCGGGCCCGCTGCCAGGTTGTCCTATCGCGGCGCCCCGGCCTAGTCCTCCGGGCCGGCCTCGGCGACCTTGCTGGCGAGGGCCGCCATGACCGCCGGGTCGCGCAGCGTCGTGACGTCACCGAGCGCCCGGCCCTCCGCCACGTCGCGCAGCAGGCGGCGCATGATCTTGCCGGAGCGGGTCTTCGGCAGGTCGTCGGCCCAGATGATCCGCTTCGGCCGGGCCAGCTTGCCGATCTTGACCGCGACGTGCTCGCGCAGCTCGGCCACCATCGCGTCGTCGCCAACCCGGTCGCCGGCGAGCGTCACGAACGCCACGATGGCCTGGCCGGTCTGCTCGTCGGACTGGGCGACCACCGCCGCCTCCGCGACCGCCTCGTGCGACACGATCGCCGACTCGACCTCGGCCGTCGACAGCCGGTGCCCGGACACGTTGATGACGTCGTCGATGCGGCCGATGATCCAGAAATAGCCGTCGGAGTCCAGCCGCGCCGCGTCGCCGACCAGGTAGGTCGCCCGGCCGAACCGGGAGAAGTACGTCTCGACGAACCGCTCGTCGTCCTTGTAGAGAGTGCGCAGCATCGACGGCCACGGCTTCGTCACGACGAGGACGCCGACACCCTCGGACAGCGGCTGGCCGTCCTCGGTCAGCAGCGCCGGGCTGTAGCCGGGCAGCGGTCGGGTGGCCGACCCGGGCTTCGTCGAGGTCACGCCAGGAATCGGAGAGATCATGATGGCGCCGGTCTCGGTCTGCCACCAGGTGTCGACGATCGGGCAGCGCTCGCCGCCGATCACCTTGTGGTACCAGAGCCAGGCCTTCGGGTTGATCGGCTCGCCGACGGTGCCGAGCAGCCGCAGCGAGGTCAGGTCGTGCCGGTCCGGGTACTCGGCGCCCCACTTCATGCAGGCGCGGATCGCCGTCGGCGCCGTGTAGAAGACGGTGACCTTGTACTCGTCGATCAGCTTCCACCAGACGTCGTAGTCCGGGTAGTCGGGCGCGCCCTCGTACATGACGCTGGTAGCGCCGTTCGCGAGCGGGCCGTAGACGATGTACGAGTGTCCGGTGATCCAGCCGACGTCGGCGGAGCACCAGTAGATGTCGGTCGCCGGGTCGAGGTCGAAGACCGTCCGGTGGGTGTAGGCCGCGCCGAGCAGGTAGCCGGCGGTGGTGTGCAGGATGCCCTTCGGCTTCGCCGTGGAGCCGGAGCTGTAGAGGATGAACAGCGGGGTCTCGGCCGGCAGCGGCTCGGCGGGGCACACCGGGTCGGCGGCGGCGACGAGGTCGGTGTACCAGACGTCCCGGCCCGGCGTCATCGGCGCGCGCTTGCCGCCGAGGCCCGCCGCGCCGACGGCCTCGACGACGACGATGTGCTCCAGCGACTTCAGGTCGCCCATCTCCGCGTCGACCGTGGCCTTCACCGGTGCCGTTCGGCCCTTGCGGCGGGCGCCGTCGACGGTGATCAGCACCTTGGCGTCGGAGACCTCCATCCGCTCCCGGACGGCGGAGGGGGCGAAGCCGCCGAAGACGACGTTGTGCACCGCGCCAATCCGGGCGCAGGCCAGCATCGAGGCCGCGACCTGGGGGATCATCGGCAGGAAGATGCCGACCACGTCGCCACGCCCGACGCCCAGCGAGCGCAGCCCGTTCGCGAGCCGCTGCGTCTCGGCGAGCAGCTCGGCGTAGGTGACGGCGAGGCGCTCGCCCTCCTCGCCGGCCCAGTAGAAGGCGACGCGGTCGCCGTTGCCCGCCTCGACGTGGCGGTCGAGGCAGTTCGCCGAGACGTTCAGCTCGCCGTCCTCGAACCACTTGTAGAAGGGCGGGTTGGCGTCGTCGAGGACCTTGGTGAACGGCTTGTCCCAGGTCAGCAGCTCACGGGCCTTGCCGGCCCAGAACGCCACCGGGTCGGCGGCCGCGGCGGCCACGTCCGCGTCGACCGAGCCGCGCCGGGTGAAGCCGGCGGGCGGATCGAAACTCTCGACCGCGAGCATCCGCTCCAGCTCGGCCTCAAGGGTCCCGGGGGCCTCGGGCTTCTCGGTGGTCGTCACAACGTCCTCCCACTGCTTCGCACGGGTCTCCTCCAGGAGCTTCGCCGGGTCAGGCGGCCGTCTCGGTCGAGCCGGGCACGCCCGGCCGCGCGGCCACCGGTGCGCGACGCGCCCCCGCCGGCACCCGGCCGGTGGCCCGGGACACAGGTCCGGGTCTACCACGATTCCCAACTAGTCGTCGATGACCGGGCGATCCGCCCCGCGCGCCGAGCGGGGCCGTCCTCGGGAGCCGGGCCGGGACCGGCACCCGGGCCAGGGCGGACCGGCTCAGGCCTGGGCAGCCGGGGCGGCCGGAGCGCCGGCCACGAGCCGGACAAGCTCCGCCACCAGCTCCTGGCCGCCGAACAGGCCGGCGGCCGCGGTGACCCGCAGGTTGGGGGCCATCCAGGCGCGGTCGTGCAGCTCGCCGTGGGCCGGGCGAAGCGCGACGTCGGCGGCGGCGAGCATCGGGGCGTCGAGCAGCGAGTCGCCGGCCGCGACGGTCCGGCCGGTGCCGGCGCGCCGGGCGACCTCGGCGAGGGCGGCCTGCTTGGTGAGCGGCGCGGGGACGAAGTAGACCTTGCGGCCCTGCACCGACACGGTCCAGCCCACGGCCGCGAGCTCGGCCGTCACCCCGGTCAGGTCGGGGATGCCGTCGCGCTCGTGGGCTACCAGGTAGATGAAAACGTCGTCGGCGACGCGGGTCAGCCGGCACCAGCCGCCCTCGGCGAGCCGCTCGGCGACGGGAAGCAGGTCGGCGAGCGGCGCCACGCCGCTCAGCCGCTCGGCGACAGTAGTGGCCCAGCCGGCGTCCGGCTCGCCGTCGACCAGCAGGTGGCCGCCGTTGGCGGTGACCGCGAAGCGCGGCGCCACGCCCAGCCTGACCCGGCGGTACTGGGCCAGTGTGCGCGTCGTCACGGGGACCAGCACCGCCCGGCGGGCCAGCTCGGCGACCTCGGCGAACGCGGCCTCGGTCATGAACGCGGCCGGCTCGTCGCTCAGCCGCTCGACCTCGACCAGCGGCGGCTCGGGCGTGCCCGCGGGCAGCCGGAACGAGCGGCGCGAGAAGATCAGCGTCTGGTCGAGGTCGCAGGCGACCAGCCAGCGCGCCGCGGACGTCACGTCCGCCGTCAGCCCGGTCTCCGGCACCGCCCCGACCGCCGTCACTGCCCGGCCTCGGACGGGCGGTAGCGGGCCTGGGCGGTGTGGAACGCGGGCGCCGCGCCGTCGGCGCGCACCGGGCGGACCAGGCCGACGCAGGAGAACGGCAGCCCGGGCAGCTCCTCGACGGGCACACCGCGGGCCTGCGCCAGGGCGAGCACGTGCCCCAGCTCGTCGACCCGGTCCGGCGCGACCAGGACCCGCCACGGGACGCGGCGCAGCAGTACCCGGGTGGCCTCGCCGACGCCAGGCTTCACCATCGCCACGTCCGGGATGTCATAGCGCTCGGCGATCCGCTCGACCGCCGCCCAGCCCTCCCAGGTCGGCGTCCGGTCCGACGCGAACAGCGCCGGCCAGGTCGCGGCGACCTCGGCGGCGACCTCGGGAAACCTGGCGACGACCGTCTCGACGAAGTGCCGGGACAGGTCGTGCGGCTCCAGCTCGCGGTAGTACTTCGCGCCGTGGAAGTCATCGGGGCCGATGTGCTCGGCGTTCAGCACCGTCCGGCTGACCAGGCCGGACACCGTCGAGTTCAGGCAGGCGCTGGGGATCAGGAAGTCGTCGCGGGTGCCGTAGAGGGACACGCAGCGGGCCGGGTCGGCGAGCACCGCCATCGTGTCGTCCAGGCCGAGCGACGGGACGGCCTGGGACAGCACGCGGGTCATCACGCCCTTGCCGGTCCAGCCGTCGACGAACTGCAGGGCCGCGGGGTCGTGGCGCGCGGTGAGATAGCGGACCGCGTTCAGGTCGATGCCCCGGTCCTTGATCACCGAAATGGCGTAGTGCGGCACGTCCAGGCCGCAGCCGTAGGCGTACCAGCGGCGCATCAGGATGCCGATCGGGGTGCCGGCGCGGGCGATCGAGACCAGCACCGGGGCCGGCTTGGCGACCCGGACCAGCTCGCTGACCAGGCCCACCGCCAGCGCCACCCGGGTCGCCGAGCGCTCCAGCGCCTGGCGGTAGAGCTCCAGGTAGCCGTCGTCCGGCTGGAACTCGACCGGCAGGTCCTCGGAGTAGTGCCGGCCGCGCTGCATCTCCTCCTCACGGTCCTCGGTCGGCCGCTCCAGGTCGGCGGCCGAGAGGTCCTTGAGCAGGAAGGTCACATCGGCCGGGTCGTAGGACCCGGAGCCGATCGTGCCCGGCAGCCCGGCCGCCGGCGGCGAGCCCGCCGGTACTGGACCGGGCCGGCGGCCGGCAGCCGCAAGCCCGGTGCTCGCAGAGCCGGTGCTCGCAGAGCCGGTGGTCACGGAGTAGCTGGTCGCGGTCATCGGGCGCCTTCCGGGACGAACGACGGCAGGGTGACGACGGTGACCGGCGCGTGCCGGCCCAGCGCCTCGACGAGCCCGGCCGTCGCGGGGCGGTCGAGCGGCTCGCCCGCCGCCGCGTCGGTCCCGTCGTCGACGACGACCACGATGTCGTCGTACGCGGATGTGGAGGCGCCGGACCGGTTCTGCGGGACGCCGGCGCCGACGTTGTAGACCTGGCTGACCCGGCTCGGGTCGTCGGGTGCGGGGAACTCCAGTGCCGAGCGGATCGCGTAGCCGGGAACGTCCAGCGCGTGCACGGGCGAGCGGGTCGTCGACTGGTAGCGCACGGCTCCCCCGGTGGCGGCGGCGAGCGCCGCGGCCAGCCGCATGGGCGTGTACATGAGCTCCTCCGTGCCGAGCACGAGCGTTCGCCCGCCGGGGGCGTTCAGGCGTGCGGCCGTGGTCACCGCCGCGGCGCGGGCCACCTCGTCGAGCAGCCGGCCGTGCGTCGGCGTCCAGCCGTGCCGCCCGCCGTCGGGCAGCTCCGCAGGCCAGTCGGGGCGCACCCAGCTCACCGGGCCGCCCGCGGCGGCGCCGTCCGCGACGACCGGGCCGGGCGCGGCCAAACCGGGGGCGGCGAAGCGCTCCCGGATCGCGCGCGCCCGGTCGGCGAGATCGGGCGGCAGCTGGAGGCTCGCCGAGACCAGCGAGACGACGTCCACCGGCACGCCCAGCTCGTCGGCGAGCCGGTCGAACGCCACCCGGGCCGGCGCCGGGCGCGCGTCCAGCAGCGCGGCGACCGTGTAGGCGGGCCGGGGCGCGAGCGCGTGCAGGACCCGGATCGTGCCGAGCGCCGTGTTGCCGGTGGACAGCTCGTCGTCGACGAGCAGCAGCGGGCGCGGGTCGGTCAGCAGCCGGCTGTCCGCGGGCAGCAGCCAGTGGTGGACGGCGTGCGAGTGCGCCTCGGCCAGCTCGATCTCGGAGCGCATCCCGGCGACCGCGCGACGGGTGGTGTGCAGGTAGTCGGCTCCCGGGATCCCGTCGGCCACGGCGTGCCCGAGGGCGGTGGCCGTCTCGCAGTAGCCGAGGACGAACGGCGCCCCCGCCCCGCGGGCCGCCGCCTGGCAGGCGGCGGAGCGGGCACCGGCCTCGGCGGCGAGCGCCGCACCGGCGCCGAGCGCGTCGAGCGGCCGGACCGGCAGGTGCTTGCCGAGCACCCTGCTGACGAGCAGGTGGGCCCGCCGTGGGTTGCGCCGCAGCGCGAGCCCGACGAGGCCGCGCAGCCCGGCGCCCGTCACATCCTCGGTCACCGTCGCGGTGAGGCCGAGTGCCTCCCACAACCAGCCGTCGTCCAACCAGCCGCCGTCGTCCACCGCTCTCCCCGCGACCGTCCCCGCGGGTCGTCCCGCGGCCGGGCCGGCGGGCGCCAGCCCGGCCGGCAGGTGCCCACCCGACATAAGGAGACCGGACACCGGCCCTGGGGCGGAGCCCGCTGCGAGCGGGCTCACGCCATCGCCGGCTGGCTGGCCGCGAGCACGTCGACGAACGTGTGGCCGGCCTTGAGCACCCCGAAGGCATCGGCGCGGCGCAGCACGGTCTGCGCCCACAGCCGGTGCGGGCGCAGCTCGTTCATCTTGTTGGCGTAGCTGCTGCGCCGGACCCCGCCGGCGTCGCCGTCGATGACGGTCAGCGCGTCGGTGTACTCCTCGTGGGTCACGACGTAGAGGGCGTGCACGGCGGCGACGTGGCTCGGGTGGATGACGGTCTTGCCGATCAGGCCGTTCGCCTTGTCCAGGACGACCTCCTTGATGAGGCGGTCGAGGTCGGCCGAGACCAGGTCCCGGCGCAGCTCGGGGCCCTGCACGACCGCGTCGACGAAGTCGGCGGTCGCGAACGGGGTGACCCGCAGCGGGCTGACGAAAAGCCGCTCCGGCTGGGCGAAGTACTCCCATACCGGACCGCTGACGACGTGGTCGCCGCCGCGCGCGCAGACGTTGACGATGTCCGCGATGCAGTCGCGGACCACCGCGATGTCGTAGATCGTCAGGTCGCGGTCCCGGCGCAACCCGTACAGGCCGGACAGGTCGGTGGCGCCCAGCCGGACGGCGAGCACATGATCGGCATGTTTGTCGACGATGCGGCGCACCCCGAGCAGTGTCTCCAGCCGGGTCTCCTTGTTGATCACTTCGGGGCTCTCCAGGACCGGCATCGCCCACAGCTGGCGCCCGAGCGTGTCGCAGGCACGCAGGACCGCCGCCATCGACACCTCGCCGGCGTCCTCCACGAACTTCGGCAGCACGAAACCGGCGAGCACCTCGGCCGCAGCCGGCGTCAGGCCGGCGACGAGCGCCGGGATCTGCTCCGCCGACCGGACCCGGACGAACACCAGGCCCGGGCCGTCGCCGGCCCGGGGCGGATCGTCGCCGAGATCGTTGAGCGCGCGCACCACGTTCGCCTCGGCGGCCGGCACCTCGTCGTCGGAGATCGCGTCCTCCAGGCACAGGACCATGGACGCGACACCGGCGCCCGTCTGGCGCCGGACGTCGTCGGCGAGGGTCGGCCGGGTCCCCGGTGCGTAGAGGGTGGCGCCAAGCGCGGTGGCCACCAGCCGACGGTCGCCGTGGCGGTCGATCTCCTTCGGCGGGCAGTGGAACAGCGCGTCGCGGGCCGCCGGGTCGAGGAAGGCGAAGTGTCGCACCGCAGCGGCTCCTTCATGGCTCGACGGGCGTCGCTTGCACGCCCGGGACAAACCTCTCCTGTTCGGCACACCATCGGACCCGGGACAGCGTCCGACCGTGGGAACGTATCGTCCCGACCGGGAAGTCCGCCGGGAAACGGTCGACTGACGCCATCGCGACATTTAGTCGTAATGCCCTTGTTCCGCTCCATCCGTTCGAGGTGAACACGGATCCGGACCGCCGCGCTTCCACCCGCATACTGCTACACACATGTAGTAATATGACCTCTACGCTGGGCGACAGCAGTCTCGGGCGGCTGTCGGAGAGCCGGCGCCGCCCGCGCGTTCGGCTGTCGCCAAAATGGGCAGCCGACGACGCTGTTCATCCACGAACGACGCGATTCTCCGGGCAGGGCCGGTCGAAATGGACCGAAAACCCGGCAACCACGCGCGCTCCCGAGAAGACGCGTCAGGACAGGCTGCAATCACCGGGGACCGGTCGCCTGGCGCACCTTCCTCGGCCGTGGCCCTCCCGGTGCCGGCGCGCCGCGCCGGTGCCCGCACTCGCCAGCCCGCTGCGCTCAGCGGACGATCAGGGCGTCGTCCGCGGGGTGATCGACCTCGACGGCGTCGGCGCCGTCGCGCACCGGCAGCAGGCGGACGCCCCAGGGCAGCAGCGCGCCCTCGAGCCGGATTTCCATCGTCCGGGTCGTCCGCTCGGCGGCCGGCGCGAGCCGGGCGAGCACCTGGCCCTCACCCAGCGTCTCCGGCGGCCGGACCCCCGGCCGGGCGACCAGCACGAGCTCGGGCACCGCGCCGTCGCTGCGGACCCGCACACGCAGTACCCGCCTGCGCCAGCCGGCTCGGGCCGCCGTGTAGGACACCCACGGCTCGCCCGAGCCTGGCTCGTCGTCGTCCTCGTCGTCGCGGCGCTCGTCGGCGTCGTCCGCCAGGTCCTCGAGATCCTCCAGCAGGCCGTCCGGGTCGGTGCCCGAATCGGCGGCCTGGCCGCCGCCAGCCAGCCCGGCGCGCGAGCCGTCGGCGGCGTCGCCGTCCAGCTGATCGGGGAACGCGGCCAGCTCCGGTGGCAGGCTGCCGAAGCCGGGTGCCTCGGCCTGGTCCGCCGGGGCGAACAGGTCGGTATGCGTCGCGGGCAGCGTCCAGCCCACCCCCGCCATGGGTGCGCCCACGGCCGGCAACCGCCCGCCCGAGCCGCAAACGCCGGGCTGGCCAGGACCACTCGGCAACGTGGGAGTCCACGGCGGCGTGGACACGAGCTCGGCCGACGCGTCCGGTACGGCCACGGGCCCCGTGGGGAACGGCTGGAAGGGCGTCGGAGGGATCGGCGCGGCGGGGCTGGCCGGCCGGAACCAGCCGGGACCCGCCGGCGCCTCCTCCGGGCCCGCCGGCTCGGCCCGCGGGACAGGCTGCGGGGGCGCGGCGAGGGGCGGCCCGGGTGGGGAGACAGGCGGCGCGTCCGAGGGCACGGGAGCCACTGGCGGGGCGGCGAGCGGCGGAGCGGACCGAGCACCGGACGGGCCGGCGTCGAGCCCGAAAACCGGCAGGCCGGTACCGGTCGGCGGGTTCACCATCGGCGGCAACGGCCGCCTGTCCGGACGCGGCGGCAACGAAGCGGGCCCCGTCCCCATGGGCAGCCCGGCGGCCGGCGTAGCCGCGGGCAGCACGATCCCGCCCGGCGGCACCACACCATTCAGCGGCACCACACCGCCCGGCGGCAGGCCACCACCAGGCGGCACACCTCCTGGTGGAACCGCTCCCGGTGGCACGGCTGGGGGCGGAAGGGCACCGAGCGGCAGAACACCGGCTGGTAAGGCCGCGGGCGGCAGTACCGCGCCGGGCGGCGCGGCTGGCGGCGCGGCGGCGATCGGACCGGGGGACGGGACCATCGGCGGCATCGGCCCGGCGACGAACTCGGGTGCCGGCCCCGAGACCAGCCCAGCGGCGCCGGCCAAGGGTGGCCCGACGGTAGCCGGAGAAGCGGGCATAGCCGCAGGAGCAGCCATGGCCTGCGGACCGGCCAGGGGCACCGGACCGGCCAGGGGCGGCGGACCGGCCAGGGGCGGCGGACCGGCCAGGGGCGGCGGACCGGCCAGGGGCGGCGGACCGGCCAGGGGCGGCGGACCGGCGGAGGGGGGCGGACCGGCGGGGGCCAAGTGCGCTGGCGCGGGCATGACCCGCGGCGGGGCTGGCGCGGGCATCGGTGCCGCCGCGACCGGAGCCGGGGCGACCAGCCCCGGCGGCAGGGGCGTCGTGCCGGTCAGCGGCGCCGCCTGCGCCGTGGCCGCAACCGGCAAGGCGCCCGTGGGCACGACGACCGGCATCGCGGTTGTCGCCGGCCCCGGCGCGACGGGCATCAGGTAGGCGGGCGTGGGCGCCTCGAGTGGTCCGGCCCCGACGACCTGCGGACCGCTCGCGGGCTCGGCCAGCGGCCGGACCGGGGCGCGGGCGACAAGCTCGGCCCCCGCGGCCGCGGCCCGCGGCTGCCCGGCGACGCGGAACACCGGGAAGCAGGCGACGTAGTAGGGCCAGCCGTCCAGGGGCGCGGACAGCCGCCAGCCGCCGCCGCGGTACTGCAGGCCGGCGGTGGCCACGGTCGCGGCCGACGCGGCTGGGTCGTCCGGCCCGGTGGGCATCCGGTCGCGCCGCCACACCACGCGAGCCTCGGTCAGGCCGGGTGCCAGCCGGAAATAGAGCACCAGCTCGTCGCCGTGATCCTCCACGCGCAACTCGGTGACGCCGCCCGGGGCGACGTGCTGCACGGCCCGGCCGACAACACCCCGTCCGTGCAGCACGCTCACCGGGGTGTAGATCACCGGGCCGGCCGCCGCCGTGTCGAGCAGCCGGCCATGTCGGGTGGCGCCAACCAGCCGGGCCGGGCCGGTGATCGCGTCGACGGGCAGGTCGACGTTCTCTGGTCCGAACGGGCCGATCGCCGGCGCCGGGGCCGGCCCGAACCGCCCGCCGGGCGGCGGGCCGGTGTCGACGAGCACGCCGGGCGTCGCGTAGACGCGCACCTCGTGACCCGGCGGGGCGGTCCAGCGCAGCATGGTCTCGCCGGCGGAGAACGCGACGGCCAGATCGAGCACCGGGGCCGGCCGCGGCGCCACCGCGATCGAGATCTCGACACCCGCGGTGCGGGCTGGGGTCCCGTCGGCGGCCACGTACTCCACCGACAGCCGGTAGCGGTAGGTGACGCCCGGCTGGACGTCCGGGTCGATCAGCAAACCGCCGCCGACGCGGGTGTGCCGCACGGAGCGGTCGACGTCCCGGTCCGCGCCGACCGGCTGGTCCGCGCTGGCGGCGTCGCCCTCCGCCGCCGTGACCGGGCCGAGGGGTTCGACGGCCTCGACGGCGCGCTCGATCGTCACGAGCTGAACCGGCCCCTCGAGCCGCCAGGTGAGCCGGACGCCGTCGGTGGTCTGCTGGGCGCGCACGGCCTCGACCTCGCGGGTCAGGACCACCGGGGCGCTGCGGGCGACCAGCGAACGGCGGGTGCCCGAGAGCGTCGTCACCTCGTAGAACACCGGGACCCAGGCGGGTGCTCCGGTGTCGGTGAACTCGGCCGCGGCGCTGGTGCCCAGGCTCGCGCGGATCGGCGCGGCGCCGAGCGTGCCGGCGACCACTCGATCGACCCGGAACGAGACGGCGGTAGCGGCGTCGGCGGCCCGCCAGCGCACCAGCACCGCGCCGGCCGGCCCGTTCGCGGCGGCGGCCGGCACGGCGACGAGGTCGGTCACGGGCGCGAGCGGCAGCACGGCCAGCGCCGCGAGCGCCTCCGGGCTGTCGGACGCGGTCGCGAGCACCGCGGCGAGTGCCGCCTCCCGCTGTGCCAGCGGGAGCGCGAGAGCCGCGTCCACCCGACGGCGGATCATCGCCTGCGCGGCGGTCAGCTCCTCCAGCACGCCGGTGGCGTCCCGCCCGTCGGGCCCGGGGACGTCGGCGGCCTCGGCGACGAGCCAGCGGGCCCGCTCGAGCGCGGCCTCCGCCCGGCCGGCGGCGAGATCCTCCGCGAGCGCTCGCCACTCGGCGTCGGCGGCCGCCAGTGCGCTCGACGCGCGGGCGGCGAGCTCCTCGCCGGCGGCGATGCTGGGGCCACCCAGGGCGGCCAGCAGGGGCCGGGCCCGGGCGACCAGCTCGAGGGCCTGCGCCGGCCGGCCCTCGTCGAGGGCGCGGCGGATCGCGCCGATGGCCTCGGTGGCGTCCCGGGACTGCCGCAGGCTCTGCCCGCAGTGCCGGCACACGACGGCCGCGGCCTCGGTCAGCCGTGCACAGCTGGTGCAGGCGATGTAGAGGTCGGTGTCGCAGTAGCGGCAGATCCGGACCTCGCCGACCGGCTCCGGGCGGGCACAGCCCGGGCAGACGACGAAGTCGACGGTCGCGCCGGTGCTGACCGGGACGCCGAGGTCGCGTGCGAGGCCGAGCACCACGGTGCGGACCTGCGCGGCAGTCAGCCCCCGGCCGGCGCCGAGAGCCCGGCGCATCAGGCCCTCGTAGGCGACAGGTGTGATCTCGCCGTCGAGCAGGACGTGCTCCTCCACCGCGGCGCGCAGCTCCTCGGCGGCATCGGCGAGCAGGCCGGCGGTGTAGGCGGCGGGGTCGCTCTCCAGCAGCCGAGCACGGACCAGCGCGAGCAGGTCGGCGGTGACCGTCTTCTCGCGGTCGTGCGGGCGGCGGGCGTTGACCGCCACGATCGCCTCGTAGGCGGCCGCCAGCCGGGCGGGTGAGGAGTCCGGGCCGACTCCGAGGAACGCCCACAGCGAGGCCGTCGAGGCGCGGTCGCCGTGGCGCAGTGCCCGCAGCTCCTCGAGCCGGTCCCGGATCTGGCCACGGGTGTCGGGCGGCAGCGGTTCCACGTTGGCCCCGGCCGCGTCGTCGATGATCCGCTCCCGGGCGAGCCGCGCGTCGAACCGCTCGCCAGTCACGCCGGCCTGGCTGGCGAGCCGGCGCAGGCCGGCGATCCGCGACGTCGGGATGCCGCCGAACCTGTCCCGGACGGTCGCCAGGTACCCGTCGACCTTGGCGAGCCGTTCGGCCTCGCCGTCGCGGCGGGCCTCGACGACGAGCGCCCGGACCCGGTCGCGCTGCGCGGCGTCGCGCAGCGGTGCCTCCCATTCGGCGCGACGGCGGACCAGCTCGGCGGCGAGCGTGGCGTACTTGGCCGAGCTGCGCTCCCGCTGCAGGAACGCGAGCACACGGGCGAGCCGCGCCTGCACCTCCGCGTCGGTGTAGCTTCCCTCGGGATCGAGGTCGGCGACGAGGAACGGGTCGTCGAGCCGCAGCGGGGAACGCGCGCGCAGCATCGCCAGCACCCGCTGGCGGTAGCCGCTGCCGTCGAAGGCCGTGGTCACGTCAGGCCCCGCGAGTCGTGGCCCGCCGGCGGACGGACGACCTGCCAGATCTCCGACCTCCGAGATCACGACCTCCGAGATCGACTTCGTCGATCCCGCAGGGACCCCGCTCGTCGATCCCGCAGGGACCCCGCTCGTCGATCCCGCAGGAACCCTGTCGCAGAATTGGCAGGGACCGCGTTCGCTCGCTTGCGCCTGCGCTCACGCCTCACCCTCGTCATACGTAACGCCGTGCCGAGCGAGCAGGCGCCAGCCGCCCCCGGACCACCCCCGTCAAGGCCGCCGGGAATGGGCTCGACCAGCCACGGCCGCGCAGCCATACCCCGAGCAGCTCTTACTTTTCGCCACCCAGGGTACGGACCGCCTCCAACAAGGAGTCACAAGGGTTGTCCCGCCCGGCCGCCCCACTGGCCTCCGGACCCGGCCGGCGGCGGGCGCACCGCCTCAGCAGGGCGGGCGCCCGGGCGGGGCGCCGGCGGCTCCCCGGGGGGGAAGCCTCAGTCGCGGCGTTCGACGAGCTTGTTGACCTTCTCCGCCTCGGCGGTGCGCAGCGCCTCGCTGCCGACGCCAGCGGTCACCCGCAGCACCAGCGGCTCGACGGTTCCCGGGTGGGTCGCGCGAACCTCGATCGTCTGGTCCCGGCCCATGATGAAGGTCACCTCCACCGGGGTGCCCCGCTGGTGGCCGGACGGGATGCCCCGCAGTGCCCCGGCGACGATGACCTTGTTGTCCTCGATCACCGGGGACGCGACCGCGGTGCCCTGCTCGAAGACCTGGATGTCGACCTCGGTCTGGTCGTCGGTGACCGTGTAGAAGGTCCTGGTCACCGAGATCGGCAGCGGGTCGTTGTGCTGCGCGAGGAAGGCGGCCACCGGGCGGCCCCGGTCCTCGGCGAAGATTCCGAAGCCGCGGGAGGTGACGTTGGTGACCGTCGTGCGGACCAGGTCCGCGACGGCGGCCGCCGGGAGGCCGACGTCGCCGGCCCGCTCGGCCGCCGCCGCGGCGACGTCGGCGTCGGAGGCCGCCGCCAGGTCGTCGTCGGCGCCGATCCGTCCGGCCTTCACCAGGTCGTCGCGGACGGCCCGCTCCAGCGCCTTCTTCTGCCCGTACACCGCCGCGCCCTTGGCCACCGCCAGGTCCGGGTCGACCAGCCTGCAGGCGAGGCCGAACTCCTCGGCGAGCCGGCGGGCGACCGTCGGCGACTTGCTCATGCCGCCGACGAGCAGGCAGGTGTCGATCCGATCGACGCCCTTCTCCCTCGCCCGGTCGAGCACCGAGCGGGTCAGCTCGATCGTGCGGTCCAGCAGCGGCTTGGTCAGCTCCTCGAAGGCGGAACGCGTCACCGTGACGCTGGTGCGCCGGCCGCCGTGCACGACGAGCACGTCGACGGCCTCCCGGCCGGAGAGCGCGAGCTTCGCGTCCTCCGCGGAGGTCAGCAGCTCCTGCTCGTCGTAGACGTCGTCCAGCGGGTCGCCGGCGTCTGGCTGGGCCTCGACGAACCGGCGGGCCAGGTGGCGGACGAGCTCCAGGTCCCAGTCCGCGCCGCCGAGCTCGTGGTCGCCGTCGGTCGCGACGACCGTGATGCCGCCCTCGCGCAGCCGGATGACGGTGGTGTCGAACGTGCCACCACCGAGGTCGTAGACGAGCACCGTCGACTCGGCCGCGCCGTCCTGGGCGAAGCCGTACGCGAACGCCGCGGCGGTCGGCTCGTTGATGATGTCGACGACGGTCAGCCCGGCGAGCTCACCCGCGAGCTTGGTCGCCTTGCGCTCCTCGTCGCCGAAGTACGCCGGGACGGTGATGACGACGTCGGTCACCGGTCCGCCGGTGGCCCGCTCCGCGTCGGCCGCGAGGGCCTTCAGCACGAGGCTGGAGACGGCCGCGGCGGTGTACTCGACGCCATGCGCGACGAATCGCCAGTCGGACGTGCCCATGTGCCGCTTGACCAGGCTGGCCACGTCGTCCGGCCTGATCCGCAGCTGGCGCTTGGCCTGGGTGCCGACGACGAAGGAGACCTGGCCGTCGGGGCCCTCGTCGAACAGCACCACGCTCGGGGTGGTCGGCTGCGACTCGATGTTGCGGATCACGTCCGGACGGCCGTACTCGTCGAGCCGCGCGATGCACGAGTAGGTCGTGCCCAGGTCGATCCCGAAGACCTTGGCGCCGCGAGCGCCGGCGCTGTTGGGCGCCTGGCTGTTCGGGGCCTGGTGTGGGCCGTCTGCCACGCCGCCACCGTCCCTTCCGACGCGCCGTCCGAACGACGCGCCCGTCATCACCGCCGCCGTCCGGACGCTGGCCGTGGTCCCACCACGGCCTGTCTGCGACGAGCTGGCCTGACTGCCTGCCTACAAGGTTTGTACCTACAGCCACCCATGCGGCAGTCACCGCCCCCGAAGGCCGGGCATCTGGCCACAACGGGTAGGCACGTGCCTCCGCTACCCGGCTCTACACCAAAAGCCACAATCCGCCCGAATCATCGGTGCCGGTACACCTCGGCCTCGGCGGGCCGCAGCACGGTGGAGGTCCCGCGCACGAAGCCAGGCCGGACACCGCGCGCGATCGTACGGTCGCGCGCCGGGTCGTCGGTCCCGATCCCGCGCAGCGCGAGGTGGCGCGTCGGGTCGAACGGGCTGCCCGGAACCGCGATGTAGGGCCGCACGTCGGCCGAGATGTCGAGCACCTGCAGCAGTTGCTTGCGCAGGATCCCCGCGACGCTCTGCGGGTCGTCGGCGCCGAGGCTGGACATCTGGTCGTGCAGCCGGATCAGGCCGCGCAGCAGCGGGCCCATCGCCTCGGTCAGCTCGCCCTGGCGCAGCTTGCCGTTCTCCTCGTGCAGGCGGTCCACCAGCTCGACGTCGTGCCTGCGCAGCCGCGCGAGCTCGTCAAGCCGGCCGGCCACCGAGGCGAGCTGCTCAGCCAGGTCGCCGACGCTGGCGGCGCGTGGCGCGGTGGACGGCCCGGACTCGACGGGAGCGGGCCGGTCGGGGTTCGAGCGCTCGGGACCGGGGCGCTCCAGGCCGGGCGGCGTGACCTGGGCGCGCGCCGGCCCGCCCGAGGCCGCCCCCGGCTCCGGCGCGCCGATCCGGGAACCCGACCAGTCCGAGCCGGTACCCCCGTCCGGCGCGTATGGGTCGTACGGGTCGTACGGCCCGTCGACGAAGGGCGGCAGGCCGTCGATCGACCCCCGGCCGTTCACACCGGGGAGCCCGGACGAGCCGCGCGCGACGTCCACGGCCCCGGGAGCGCCGCCGGGAATGCCGTGGACGCCCTCGGGCGGGGTCACGGACATGGCGGGTAGCGACGGGGCCGGGACTGTCGGCAGGGCGCTCGGCGTGCCGGTCACGGCTGGCAGCCCGGACAGGCCGGTCGTCTCACCGTCGTGTGGCCCATCGCCCCGGCCGGGGCCGAGCGGGTCCGCGCCGGAGAACCACCGGCCGGCGCGGTCCCGCCGACGGCGAGGCTCGGTCACTTGCGGCCCGGCGTCCAGTTGAGGCCCCAGCTGTAGGCGGCGTCGAGCTCGCGGTGGCCCCCCACGTACCTGACCTCACGGCTGACGGTGAAGTCGCCGGCGCCGTTGTTCGTCAGGAGGGCGATCGCGCACATCCGGGCGCCGCCGGCCCGCTCATCGAGGCGAACCTCGATCGGCGCGCCCTGGGCCGGGGTCAGCGTGACCACCGCGTCGGCCTGGTCGAAGGACGCGGCCCCCTCGTAGATGAAGGCGAAGATCAGAATCCGGCGGATGTCGGCAGCGTGCGCGAGGTTCACGTAGATGTTCTCGCCACCGGTCGCGGACCCGGTCCGGTCGTCCGCGTCGAGCACGACGAACGGCGGGCCGTCGAAGGATCCGAACGAGTCCCCCAGGGCCTGGACGACGCCCTTCTGGCCCGTCGACAGCTCGAACAGGGCCGCGAGGTCGAGGTCGATCCCGCCGCTCGCACCGAGCACCCGCTTGAGGAAGCCGCCCTTCGGCTGGCCGCCCGACTGCCAGTTCAGGTTCACGTGCAGCCGCCCGCCGCCGCCCTGTTTCGACAGCGACACGGACGGCGCGGACTTCGTGAGGGTGACCTTACTAAGGGACACACCGGGCGTCCCGCCGGCGGGTCCGGGTGACACTGGGTTCGGGTTGTCGAAAGCCATGTCCGCTCCTTCGCGGTCGTCGTCCGCCGCCGCACCGAGGCCGGAACGATCACCAGGGCCTGGTGGGTGGCCGGTCTGCCCATCCACGAGCTCGACCCGGGGCTACCGGGCCTCCCTCGCGTCGATCACCACCAGCCCGACGATCCCCGACCATTCTGCACAGCGGCCGCCACCGCCCGGGCTGCCGGTTCCCCGCCCGCCGTGAGCTCCGTCTCCGACGGCACCCGCCACTCGCGGCATCGAGGGGACCGTCTGCCATCCAGACGGTCGGGCGGGTCGGTTCAGTTCCGCCGCGGCGCCTCGGCCGGCCGTCCGACCGTCCGGGCCCACGGACGGCCCACGAGCCGCCGAGGCCGAGCCCGCTGCCGGCCGGAGTCAGGACTTGGCGCCGACCGGCTCCGGCGACTCGCTCTCGTCCGCGTCCTCGACGGCGGCCGCGCCGCGACGGCGGCGGATGGAGGTCAGCAGCGCCAGGCCGATGAACGCGACGCCGATCAGGCCGGTGATGATCTCGGGCACATCCGTCTCGATCGAGATCGCGAGAATGATCGCCAGCGCGCCGATCGCGTAATGCGCACCGTGCTCCAGGTACACGTACTCCGACAGCGTTCCCTGCCGCACGAGGAAGACCGTCAGTGACCGGATGTACATCGCGCCGATACCGAGGCCGGCCGCGATGACGAAGATGTTCTGCGAGATGGCGAACGCGCCGACGACGCCGTCGAAGGAGAAGCTGGCGTCCAGCACCTCAAGGTAGAGAAAGAGGAAGAAGGCGGCCTTGCCGGAGGCGAGGACCACCGCCGAGCCGCCGCCGCCGGGCGCGCTGGCCTCGTCCTCGTCCTCGTCCGCCCCGATCCCGCGCGCCTCGAAGAACTCGCCGAGACCGCGCACGGCGAGGTACACCGCGAGGCCGGCCACGCCGGCGACGAGCACCTGCTCGGTGTGGCCACCCGAGAACGCCTCACCGACGACGAGGAGCCCGACCAGCGCGATCACGATGGGGACCACGTCGAGCTCGCCGATCTTGCGCAGCGGCTCCTCCAGCCAGCGCAGCCACTGGACGTCCCGCTCGTTGTCGAACATGAAGTCCAGGAAGATCATGAAGAGGAAGATGCCACCGAAGGCCGCGATCGCGGGATGGGCATCATGCAGCTTCGACGCGTACACGTCCGGATTGTTGAGCGCCAGGTCGAAGACGTCGGAGGGGTTCAGGTGCGCCGTCAGCGCGACGACGACGATCGGGAAGACCAGCCGCATTCCGAAGACGGCGATCAGCACACCGAGCGTCAGGAACACCCGCTGCCAGGCGGGGCTCATCCGACCGAGGATCGTCGCGTTGATGACGGCGTTGTCGAACGACAGACTGATCTCCAGGACCGCCAGGATCGCGACGAGCGCCGCGGCCTGACCACCGCCGAGCACCCCGGCGCCCGCGATGACAACAGCCGTCACCGCGAACGACCAACCGAAGATCCGCAAGACGCGCACCAGAACCTGCACCTCCGCGGACCGTTCTAGGAACGATGGCCTGTCGGCACCATGGCGGCGCGGCTCCGGTCCGCCAGAGTCCGCCGCACCGCGATCGTGGTCACGCCCGGATCGCGAAGCGATCTGGGCGCCCCGGGCGCCGCCGTCGGCCGCGTTCGACCAGCGCCGCCAGTCGCCCCGCGCCCCGCGCCCGGGGTGCTCCTGACCGGCCAAAGCCCAGCCAGACCGACGATCGACGACACGCTCGTAGAACTTGCGCGACACTCGGCATCCTAGCCAGCACCAGGCCGGACAAAGGTGACAGCCAAACGACACCGCCCGAACATTCACCGTCCCGACCAGCCAGACCACTGACACGACCCGCCCCGCGACCCGGCCGAACGGAGTCCTCACGGACCCCGCCCAGCCGCGCCACACAGAGCAGCCGCCCAGCACCCCGACCAGGCGAAGCGGCCTGAGCACCAGCCAGCCCGCCAAGCGCATCCGGCGCCCGCCACACAAGCCGCCCCACACCCGCCCGACAAGCGACGCGACTCGCAACCGGGACGCGACCCGCCACGTCAAGCGGGACGCGACCAAGGCCCCGACCCGTGGGCAGGGCCATGGCCAGTCCCAATGATCCACCCCTGACGGCGCAGGGGAGGGCGCTCAGCGCCCGGACCAGGCGGAGCCGGGGTCCCTGCCGGA
>Ga0068863_100001574_pt1 | contig 22566 bp, 22 predicted proteins | sample KBSSwiS62_FD_66596 | JGI IMG/M metagenome (GOLD analysis project Ga0068863, IMG submission 66596) | Switchgrass rhizosphere microbial communities from Kellogg Biological Station, Michigan, USA - KBS Switchgrass S6-2 | ecosystem: Host-associated > Plants > Roots > Rhizosphere > Soil ... | reverse complement strand
CGCGGCAACCCGAGTTCTGACATCGTGGACCGCGGCAGCGCGCGCCTGCTCCGGTCGTCGCAACTCGTCGCGCGCTTCCTCGTCGTCATTCTGCTCACGTATCTCGGGCTGCTTGCGGTCACGTTTTTCATCGGCCGCGTCATCCCGATCGATCCTGTCCTGGCGATCGTCGGCGACCGTGCGCCCGAACACGTGATCGCTCGCGTGCGCGAGGAGCTCGGTCTCAACAAACCGTTGTGGGAGCAGTTCTACATCTACGTGAGCAAGGTGCTGCACGGGGACTTCGGCCGCTCCGTGCTCACGTCGAACCCTGTGATGCAGGACATCCGCCGCACGTTTCCGGCGACGTTCGAGCTCGCCACGCTGGGCATCGTGATAGGCGCCGGCATCGGCGTTCCGCTCGGCGTGTGGGCGGCGGTGCGGCGCGGCGGCGTCGTCGACCAGGTCGTGCGCATCATGGGCTTGATCGGCTATTCGATCCCCATCTTCTGGCTTGGGCTTATGGCGCTCGTCGTTTTCTATGCGCGGCTGGGTTGGGTGAGCGGGCCGGGGCGGATCGACGTCGTCTACGAATACACCTTGACGTCCGTCACGGGCCTGTTGCTGCTCGATTCGGCGCGCGCCGGCGAGTGGCAGGCGTTCGGGAACGTGCTGTCGCACCTGATCCTGCCGGCGTCGCTGCTCGGCTACTTCTCGCTTGCCTACATCAGCCGCATGACGCGCTCCTTCATGCTGAACGAGCTCGCGCAGGAGTACATCGTGGCGGCTCGGGCAAAGGGTCTGTCGGAGGCGCGGATCATCTGGCGCCACGCGCTGCGCAATGCGATGGTGCCGCTCGTCACCGTGATCGCGCTCTCGTACGCCGGACTGCTGGAGGGCTCGGTGCTGACGGAGACCGTTTTCGCGTGGCCGGGGCTTGGCCTCTACCTTACGAATTCGCTCCAGAACGCCGACATGAATGCCGTGCTCGGCGCGACGATCGTCGTCGGGTCGATCTTCGTCGGTCTCAATCTGTTATCGGATCTGCTCTACCAGATGCTCGACCCACGCACACGTGCGATGGTGCGCCGGTGACGAGTGCGAACGAAGCGGCACGCCGCACCGATGAGAGTGTGCACGACTGGCTCATGTCGGACCGGCCGCGTTCGCGGCGGCAGGCGGCGTTCGGGCGCGCCTACGCGACGTGGCGCACGTTCGCGCGCAACCGGCTCGCGATGGCTGGCCTGCTCATCGTCATCGGCCTCGTGCTCACGGCGGCGTTCGCCGATGTGCTGAGCCCCTACAGTCCGTACATTGGCGACCTGCGCACAACGCGACTCCTGCCGCCGTCCCTGGCGCACTGGTTCGGCACCGATGACCAGGGGCGCGACATCCTGTCGCGCGTGATCTTCGGCTCGCGGATCACGTTGTTCGTCGTCGTCCTGGTTGCGATTCTGGCAGCGCCCATCGGGCTTGCCGTCGGCACCATCGCGGGTTATTCGGGCGGGCTGATCGACGCGACCCTGATGCGAATCACCGACATCTTCCTCGCGTTCCCGCGGTTGATTCTGGCGCTGGCATTCGTCGCGGCGCTCGGGCCCGGCATCGGCAACGCGGTGATCGCCATCGCGCTCACGTCGTGGCCGCCCTACGCGCGGATCGCCCGGGCCGAGACGCTCACGCTGCGGCAGGCGGACTACATTTCCGCGGTGCGGCTCAGCGGCGCGTCCCCGTGGCGAATCGTCTGGCGCCACATCATGCCGCTCTGTGTGTCGTCCGTAATCGTACGGGTCACGCTCGACATGGCGGGCATCATCATCACGGCGGCAGGGTTGGGCTTCCTCGGCCTCGGCGCGCAACCGCCCAGCCCGGAGTGGGGGGCGATGATCGCCAACGGCCGCCTGTACGTGCTCGATCACTGGTGGGTCGCCGCCGCGCCCGGCGCAGCCATCTTCCTCGTAAGCCTCGCGTTCAACTTCCTGGGCGACGGCTTGCGCGACGCGCTCGATCCGAAGGCGAGCAGGTGAACAGGAACCTGCTCCAGTGGACCGCAGGAAACCGGACGTGACCCTTTTTTCGCCGTTGCTCGTCGTCGAGGATCTGCGCGTGTCGTTTCCTGCGCGCGACGGCGGCACGACCGAGGCCGTGCGCGGCGTGTCGTTCACGCTGGGACGGGAGCGTCTTGGCATCGTCGGCGAATCGGGCTCGGGCAAGACGCAGACCGGCCGGGCGATTCTCGGCCTCACCGCGCCGGAGGGCCGCGTTACGGCGCGACGGCTCGAGTTCGATGGTGCGGATCTTCTTCGATGCAATGAGCGGCAGCGTCGCGAGCTCCGTGGCGGGCGCATCGCGATGGTGCTGCAGGACCCGAAGTTCTCACTCAACCCCGTGATGCCGATCGGCGACCAGGTCGTCGAGACGCTGCGCGCTCATTCGAAAGTATCGCCGCGCGAAGCGAGGAGCCGCGCGCTCAGCGCTCTCGAAGCCGTCCACATCGACGATCCCACGCGTGTCTACGATCTATTCCCGCATGAGGTCTCGGGCGGCATGGGCCAACGCGCCATGATCGCGATGATGCTGATCGCCGATCCGGATCTGCTGATCGCCGACGAGCCGACGTCGGCGCTCGATGTCACCGTGCAGTTGCAGGTGCTCGCGATACTCGACGAGCTCGTGGCGCGCCGCGGCATGGGACTCATCCTCATCTCGCATGATCTTCGTCTCGTCTCGACATTCTGCGACCGGATTCTGGTCATGTATGGCGGACGCATCGTCGAAGAGGTCGAGGCCGGCAAGCTCGCTGCGGCCAAGCATCCTTACACCCGGGGACTGGTCGAGTGCCTGCCGCGACTCGGCGAAGACCGGCATCCGCTGCCGACGCTCGATCGGAGGCCGGAATGGGCGGAGTAAAAGTCGAGTGACCGCGTCGAGCCTCAGCGGTGCGCGGGATGCCGGAGTCGACGGCGCTCGGGGCGGCGTCGGTTTGGATGCTTCGCATCTCCGCGTGACGTACGGCGGCTTCGTCGCCATCGCCGATACGACGCTTGCCGTTGCACCGGGCGAAAGCTTCGGCATCGTCGGCGAGTCGGGCTCGGGCAAGACGACGGTGTTGCGGGCGCTGTGCGGCCTTGCACCGATAGCATCCGGAACCGTGCGTCTCGTCGCCGGATCGCCGGACGGAGCCTCGGCAGCGCAAGCGCAGCGAACGCCGCTTCCCGGCACCAGAGCGTTTCGGCGGCTCGTGCAGATGGTGTTCCAGGATCCGTACGGTTCGCTGCACCCGCGCCAGACGGTCGACCGGATACTCGCCGAACCGCTGGCGATCCACCACATCGGCGACGCCGAGCGCAGGATCCAGCAGGCGCTGGACGAGGTGGGCCTCGGATCGGGGTTCCGCTTTCGGTATCCCCACCAGTTGTCGGGAGGACAGCGCCAGCGAATCGCGATCGCACGCGCGCTGATTCTCGAGCCGCAGGTCCTGTTGCTGGACGAGCCCACGTCGTCGCTCGACGCGTCGGTCCAGGCCGAGGTGCTGAATCTCCTCGAGGATCTGCGCCGCCGTCGCGTGCTAACGTTTATCATGGTGAGTCACGACCTCGCGGTGGTGACGCACATGTGCGAGCGGCTGATGGTCATGCAGCGCGGTGAAACGGTCGAGCTCGTCTCGTCGAAGGACCTCGCGGCGAGCCGCGTGAGCCACGACTACACGCGCCGGCTGATGGAAGCCTCGATCGGCTTTCGACGCAAGCGCGCCGCCTGAACGGGTGTGTTTCTGGTCGCGTTTGCAGTTCCTTTTCGTTCTCTAAGTGACACAGGAAGCTCATGATCGTCTGGGAAGCCCACGCCTGCCTGCCGCTGCACCCACGCGCCGACTTCGCGCCCATCGACCGCCTGCATGCCGCGGGCTGTAACTACGTGTCGATCAACATCGGCATGGACATGAACCCCCTGTCGCAGGTGATGTCGGTCATCGGCGGCTTCCGCGCGACCATTGCCGCGCACCCGGACCGTTACGTGCTGGCATCGCACGTCGAGGACATCGAGCGCGCGGCCGAGGACGGCAAGCTCGCGCTCGGGTTCGATCTGGAAGGTGCGATGCCGCTGCTCGAACAGCCGGCGATGGTCGCGCTCTATCACGACCTCGGGGTGCGGCAGATTCATTTCGCGTACAACCGCAACAACAGCGTCGCGGGCGGATGCCACGACGAAGTGCAGGGCCTGACGCCGCTCGGACGAAAGATGGTCGCCGCCGTGAACGAGGCGGGCGTGCTGATGGACTGTTCGCATACGGGCCGTCGGTCGAGCCTCGACATCATGGAAGCGTCGGTGAAGCCCGTGATCTTCAGCCATTCGAACCCGCTGGCGCTGGTCGAGCACGGACGTAACGTGACCGACGAGCAGATACGCGCTTGCGCTGCCACGGGAGGCGTGATCTGCGTATCCGGCGTATCGGGCTTTCTCGGGACACGTACGCCCGGCGCCGACGACGTCGCGCGGCACGCTGCGTACGTCGCGGACCTGGTGGGCGTGGAGCACGTGGGCGTGGGTCTCGACATCAGCTTTCACCAGGAAGGCATCGACGACACGCCGCCCGGCGACTTCGACGCAACCTACTGGTGGCCCAGGAGCGCCGGCTACGACCGCGCGATCCAGCGGATGACTTACACGCCGATCGAGACGTGGTCGGTGCTGGCGCCCGCGCTGGAGCGCAGGGGAATGGCAGCCGACGAGGCCGCGCTGGTCATGGGAGGCAACATGGCCCGCGTGGCGCGCCAGGTGTGGGGGTAGGTCCAGGCGTGATTAAATGATCACGCGCCGTACCGGCCCGCAGACCTCCCCATCGCGTTGGCGGACAAATTCGAGCTCGTGCTTCAATCTCCGGACCGCCAAGGCGCTCGGCCCCACCGTTCCACGACCGCTGTTACTGCGCGCGGACGAAGTCGTTCAGTAGCGGCGGCTTGCCACATACGTCGATGAGGCATTGAGCAATGGATCGGCGCGCATTCTTCACCCTCATCGTCGGCGCATGCCTGTTCGAGCCACCCGCCGTTCGCGGCCAGCAACCGTCCAAGGTCTTCAGGATCGGGTTGCTCGTTCCGCGAAGCGAGCCGGAACATGCCGACCAGCTCGCTTTGGACGCTCTGCGGATGGGTCTGCGCGATCTGGGCTGGGTCGAGGGCAAGAACCTCGTGATCGAAATCCGTTGGGCGGGCGTAGACCCCGGTCGGCAGCGCCAACTCGCCGCCGAGCTCAAGGCGCTTCCGGTCGCGCTGATCCTAGCCCTCGGCACCACTGCGATTCGCGCGGCTCGCGATGGTGCGCCCGGTCTGCCCATCGTCATGATCAGCGCCGGAGACCCGGTCGGCGCCGGTTTCGCGGTCACGCTGGCGAGACCCGGTGGAGACCTGACCGGCACTTCGCTGTTGGGCGAAGAGGTTCTCGCGAAACAGGTGGAGCTGCTCTCAACTGCGGTGCCGCAACTGAAGAAGATCACCGTGCTCATGAACGGCGACAACCCTGCCAACGGATTCTTCTTCGATGCGATGTCGTCCCGCGCAAAGACGCTTGGCGTGTGGCTTGATCGTATCGACATCGCGGGCGAAGGCGAACTGGGCGGTGCCATCGCGCGCGCGAAAGGCGGCGCGCTCGTGGTCGTTAACGATCCGATGTTCCTGGCGCGACGCGGTCGGATCGTCGAGCTGACGCTGAGCTCCAAGGTGCCGTCCGTTTTCGGGCAACGCGAATATGTCGTCGCCGGCGGGATGATGTCTTATATTTCATCGATCACGTGGCATTGGCGTACGGCAGCGAGCTTCGTCGACAAGATTCTCAAGGGCGCGAAGCCTGCCGATATCCCCATCGAGCAGCCAACGAAGTTCGAACTCGCGATCAACCTGAAGTCCGCGAAGGTGCTCGGCATTACCTTCCCGCCATCGCTCCTGCAACGCGCCGACGAGGTCATTCAATGAAGGGATCGTTGGCCGTGCGTCGTTCGCGGCACTTGCGTCGAGCTCATGACATGAAAAGGATAGCGATGAAGAAGCTCATCTTCCTCTTGCCGCTTTTGCTGTCCGGGTGCGTCAGCATCGAGATGCCCGGGCTCGTATCCGATGTCGTAAAGGCGGCGAAGGACCTATACGCCGGGACAACCGCCGACAGGACGCAGGTGGCTAAGCCCGCGGCGACGGCATCGCGACAGCCAGTGCTCGCGCATTCCTATGTCGGCAAGGCGAGCGAAACACAGGCGGAGATCAAGCACGTTTGCGTCGCAGAAGCGGCTCAAATGCTTCGTGTCATCACCGGAAAGGAGATGTCCTACTCCGTGTTGAGGGAGGAGATCGTGATGCTTGACACGACCCCTATCGCCAACTGCGAATTGGCTGTGGACGGTTGAGTTCCGCGGGTGGCCTGCAACTCGCGCCAAACCGGACGTCCGGATCTGAGCGTTGCAGAGTTCCGCTATCGCGCAGCCGCCTCTTCGCCACCCGTGCGCACCTTGTTCGGCTCGCTCACCATGAGGAAGTAGACGACAATACCCGTCGCGGCGACAGCCATGCCTGCGATGGCGCCGATCCAGAAGCCGGGAACGCCGAGCGGTGTGGCGAGACCCAGGGCCGGCAGCGAAAGTGCGTCGGTGAGTCCAAGCACGTAGCCGCCCCCGAGGCCGACGCCCCACAATCCGACGACATTCACGACGAACGGCACGACCGCGCGCTTGTAACCGCGCAACGCGTTGACCGCGACGGCCGACGTCGAGTCGAAGACGTGGTATCCCCCAACGAGCAGAAGCAACCCGGCCGCTATCGCTCGAACGTCCGGATCGAGGGTGTAGGAATCTGCGACTACGTTGACCGCCACGACCAGCGCCAGGGCTGCGACCACAGCGAGACCCGCTGCCACCGCGATGCCGATGAGACCAGTCGAACGGGCGAGCGAAAAGTGGCGGGCTCCTATCGCGTGCCCGACGAGAACCCCTACGGCATTGCCGCTCGCAAGCGGCAGCATGTACATCACCGCGGCGACGTTCGCGGCGATCTGGTGCGCCGCAGAGTCGACCGCGCCGAGCCGCGCGACGAACAGTGCCATGAACGTAAACGCTGTCACGTCGACGAGAAACGTGCCGCCGATCGGCGTGCCGAGTGCGAGCAGCTGCCGCTGGTAGCGCCAACGGGGCCATGACCAGCGCGCGAATACGCCATGCGGACGGTAATCGTGCGCCGTGCCGGCCCAGATCCACGCAAGGATGCAGATCGCCCAGTTGATGAGCGTAGTCGAGAGCGCACATCCCGCGGCTCCCATCTCGGGGGCGCCCCAGTGCCCGAAGATGAACATCCAGTTGAGCGGTATCTTGAGCGCAAGTCCCAGCAGGTTGAGCATCATCATCACACGCGTCAGCGATACGGCCATCGTGTAGCTCGCGAACAGGCGGAACGCGAGGCCCGCGGGTGCGCCCCAGGCGGCGATCGCGAGATAGGCGCGGACCTTCGCCGCGACGGCCGGTGGCGCCTCGCTCAGCGCGAGCAGCGGCTCCGGGTTCGAGTAGACGACGATCGAAACGACGGCCAGCGCCGCAGCGAGCCACATCGCCTGGCGCACCGGCTCGCCGATCTCGCGGTGGCGTCCCGCGCCGTGCAGCTGCGCCACGGTCGGCGTCACCGCGAGCAGTACGCCCATCAACGCGACGAATACGCTGAAGTAGATCGAGGCACCGATGCCGACCGCGGCAAGATCGTCGGTCGCATGGCGACCCGCCATGATCGTGTCGATGACCGAATACGCCATGACGGCGAGCTGCGCGACCAGCACCGGCCACGCGAGGTCGTAGATCGCCTTGACGAGCTTGAGCCTCATGGTCGGCGATGCGGTGCCGAAGTTGACCCGTGGGGCACCGGGAACGGTCTTCGACCGACGAAGGGTCAGGCGTGAACCGCTTCGACAACGCTCACGTTGGAGCTCGCGGGGATGACGCGCGTGAGCCAGAAGTTGGCCTTTTCGAGGAGCGCGCGATGCTCGCGTTCCATGCGCTCGCGCCCGGAGGTCAGTGCGAGTATGGTCATGGACAGCATTTTGCCCGGATGGAAGGCGCTTTCTTCCGGCAGCACCATCTCGATGATGAGCAGGCGGCTGTCTTCGTCGAAGGCGGGCTGGCCGGTTTGAACGGAATAGACAAGCTTCGGTGACATGGTGCCCTCCTCGGATCGCTGCTCCGGCTTACGCCAGGCCCTGGAGGCGCAGTCTGCGGGCAGCGTCCTCGAATTTGGCGTCGTTGATTTCCTGCATCACGCTATCGAGATCCACGGGCTTCTCGGGTCGGTCGAAGCGGCCGGTGAGCGGCGTGTCGGGTTGCAGGGCGCCAGCCTCGTACAGGGCCCAGATCTCCTTGCCATAGTTGCTGCCCAGCAGCTCCGGGACATAACGACCAAAATAATTGCGCAAGTTGACGACGTCGCGCTCGAGAATATTCGGTGCGTGATTGTTGCCGGCCGCATCGACCGCCTGCGGCAGATCGATGATCACGGGCCCGTTGCGGTCGATCAGAATGTTGAATTCGCTCAAGTCACCGTGCACGACACCCGCGCACAGCATTCGCACAACCTCGCGGATCAGTAGCTGGTGATAGGCCCGCGCCTCGTCAGTCGTTAAGAGGAGATCGTTGAGGCGAGGTGCCGCCTCACCATGTTCGTCGACCAGCAGCTCCATCAACAGCACGCCTTCGTGGAAGAGGTAGGGCCGTGGCACGCGAACGCCGGCAGCGGCCAGGCGGTAGAGCGCGTCGACTTCAGCGCTCTGCCACGCGGCTTCCTGGGCCTTGCGTCCAAAACGCGTGCCCTTCGCCATCGCCCGCGCCTGGCGTGTGTTTTTCGTCTTGCGGTTCTCGGTGTAATCAACCGCCTGTCGAAAGCTGCGCTTGTCGGGCTCCTTGTAAACCTTCGCGCAGCGCGTCTCGTCGCCGCAGCGCACGACGAAGACCATAGCCTCCTTGCCGCTCATGAGTTGCCGCACGACGCCGTCGATGAGCCCCTCTTCGAGCAATGGTTGCAGTCTCCGCGGTATTTTCATTCCACGGAGTGTACCGTCTGGGCTGGCAGCGCTCCGTTCGCGCGCTCGGACTGACGTTGCAGCCGATGGGCCGGCGCAGCAGCAACGGCGCGGTGGCGAAGTTGACCATCGACCCAACGTCCGTAACGTCGACAGGGTGAAAGCGATCGTCAGGCGGCGCCAACGGTGCCTTCGACATGCCGGAAGCGACGCCGCTGCGGGCGGTTCGTCGTAGGTGCGCACTGACGCGCGTATAAGTCGGGTCCTATATCGACCGTAGGTGATGGCCGGTCATACTCGAACGCGGAGTCGAGCTATGGAACCGCGCTTATTCAGTCAGGTCGAGCAGGGCGTGGAAGTCGAACGCTGGACGGCCTCGACCTGCGGTATCTGCTCACTCGGCTGCGGACTCGAAATCGGGACGACGAACGGGCGCATCGTCGGAGTTCGCGGACGAATCGATCAGCCCGTCGGCCGCGGGAGGCTTGGCCCGAAAGGGTTGAACCAGTGGTACGCCAACGGGCATCCCGCGCGTGCACTGCACCCGTTGATTCGCTCCGGTGATCGGCTCTTGCGGGCCTCGTGGGACGACGCGATGGAGCTCGTCACCGGCAAGTTCAACGAGGCACTCGCCCTCGAGGGTCCCGACGCGGTCGCCATTTACAACAGCGGACAGCTGCTGCTCGAAGAGTACTACGCGATCGGCAAGATCGCGCGGGCAGGACTTGCCACGTCCAACATCGACGCGAACACCCGGCTGTGCACGGCGACCACCGCGTCGTCGCTGATGGAAAGTTTCGGCGCCGACGGTCCTCCGGGTGCGTTCGCGGACTTCGACGAAACCGAGTGCATCGTACTGGTCGGTCACAACGCCGCCGAACAGAGCACCGTGCTGTGGATGCGAATCATGGCCGCGAAGGCCAAGGCGAAGCCGCCGGTGGTCATCGTGATCGATCCTCGGCGCACATTCACCGTCGAAGCGGGCGCTGACCTTCATCTTCAGCTGAAGCCGGGCACGAACGTCGCGCTCTTGAACGGGCTGTGTCACTTGCTCATCGAGAACGGGTGGATCGACCAGAGATTTGTCGCCGAACGAACGGTGAACTTCGATCGATTCAAGGAAACGGTGAGCACGTACACGCCCGAGCGTGTCGAGCAGCTCACCGGTGTCCCGGCGGAACACCTGCGGAAGGCGGCGGAATGGATCGGTCGATCGCGAAGCACCGTCACGACGTGTCTTCAGGGCGTCTATCAGAGCAATCAGGCGACGCTTGCCGCAGCCACGGTCAACAGCATGCACCTGCTGATGGGAAAGATTGGGCGGCCAGGGTCCGCGCCGTTTCAATTTGCAGGGCAGCCGAGCTCGATGTCGACGCGCGAAACGGGCGCGGACGGCACGTACCCCGCGTACCGCAACTGGGAAGACCCGGCGCACATGAAAGATCTCGCGGAGCGCTGGAACGTGCCTGTCGAGCTGCTCGGAAAGAAGCCAGTTTCCGCTCCGGAGATCTTCGAGCTGTGCGGAAAGGGGCATGTAAAGGTCCTCTGGAACATCTGCACCAATCCGGCAGTCAGCATGACCGACCGCCGCATGCAACTCGAGACGCTGAAGCGTGTGTTCCTGATCGTTCAGGATTGCTTCGACGGGACCGAGACCGCTCGCCTTGCCGATGTCGTGCTGCCCACCGCAATGTGGGGCGAGAAGACGGGTTGCATGACCAACGCGGAACGACGCGTTAATCTTTTGTGGAAGGCGGCCGAGCCACCCGGCGAGGCGCGCGCCGATTTCGACATCTTCCTCGACTTCGCAACGCGAATGGCATTCACGACCAAGGACGGTCAGCCTTTGCTCGCTTTCAAGACGCCGGAAGAAGCGTTCGATGAGTGGCGGATGATCTCGAAGGGCACCATTCCCGATTACTCCGGAATGAGTTACGCAATGCTGCGCGAACGGGGCGGCATCCAGTGGCCGTGCAACGCACGCGCGCCGCAGGGCACCGAGCGCCTTTACGCGGATCACCGGTTCCCTACACGATGGCAGATCGCCGAAAGCTACGAGAAGGATTTGCACACCGGCCACGAACGTACACAGCGCGAGTATCGCGAACAGGTAGAGCCGAAGAATGATCGGGCATTCCTCCTGGGCGGGGACTACGAGCCTGCCGTGGAAGAGACCGACGATGAATTTCCGTTGCTCGCGATCACGGGCAGGCAGGTGTATCACTGGCACACGCGCACCAAGACGTCCAAAGCGCCGGCACTCGCAGCGGCCGCGCCGCGGGTCTTCATCGCAGTCAACGAGCAGGACGCAAGGCGGCTCGACATTTCGGATGGCCAGGCGGTGCGCCTGGTGTCTCGTCGCGGGTCGGTTCAGGGGCCGGCGAAGGTCGGGCAGGTGGTCGGCGCCGGCGTCGTGTTCGTTCCGTTTCACTACGGCGAGCTCGGTGCGGAGACGGCCGCCAATGACCTCATGCCGATGCATTGGGATCCCGTCTCGAATCAGCCCGTCCAAAAGATCGCAGCGGTGCGCCTCGAGCGCGCCGAAAGCGCGCCCGACCGCTGGTGGGGCGAACCTTGAACGTCCCCATGCGCCCATCTCCGCATGACACCTTGCAGCTCAGCAGCGAGCCCACCGTACTCGTCGACCTGCTGTCGCGGCTGATCCGGCTCGAGATCGCAAGCATCGGCGCAGTCGAGACTGCAATCGAACACGAATCGGACCCCGGCTACGTGGTGCTTCTTCACGAGACGAAAAGCAGCAAACAGGCGGCCGTGGAACAAATGAATACCGTGCTGCGACTTGCGGGGCAAAAGCCCGTCCAGGGCGGGGGCGTCATGGAGCCTTTGCTTCGTGTCCAGACGCTGGCACTGCAGAAGACGAGCACGACGGTCCTGCTGGGCGCGATGCGCGCGGTCGAGCACCTGTTGATCGAGCGCTACGCAGAGGCTGGCAAAGACCTTGCCGGCCTCGAGCGAGCAGCTGTCGAGGCCGCATCGCGCCGCGCAAGCAAACGTTGGATGATCCTCACCGCTCACATCGCACAGCGCAAGGACGGCGAATCGCCGCAGGCGCACGAGCTTGCGCATCCGCTATCGCAGTACTTTGCGAGCGCTGAAGATCGCGTGTGCATGCGCTGCCTCCTGGATCGGCCCGGCGCCAAACCTGCGCTTGAAAAGCACGACCCGTATACGTACGTCTGTGCAGCGTGCCGCGAGGAAACGGAAGCCCAGTTCCCCTCCGATCTGCAGAGCCAGATTCCGCGATGGCGGGAACAGGACCTGCACGATCGGCTGATTCACAGGGCGCTGGGCCGGCCGTCGAAATTGCAGGCAGTCAAAGAGGTACACGCCCGGCTTGCCGGGCTGCCGTCGGAGGGACCGATCAAGCTCGGGGCAGCGCCGAAGGTGGTCGCGCCGACGACTGCCATGAGCGATTCGGCACGCCGGCCGGACGAGGCACAGGCGACTTCCGAGCTATCGATCGCCCCCGAGGGGGCCTCGCTCGCGGAAGCTTCGTATACGACGCTTTTGTTCGACTACCGCAGCGTCCGCCGTCACTGGTGATGCCAGCTTGCAGTTGCCGCGATGGGCATTTCCGGCGAAAATAAAAAGGTAACGCAGGTTCGTGCGATGTCTTCCCAGTGCAGTTTCTGCGGCCACGGCAATCCCCCGGGGGCCAAGTATTGCAACGAATGCGGTTCGCCGCTGAATTTCAAGCCGTGCGCTGAATGCGGCGCAGTCAACGAAGGATCAGCGCCTGGTTGCTACAAATGCGGCGCGAAGCTTGCCGATCAGCCTGCCGGAACAGAGGATCCACGGGATACGCGGGCGGCTGCAAACGCAGAATTTCCGGCCGCGAGCCACGGTGGTTTGCCGCAAACGATCCCGGCGTTTGATTCGCCGTGGAACGAGCGGAGAAACGTTCGCGTAGGCCGGTTAACGCTATCGATCCTCATCGCCACCACTGCGGCAGTCGCCGGCTACGTAGCCCATGGATTGTCAGCGGGAGACGAAGTCAAGCCGCACTCCGTTGCGACGTCACAGGGTGGCGCGATGAGCAACAGCAACGCCGTCCCATCCAGAATGACCGATGCACCGACCGCAGCAGCCGGAGACTCGACGGTCACAGGCAATACCGGCAACGGTGCGGGCCCTCCGGCTGCGCAAGCGGCGGCGGGCGCAACGACCACAAACGAGCCCGCACACGAAGACGCGGTGACCTCCACATCCAACTCGCTGCCGCCCGTGTCGCCGCCGTCCAGCGACGTCCCAGCGTCCGCAGAAACGCCGAGCGCTGTGGTCGATCATGATCCGAACCAAGCGACCGCCGGCGACGCAAAATCGAGCGGCCACGCTCCAGCGCCGGGGGAACATCGGCCCGCGGGCTCGCATGCAAGGACCGGCCCGACCGGCTCATCTGCGGGCGCTGATGCTACAAGGATGCGAACGCCGGCAGCCAGAGCAAGTGGGAAGCCGTCGACCGGCCGTACGTGCACGCAGCAGCAACGAATCCTGGGTCTGTGCGAGTAGATTTTTCGGCGGCTGATGAGCGCAGGCGCGATCCGAACGCGCGGGTTTGTAGACTACACGGTACGCCATGACTGACACGCCCGAACGCCCACCGCTGCCGGACCGCCTCTCCGTGGACAGGCGGAGCCCTCACTATGCAGCGGCTGTGCTCGAGCACGCGATCGGCATCCGCCTGAACGACAAGGAGCGCAAGGACGTGGAGGAGTACTGCATCAGTGAAGGGTGGGTGAAAGTGCCCGCCGGCAAGACTGTAGACCGCAAGGGCCATCCGCTGCTGATCAAGCTCACCGGCAAGGTGGAAGCCTTCTACCGGTAAATGCCGCTCGGTTGCGGGTCGCATCTCGGCGTCAGTTTCTCATCGCATTCGATGGCCGCTTGCGGCCGCACATCGCGAAGCACAGCCCGATAAGCAACAAGCCCCGCCGAAGCGGGGCTTGTTCGTGCCGGCGCGCACACAATCACTGCGCTCTAATCGCGAATGCTAGCCAATCGCCGTGACGATCCCTCTTGCAAGGCAACGCTGCGCCATTCCGACCGATATCACGGACCAGGATGTGGGTTGTTCGGCTTTGACGGGATCGCGCTTAGGTATTCATAGACGGCGCGGAGATCGTTGTCGGTCTTCTTGCCGAATACCGGCCACGGCATGACCTGCAGCAAGGTGCCGGGCGGGGCATCCGGGTCGTGCCCGGTGCGCAGCAGGCTGACGAACTCGTCGTACGTGAGGCCAGCCGGTCTGCCGGACGCGTCTGGCGTGAGGTTGGCCGACGTGATGAATGGCCCGAATTGCCGCCCTCCCGTCAAATATTGGTCCGCGTTGATCTTCTCCGGCTGGCCTGCGAACGGGTCGTGCCCCGGCAGGTACGACGGATGCGTGTGGCAGTCGTTGCACCCGCTCGAATTGACGATGTAACTGCCCTTACCGACAAGCGCGCGGTTCTTTCCGGCGAGATTGAGGGGAACCGGATTGATGGCGAAGCCTTGCCTCACCTCGCTTTCGTCCTCGGCATGTGAGGGCGATACCGGCAAAACTGCAAGACCTGCGGTCATGATGATGCAGCTGACCATCCGTTTGGCGCGTTGATTCGGTTTCATCGTCTTCCCTTCGCTTTTTGTGAGTCTTTGGATTTTCCCAAAAGGCGCAGTGTGCGGCCGGCAGATAACCGACCGCTGCCAATGCTAACGCGCAGGCGACGCCCGTTCAACTAACCTCGGCTGAACTTTGTCCGATAACGCTGGGCCCGGTCGTGATGAAGCCTCGATCAAGGGCGTAGTATGGCCGGATCGGCCGAACGTCACCGGGTGATCCAATGATGTTCTCCTTGGAAGGCGTCAAACGAATCATGGCGGTGAATGGCCGCCTGTCGCGGATCCTGTTCGCTCTTGCGGTCGGCATCCTCCTGCCGCCGCTCGAACCATCCGCACAAACCCCAGCCAAGGTGTATCGGATCGGCTTCCTGTACACCAGCACGCAGCCTCAGCCTCCTTCGGCGAATGATCTGGCTTTCCGTGAGGAACTGCGAAAGCGGGGCTACGTGGAAGGCGAGAATCTGGTCGTGGAGCGGCGCGACGCGGCCAGCCAGATTGACCGATTACCGGCGATTGCAAAGGAGCTGGTCGCGCTTCGACCTGACCTGATCGTAGCATCGGGGCCGCAAGCCACCCGTGCCGTGAAGAATGCCACGTCAACGGTCCCGATCGTGATGATTGGCGTTGCAGATCCGATCGAAACCAAATTGGCCTTGAGTCTCGCTCGGCCCGGTGAAAACCTGACCGGCGTGGCCACCCTTGTTCCGGGTGGAATCATGGGGAAGTCTCTGCAATACCTCCATCAGGCTGTGCCGAAGGCAACCGACATCGGGATGCTGGTCAATCCGACCAACGATGTCCATCGGGTCCGTGTCCCGCTGGAGATTCCGGATGCGGAGCGGCAACTGGGCGTTCAGATTCACGCAGTTGAGGCGCGCACGACGGAGGAGATCGAGCCGGCGATCAACCGTGCAGTTGGCAAGCGGGTTGACGCTCTATTCATCCAAGGCGATCCCGTGTTCAGCAACCCGGCTGACAGGGTTCCGAAGATCGTGGCGCGTACGGGCCTGCCCGCCATCTATTTTTCGCGCGCGCAGGTGGAGGCCGGTGGGCTGATGTCGTTCGGCCCGGACCAAGCGGAGCTGTGGCGTCGCGCCGCAAGCTACGTAGATCGCATCCTCAAGGGTGAGAATCCTGCCGATATGCCGATCGAGCAGCCGACGAAGATGGACCTCGTCATCAACCTCACGACGGCGAAGGCGCTCGGCCTCACGATTCCGCAGTCGCTACGCATAGGGGCTGTATTGATAGAGTGACGTTTCCGCGCCGGGTTGGTCGTTGCTCGAACTGCTGCACCAGTTCACGTTGCCCGCTACGGCGGAAAGAAGGCGCTGGAGGAACAATATGAAACCCATCATCGAACTTGCGGCAATGAGTCTGTTGGTTAGCATTTCCGAGCCCAACGTTGGGGTCGCCCAAACGAATAGCGATTTGGTCGGGACCTGGACGAACGTCTCGAGCACCAACATCCAACAGGATGGCAGCACGACTGATGTATTTGGACCGCACGGGCGCGGAATTGCAATGTTTTCGAACAACGGTCGCTTCGTCATCGTCAACGTCGACCCCGACGTGCCGAAATTTGCTTCGAACAATCGATCCCGAGGTACGGACGCGGAAAATAGAGCAGCCGTGCTTGGCGGCATAGCCCTTTACGGCACCTACTGGGTCGGCAACAAGACGATTTTCTTCAAAGTGGAGGGCAGCACGTATCCCAATTGGACGGGCACCGAGCAAGCGCGAGCCATCGTTTCGTTCACCGGGGATGAACTGAGGTGGAGCCTTCGAGCATCGATTGGCGGAACCAGTGAGGCCGCCTGGAAGCGGGTAAGGTAGCGCCTGCACCGCGTCGTGCTGATTGCTCGCGGCGCATGGGACCGGATGATCGGCGGCGAAGCGTCTGTTGCAGCGTAGTATGGCTGGGGTTCCAAACGTCCCGGGGGATTTATTGATCAGACGGCGCGCTTTTGTCGGCGTAGTTGCGGCGGTGTTCTTCGCGATGCCGTTCGTCGTGGAGGCACAGCGGCCTGCCAATGTTCCTCGAATCGGGTACGTTGTGCTGAACAGCGCCGAGTCGGGCGAACACATGCTCGCAGCGTTTCGGCAAGGATTGCGGGAGCGCGGTTGGGTCGATGGTCAGAACATTGTGATCGAGGATCGATACGCGGACGGCGTCGTCGAGCGCCTCCCTGCGCTCGTCGGCGAACTGATCCGCCAGAAGGTGGATATCATCGTCACGACATCGTCTGCAACAACGTGGGCTGCCAAGGAAGCCACCAAATCGATTCCCATCGTCATGACGGTGAGCGCGGACGCTCTGGGAGAGGGCCTTGTCACCAGCTTGGCGCACCCGGGCGGCAACATCACCGGGATGACCTTCCTCGTCGGACCCGAGATCGCGGGGAAACAGCTGCAGCTGCTGAAAGAGTTGATCCCCACCGCTGCGCGCGTCGTGATCCTCACGAATCCGAGCAATAAGTCGCACGCAGCTTTTGCACGGGAACTGACGGTGGCGGCCCGATCGCTCGGAGCGCAGCTCCAGATCGTGGAAGCGCGCTCTCCTGAACAGCTCGACAATGCGTTCGCAGCGATGACAAGAGAGCGCGGTCAGGCACTCCTCGTTCTGTCCGACTCGATGTTCGTCGGCCAGCGACGCAGGATCGTTAGCCTGGCCGCGGCGACAAGGCTACCGGCAATCTATTACCAGAGGGAATTCGTCGACGCCGGCGGACTCATCTCCTATGGAGCGAGTCTTTCGGACATGTTTCGCCGCGCTGCTACGGACGTCGACAAGATCCTCAAAGGCGCCCGACCGGGAGATCTACCCATCGAGCAGCCAACTAAGTTCGAGCTTGCGATCAACCTCAAAACCGCGCAATCGCTCGCGCTCGTCATCCCCCGAGCGCTATTGCTGCGCGCGGACGAAACGATTCAGTGATCACGCGCCGCGGTGTGTTGCGTGTCGGTGGCATCGGCCTTCTTCTCGCGCAGCGAGTTTCGCGCGGCCAACCGGGTGCGACGATCCCGCGTGTCGGTCTGATGGCGTTCGGGTCAGCGTCGACCAGCGTCCATCTGTGGCAAGCCTTCAAGGAGGGTATGGAGGATCTAGGCTGGCTCGAGGGCAAGAACATCGAGTATCGATCCGTTTACGCCAATGGCGACGTCGATCGCTTGGGGGCTCTGGCGGCCGAGCTCATCGGTCACCCAGTGGATGTGATCGTAGTCGGAAGCAGCCAAAGCGCTCGCGCTGCGCACCGGGCCACGAAGACGGTCCCCATCGTTCTGGCCGGAGTGGGCAACGCCGTAGGCGCCGGTCTCGTCGCCAGTCTCGCCAAGCCGGGCGGGAACATCACCGGCTTCACGAGCCAGCAGGACGAAGTGGTTGGAAAACTGATCGGGATCCTGCACGAGGTCGCGCCGGGCGTGAGGCGCATTGCCATCCTCTTGAACGAAAGCAGTCCGTTGCATGCGGCGTACTGGGCCGGCGGCCAGGCGGCTTGCACGGCGCTGGGCCTGGTCGCGCTTCGCGTCGTCGCCAACACGCCCTCGCAACTCGGCACTGCCGTCGGCGAAATCGTTCGCCAGCGATCGCAGGCCGTCGTGGTGACGTCGGATAGCATGTACTTTACGGAGCGCGCGAAGTTGCAGGAATTGATGGGAACCACGCGGCTCCCGGCTGTCTATGCGGTGCGCGACAACGTGGTCGCGGGCGGTCTGCTCGGCTATGGATACGACCCTGCGGGAAACTATCGCAACGCTGCGAGGTATGCGGACAAGATTTTGAAGGGCGCCAAGCCCGGGGATCTTCCCGTCGAGCAGTCGACCAAATTCGAGCTGGTGATCAACCTGAAGACGGCGAGGGTCCTCGGCCTCGCAATTCCCCAATCGGTGCTATTGCGCGCGGATGAAGTGATTCAGTAGCTGCTTAGTACGGCAATCCGACGTAGTTCTCCGCAAGCGACGTCATCGCGGCGTTCGAGCTGAAGAGATAGTCGAGCTCGGCTTCCTGGATCTTGTCGCCGAACGGTCCATGATCGGGAAAGCGATGCAACAGCATCGTCATCCACCACGAGAAGCGCTCGGCCTTCCAGATCCGCTTCAACGCGCGCTGGGAGTAGGCGTCGAGGGCCGCGTTGCTGTGGTCCTTGTAATGCTCGACCACCGCGTCGAACAGGTAGCGCACGTCGCTCGCGGCGAGGTTCAAGCCCTTGGCGCCCGTCGGCGGCACGATGTGCGCCGCGTCGCCTGCAAGGAACAGCCGGCCGAAGCGCATCGGTTCCGCAACGAAGCTGCGCAGCGGCGCAATGCTCTTCTCGATCGACGGACCGGTCACGAGATTCGCGACCGTGCGCGGGTCGAGCCGCTCCTCGAGCTCTTCCCAGAACCGATCGTCGGGCCAGTCCTCGACCCGCTCGGAAAGCGAGCACTGCAGGTAGTAGCGGCTGCGCGTGTGGCTGCGCATGCTGCAGAGCGCGAAGCCGCGCTCGTGGCGCATGTATATGAGCTCGTCCGACACGGGTGGTGTTTCGGACAGGAGACCTAGCCAGCCGAACGGATATTCGCGTTCGTACGTCCTCAACGCGGCCGCAGGGACGCTCTTGCGGCAGATGCCGTGATAGCCGTCACAGCCGGCGATGAAATCGCATTGGAGCTCGTGCGCTTTGCCGTCGTGCGCGTATCCCACCGTGGGCCGCGTGCCGTCGAAGCCGTGAACGCTGACATCGGCGGCTTCATAGACGGTGACGGCGCCGCTCGCGGCCCGCGCTGCCATCAGGTCGCGCGTGACCTCGGTCTGACCGTAGACCACCACGCTGTTGCCGGTCAGCGCGTCGAAGTCCACGCGCTGGCGGCCGCCCGCCCAGCCGATTTCAATGCCGCGATGAACCAATCCTTCGGCATGCAAGCGCGTGCCCACGCCCGCTTCGTCGAGCATGCGGACGGCGCCCTGCTCGAGCACGCCCGCGCGGATGCGCCCCAGCACATAGTCGCCGGTGTGCCGCTCGAGGATCACGTTGTCGATTCCCGACCGCTGCAGGAGTTGGCCCAGCAGCAGGCCGGACGGCCCGGCGCCGACGATGGCGACCTGCGTGCGTGTCGGGATGTTCACTGGCACCTCGATGAAGTAAATCCACGAACGGTCATGCTACCGCGACCAGCCGACGTAGCGTATCGGGATCGCCCAGCAGCGTCTCGCTGGCCGCGCGATGAACCACGCGGCCGCGCTCGAGGACAATGGCCTGGCGCGTGAGCTCGAGCGCGAGCTTCGCGTGCTGCTCGACGATGATCACGGCCATGCCGCCCGTGGCGACGAGCTCGCGGATCACGGTGCGGAGCTCCTGCACGATGATGGGGGCCAGTCCCTCCATCGGCTCGTCCAGCAACAGCAGGGCGGGGTTGACCATCAGCGCCCGTGCGATCGCGAGCATCTGCTGCTCGCCGCCCGAGAGCTGGTTGCCGAAGTTGGCACGCCGTTCTTCGAGGCGAGGGAAGGTCTTGTAGACGCGCGCGACGTTCCATGCGCCGGGTCGCGCGACGGCCGTCAGATGCTCCTCGACGGTGAGCGAGGGGAACATGTAGCGCTCCTGCGGCACCCAGCCCAACCCGGTACGGCTTCGGCGATGCGTCGGCAAGGCCACGAGGTCCTTGCCGCGCCAGCGCAGCGTTCCCTTGCGCATCCTTGTGAGCCCCATCAGCGTCACGAGCAACGTCGTCTTGCCCATGCCGTTACGGCCCAGCAGCGCGAGGCTGTCCCCTTCGTCCAGCGTGAGCGCGACATCCTCGAGCACGGTCGCATCGCCATAGCCGGCGGTCAGGCCCTCGACCGCGAGGAGCTCAGCCATGCTGCGCCTCGCCGAGATACACCTCGCGCACCCGCGGGTCGGCGGCGATCTCGCTCGGCGTGCCGTCGGTCAGCACCTTGCCTGCGACCAGCACCGTGATTCGCTCGGCGAAGCGGAACACGAGTCCCATGTCGTGCTCGATGAACAGGATGGTGACCTCTTTCGGCAGTGCGGCGATGACGCCGAACAATTCGGCGCTTTCCGCCGAGGGAATGCCGGCTGCCGGCTCGTCGAGCAACAGGATCCGAGGCCTCGTCGCAAGCGCCAGCGCGATCTCGACCAGCCGCTGACGCCCGTAGGGCAGATTGCGAGTGAGCGTATTGGCATCGGCATCGAGCCGCAGCGAACGCAGCAGCGCGCGCGCCTCGTCGATTTCTTCGCTCAGGGTGGCGACCGTGCGATGCCATACCGCCGCCCGGCCATCGCGCTCGCAGATCGCGAGCACGACCGACTCGAGCACGGTGAGCCCGTGGAAGAGCGTGTTGATCTGGAACGTGCGCGTCACGCCGCGCTTCACACGCTCGTGCTGCGACAATCCCGTGATGCGGTCACCGCCCAGGAACACGTCGCCCGACGTTGGCGCGAGCACGCCGGTCAACAGATTGATGAGCGTGGTCTTGCCGGCGCCGTTCGGTCCGATCAACGCATGACGCGCACCGGGCGGCAGCGCGAGTGAGACGTCCGTGTTCGCCTTGAAGCCGCCGAAGGCCTTCGAGAGTCCTTCGGTGTGCAGCGCGGCGCCGCTGGCGCTCACCGGCGCGTCCCTTGCCTGCGATCGCGAAGGTTCGCGAGCGCGCCGAGGATCCCGCCGCGCGCGAACAGCACGACGACGACGAGCAGGAGGCCAAGCCAGAACTGCCAGTAGATCGGGTTCAAATCGGACAGGTAGTGATGGGCGATCATGAATACCATCGTGCCGATGAGCGCACCGTACAGTCGTCCGGCGCCGCCGAGCACCACCATGATCATGAGGTCGGCCGAGCGCGGGAAACCGAAGACGTCGAGCCCGACGAATTGCGTCGTCTGCGCGAGCAGCGCACCTGCGACGCCCGCCATCGCCGCGCTTATGGTGTAGATCGCGATCAATCGTTTGCTCACGGGAGCGCCGATCGCCGGCATGCGCTTTACGTTCTCGCGTATGCCCCGCAGCGAAAGCCCGAACGGCGAGCTCACCAATCGGCGCGAGAAGACGAACAGCACGAACAGCACGGCGAGGCTGTAGACGAAGGCCGTGGTGCCGGCAAGGTCGAACGAAAACAAGCCGAACAGCTTCCACATCCTGACACCCGACAACCCGTCCGCGCCGCCGGTAATGAACGACGCCTGGTTCGCCGCTTCGTACAGCATGAGGCCGATGCCGAGCGTCACCATCAGGCGGGCGAGGTCGGTTCCGCGCACGACGAGGAAACTCGTCGCATAGCCGAAGATCGCGGCGACGATGCCCGCGACGACGAGCCCGCTGATGGGCTCGCCCCAGCCATGCACCGCGAGAAGGCCCGCAACGTAGGCGCCGACGCCGAAAAACGCCGCGTGACCCAGCGAGACGATGCCGGCATAACCCAGGATCAGATCGAGCGACAGCGCAAAGAGACCGGTGATGAGGATCTGGCTGCCGAGCACCCGATTCGTCGGAAACACAAAAAAGGCGACGACCGGAACGAGCCAGAACGCGATCTCGATGGCGCGCCAGCGGTCTGTAGGAAGGCGAGGCGCCGCTGGCGAAATATCCGCAGCGGGGGATGCCGCGCTCACGCCGGCGCCTTCATGCCGGCCTCCGCACCGTACAGGGCGTTCGAAGCTCGTTTGTCCGCCGAGGAGCAATCGCGCGGCGACGCGCCCATCGGGCCTTGGCTTCGGCCGCCGCGCTCATGCTCGCCTCCCATACAGCCCGGCGGGGAACACGATCATCAGCGCGACCATCAGGAAGTAGATGATGAACGACCCGATCTGCGGCACGTAGTACTTGCCGGCGACGTCGCAGATCCCGAGGATCATCGCGGCGACGAGCCCTCCCTTGATGGTGCCGGCGCCTCCGATCGCGACCACCAGCAGGAAGTACACCATGTACTTGAGCGGGAACGTGGGATCG
>Ga0068863_100001573_pt1 | contig 22567 bp, 11 predicted proteins | sample KBSSwiS62_FD_66596 | JGI IMG/M metagenome (GOLD analysis project Ga0068863, IMG submission 66596) | Switchgrass rhizosphere microbial communities from Kellogg Biological Station, Michigan, USA - KBS Switchgrass S6-2 | ecosystem: Host-associated > Plants > Roots > Rhizosphere > Soil ... | reverse complement strand
ATGGTCCGGTCGCATTGATAGAAAGGGCCGTCTACCTCCCAATGAAAGACAACATGATCATTAGCCTGGTGGCTAGCGGTGACCTTCGCCCTGACGCCAACCAGGTCTGCTGGCCTGCGCAAGCGGCAATGGAAAAAGCCCTAACTCAATCCGTCGAACGACTCGGCGGAAAGATTGTGCGCGCACATCCCTACATACCGGAAAAGAAGCATGGATTCCTCGATTCGCAACGCTATGGGATGGATGTGTTCCAGACTATCCCCGAAGACGCTCCTCTTATCGTGGCAGAGGCAGTATGGCAATACAGTCACCATGTACTTGCCGGCTTGACTACGCACAGAGGTCCGATTCTCACCGTAGCCAATTGGAGCGGACAGTGGCCTGGCCTTGTCGGCTTGCTAAACCTCAATGGTTCGCTCACCAAGGCAGGCGTCGCCTACTCTACACTCTGGAGTGTCGACTTCACCGACAAGTTTTTCCTGAACGGACTTGATGAGTGGATGCGTACAGGAACCGTGGCGCACGATCGCTCGCATGTGCATCCGTTTCAAGGCACAGTCGGCCGCGCGGCACAGATTGGGCGCGCGGAGGCCGCTCGTCTCAAAAAAGAGAAGGCGATCATTGGTGTCTTTGACGAAGGCTGCATGGGAATGTTCAATGCCATCGTGCCCGACCATCTACTGCACCAGACGGGTATCTTCAAGGAGCGGCTCAGCCAGAGCTCGCTCGCCTACGCCGCCACACAGGTAAGCGACGCGGAGGCAGAGGCTGCCTTCCAATGGCTCGAGCAGCGAGGCATGCACTTCGCCTTTGGTACCGATGAGGCAACCGAGCTTACACGCTCCCAGGTCCTGCTGCAGCTCAAGATGTACATTGCCGCCGTACGCATCGCCGACAACTTCGGCTGTGCCGCCGTAGGCATTCAGTATCAGCAGGGATTGAAGGATGTGCTTCCCGCCTCTGATCTCGCTGAAGGGCTGCTCAACAACACGGAACGACCACCCGTCTTCTCCGCTGATGGAAAGCATGAGCTTTTTGCCGGTGCAGCGCTCCCGCACTTCAACGAGGTCGACGAATGCGCAGGGATTGACGCTTTGGTCACCCACAGAATATGGAGGACCCTTGGTCTTCCGCCCGAGAACACACTGCACGACCTCCGCTTCGGAGAAGACTTCGAAGGTAGTTTCGTCTGGGTCCTCGAGATCTCTGGAGCCGCACCGGCGGCACACTTCGCCAATGGATACGCCGATGCAAGCAGCGAGCGCCAGCCGCCGATGTACTTCCGTCTCGGCGGCGGAACACTCAAGGGTAACAGCCGCCCCGGCGAGATTGTATGGAGCCGCGTTTACATCGAAGACGGTAAGTTGAAGGCCGATCTTGGTCGTGGCACTGTGGTACGGCTACCAGAACAGGAGACGGAGCGGCGCTGGTCCATCACTACGCGCCAGTGGCCGATGATGAGTGCCGTCCTGCATGGCGTCTCACGCGACCAGATGATGGCGCAGCATAAGGCAAATCACATCCAAGTTGCATATGCTAACGACGCAGCAACCTCCGATGAGGCCATGATGGCCAAGGCGGAGTGCTTCCGTGCCATGGGTATGGAGGTCTCGCTCTGCGGCGTCTCGCCAGCCTGAGCCAAATGCTCTCGACCAGCATCTGCTCTACGTGGCACGGTGCTGGCCGCAGATTTATGAGAGATTCTGGCGGTACCAAGTGCTAAACCATTCGCGAAGCTCAGCTACCTCAACCTCACGCTTCCTGCTCAACGGAAACGGATAGCTTTCGTCAGTAAAGTGACGAACGGCCGAAGTCACTTTAAGGCCCCACGGAGTAGGCAGCGGCCCCAGATGATCAATGAACTCGTTCAGCAGACAGCTCTTTGTTTCAAACGCAGAGCCATGTCCACCAGTTGCAAACAGCGAAGACAGCAACTCGGGCAGGGTGCAAGCTACCCCCGAGACCACGCCATCGCAAACTCCCTCCGTTAGTGCAGGAGACAGCGCGGAGTCGTTGCCTATCAGGCGCGCGTTTGTCAGGCCGGCCGCAGTTATGGCGCGCACGATATCCAGAGATCCCGAAGAGTCCTTAATGCCGACAATGTTGGAGTGTTTTGCGAAGAGCGAAAGAACCGTATCGACATCCAGACCCGACGTGAACTGTGGAAGGTTGTACAGCAGAATAGGCAGCTCAACTGAAGACGCTACCGCCGAGATATACGCAGCCAAATCGTCCTCTCGGTAAGGAAAGAAGTTTGGCATGGGAAGTAACGCGGCATGCGCACCTGCAAGTTGCGCAACGCGTGCTCGTCTCACCGTAAGACGCAGATCACCGGCGCCGATACCACACAAAATCTCCGCCTCAGGAGTTTCCTGCCGGGCCACGCGCACCAACTCGTCGACATCCGCATCCGAGACGATCGTAAACTCGCCCGTTGCTCCGTTAATCGCGTAGCCGCGAAGGCCAAACCTACTTAATTCGACAACCTGCTGGCGAAACGAGGTCGTATCAAGCTCGCCATCGCTGGCTCGCGGAGAGAGTAAAGCAGCGTACACACCACGAAAAGAAATCAAAGGATTCACCTTACACAAAACGTCAGGACAGGCCGAACCTGAGCGCAACCAGTACAAATCATCTATTACGGCAGTTTCGCTGCCGTAATAGATGCAACTATACACACATTCTCATAATCATGTCGACATTAGAAATACATTACTCCCAATCAGCTCTTTGTATCTTAGCCAGTATGCTGTTTCAAGTATACCTATTATTTTCAGTAGTATAAAACAGAGAGCTCTACTCTGTCTTATCTCGCAAATTGACGGAACTAATCGCAAAGAAGAAATAAATCAGTGTAATGTCGACAGGTAAGCGTTAGATCGTCTATAAACGATTGTGCCGGCGAAGCTCCGTGGCCGTGTCATATCCACAATCGGGAGAAGACGTGCCAAAATCAGCCCTGCCTAACCCGAAGACGAAATGGATCACTATAGGGCTTCTATGGTTCGTCTTCCTGTTCAACTACGCTGATCGGCAGGCTATCTTCTCCCTCTTTCCGCTAATCAAGACGGAGATGCATCTCACCGACGTGCAGCTCGGCATCCTCGGCTCCTGCTTTATGTGGATGTACGCTCTCTGCGGCCCTTTTACCGGATGGATCACTGACCGATTCTCGCGCAAATGGCTGATCCTCGGCAGTCTCATCTTTTGGTCGGCGGTGACTGGAGCGACCGCCATTGCACACACATATCAAAGCATGATCTGGTGTCGCGCACTCGGCGGTCTCGGTGAGGCCTTTTACTTTCCAGCAGCGATGTCCATGATCAGCGACTACCACGGCCCTACCACTCGTTCACGCGCCATGTCGCTGCATCAGACCGCGGTCTATGCCGGCAGCATTGCTGGGGGCTCGATCTCTGCACTCGTCGGCCAACATGCCGGCTGGCGTTCAAGCTTTATCTTCTTTGGCGGCTGTGGCATCGTATTAGGCTTTGTCCTCATGTTCCTCCTGCGCGAACCCCGGCGCGGACAGTCCGAACTTGCCACTGATCGCCAGCCACTCAAAACATCCACCACGCAAGCTCTGCGAGAGATCCTTGGCAATCGCATGGTACTGGTGCTCATCGGCATCTTCATGGGAGCGAATTTTGTTGCGGTCGTCTTTCTTACCTGGCTACCCACTTTTCTCTACAAAAAATTCCACATGAGCCTCTCCATGGCAGGCCTCAACGCCAGTCTCTACCTGCAGGCTGCGTCGTTTCTCGGTGTGCTCTGCGGCGGCTATCTCGCCGATCGCTTCTCGCGCCGTCGAGGCGGGGGCAGGCAGCTTACGCAGGCGATCGGCCTTTTGCTTGGCGCTCCGTTTCTCTTTCTGACGGGCTGGACGCTCTCCATCCCCGTGCTTGTCCTTGCCATGATTGGCTTTGGTTATTTCAAGGGTCTATACGACGCAAACATCATCGCTGGCCTCTACGACGTTGTTGCTATTCAAAACCGTGGCACTGCTGCGGGCATTGCCAACTCGCTCGGATGGCTCGGCGGTGGACTCGCCCCCATCATCATCGCCCTTGGATCGGCAAAGTTTGGCATGGGCGCATGTATCAGCGCCACAGCCGCGATTTATCTCGTTATTGGCCTGCTCACGCTGTTCGCGTCACGGCAACTCCGTGGTACGCGCAACCGTGCAGATACAGTTACGCCTCTATGGTCTGCAGCTGACACTTCAGAGATTTAAGTCCGAATAGCTTCGCTCAATAGTGCTTGCCCGCCGATTACGATCGAACTCATCGAGCCTCTCCTGCCGCGATATCTGAATATGCTCTGCAAGACGATGCATTGCCAGTTCCGGATCTTTGCTCACGATCGCCTCAATAATCGCCGCGTGTTGCGCGTGAATCTTACGTAGCTTCTCAGAGTCGTAACCCAAGCGGCGCATTGCAAAGATACGAATCAGCAGCCTCGTCTCGTCCACAATCTTGCGAATGCGCGGGTTGAACGAAAACGCCATCAGGAGGGTATGAAATCCACGATCTGCCGCAACGAAACGTTGCATCTGCTCCGTATTGAGATAGGGTTCCCCTGTGGCCTCGAGTTCATCCACAAGCGACAAGATGCCATCCGAGAGCTGCTCAAGTCGCTTGATATCTTCAGTGGGAAGCTGTTCGCGCGTGACCTTCGCAATTACGTAAACCTCCAACGCCTCACGCAGTTCGTACAGGTCGACGATGTCCTCGCGCGTTAAGCGTACGACTTCGGTGCCGCGGTTCGGTGTCTGTTCCAGCAGGCCTTCGGAGACGAGCTGACTAATCGCCTCTCGCACCGGAGTACGGCTGCTGCCAAGTTCCTTAGCGAGCAAAAGCTCGGAAATAGCGCCGCCGGACGGTAGATCACCAGAGGCAATACGGCTTTGAATGTACTGATATGCCTTCTCGCGAATGGTGTAATTCGATTTGCTCGCTCTAGCCTTCGTCTTGGTTCTCATTAAGTTTCAGAATATCGACTTTCCTGTACACGAGCAGCATACACAGAAATTTCGATCACTCTTCAACATCTTTGTTTGGCTTATGTATGCAAGATGTCTACATGGATGCCAGCAAATGTTCCGGAAGCAATTATTTCTCACTATCTATCTGAATCAATCTAAATAAGTATTCCAATTACAGTTATTTATGACGATTTATGACGGTGACGCGTAGTTCAAAATAGTGATGCTTCACCGTTCCATTCGTGAAAATATTATAGAGGGGAAAACATTTTGTATTCGATATGTAGACAATCAATATGCACCGTGCGTATAGTTTCGAGCGAAACGAAATCCGTGTCCGCGCGGGGCAAATTTCAGTGCTGGCACGGCCACAGCGGTGCAAGAAGAGGGAACGACGATGAACAGTGCAAGAGTCAGTGGGACAACGCTAGAACAGGTCTTCAACCTATGTGAATTCAACTGGAAAATCTGCCGCAAGGCGGCCTACACACTGGCGCTCATGGTCATCGGCACCGTCCTGGTTTCTGCCCAAGTCAATTCGACTGGCACTATCTCGGGCCGGGTCGCCGATTCGCAGGGAGACGTCCTCAGCGGGGCAGCGGTCTCCATCGTGGAGCAGTTGACTAACGTTGAAACGAAGGTCACGACGAACAGCTCAGGCTTCTACTCCGCTGGCTTTCTCAAGCCGGGCACCTACTCCATCAAGATCAGCGCCACCGGCTTTGATAGTGCGCTCAGCAGCGGTCTAACGCTGCAGGTAGGCCAGGTGCTCAACCAGGATTTTACGCTCAAGGTAGGTCAGGTCACTGAAACCGTCAACGTCTCAACCGGTGCTCCTCTTCTCAATACCGAATCCGGGGAACTTGGCGGCGTCATCTCTCACGAGCCCGTGATTCAGCTACCCCTGAACGGCCGCAACTTCTCTCAGTTGGCTCTTCTGGTCCCCGGCGTTAACTCGGGTTCAGTTGGTGGCGTTCGCGCGACCGGTGGAGGCAACGAGACCCAGCGCGCCGGCACTTCGATCACTGCCAACGGGGCGCGTGGCAGCTTCAATCTCTACATGATCAACGGCATCCAAAATATGGATGTATCCGTCGGTACCGCTAAGGTCTTTCCGAACTTGGAAGACATTCAGGAGTTCAAGGTTCAGATCGGGAACTCTGACGCGCAGTTTGCGGCAGGCGGAGCGGTCGTGAATGTCATTAGCCGTTCTGGCGACAATGGCTTCCACGGCTCCGCGTTTGAGTTCTTCCGTAATTCGGCGCTCGATGCACGCGGCTACTTCGACGCAGCCAAACCTATCCTCCAGCAGAATCAGTTCGGCGGGTCGCTGGGCGGTCCCATCAAGCGCAACAAGCTCTTCTTCTTCGTCGACTATCAGGGGCTGAGTACACACACGGCGCCAACTGGCATTGCCAGTGTGCCCACCACGGCAATGCGAGCGGGAAACTTCCAGGGCTTTGCAACGATCTACGATCCCGCGACGTATAACGCGACAACCAGGACACGCACACAATTTGCGAACAACCAGATCAATCCATCGCGATTCGATCCGATCGCGGTGAACCTGCTGCAGATACTGCCTCTGCCAAATCTGCCGGGCAATGCGAACAACTTCCGCTTCAATAACCTGATGGTCAACAAACAGAACCAATATGACGTCCGTGTTGACTATGTAATCTCGCCAAAAGACAGCATGTTTGCTCAGTTTACGAGCGGGACCGCCGACGTGACCTTTCCAAACACTCCGGTGAAGATTAACGGAGTCTTTAATCCGCTGGCCTTTGCGTCCGGCACCGGAGTCGGGGCGAACCGCATCAACCATGCACCAAGCCTGCAGGCGACATTGCAGGAGACGCATGTATTCTCCCCATCGCTGGTGAATGAACTGGCCTTGGGATATACACGGTTCGATCTGCGTGTAAACCCACTGGACCAGGGGTACAACACGGCTCAAGCACTCGGTCTTCAGGGTGCCAATACAGCTTCGAACACGGATGGCTCCGGCATGTCGAGTCTGACTATCACTGGTTTCACCGGATACAGTGCGAGCTTTCAACCCGAAATTGTTCCTCAGAATACGATCCAGGTCTCCGATGGTGCTATGTATAACCACGGTGCCCATGCCATCCGTTTCGGTTTTAGCTGGGTGCACAACAACTTCGGCTTCAACCAACTCTCCGCCCCCTCCGGCGCCCTTAGTTTTAGCGGGACCTTCACCAACAACGGCACATCCTCCGGCGGATCCGGATTTGCCGACTTTCTGCTTGGCGTGCCAGTCAGCTCAACCAAGTCCATTCTTCCGCAAGGCATGCCCTACGTCAGCTACACGGACTTCGGAACCTACGCCCAGGATACCTGGCGCATTACACCGCGACTCACTGCGGTGTTCGGTCTCCGCTACGATCTGTTCACGTCGCCTATCGACCGTAAGAACCGCATCTCGAACTTTGTGCCGGATGGAGGAACGATCTCTCAGACTGCTGGCGCCACAGGTCAGGTTGTGATCGCCGATCAGGGCAAATATAGCCGCGCCATCATCGAGACCCGTAAGCTCAATGTCACCCCAAGGGTCAGCGTGGCTTATAAGATTGGCAACAAGACGGTCGTGCGCAGCGCCTTCGGAGCCTACTTCTTCAATGAGCAGGGGACTGGATCTTCGGCGCGTCTCTTCCTGAACTATCCGTTTGCCCAGACGTTCAGCACAACCTGCTCATCGACTGTTACCTGCCTCAGCACGTCCACCGGTATCCCACTGTCGCCTTCAGCGAGTAACGTGCCGGTCGTCGTCTACTTTCCACTGCAAAACCCAACTCCCTACGTCAATCAATGGAACCTCACTCTTGAGCATCAGGTTACGAACTCTCTTGTTGTACGCGGTTCGTACGTTGGATCGAAGGGGACGCACCTCGGCATAGCTCTCAACGAGAACGTCCCGATTCCCGGTCCTGGAAGCCCCCAGGCCAATTCACCGTATCCGGCTTACTCGACGATCCAGTCCTGGGAAAATCGTGGCGTTTCCAGCTACAACGCTCTCCAGCTTTCTGCAGAGCAGCGCGCATGGCATGGCCTGCAGTATCTCGCTGCATACACCTGGAGCCGCAGTATCGACCAAGGCTCTGGAGGCAACTCATCATCCAGTGAATCGCGTATCAACATCCAGAACCCGCGCAACCTGGCCGCCGACTACGGTCTGTCTGACTTCGACCATCGCCACCGTTTTACCTTCAGCCCTGTCTACCAGCTTCCCTTCGGCCGCGGGCGGCAGTATGGCGGAAGCGTGAATGCGGTCGTCGACGGTCTGATTGGCGGTTGGGACCTGACTGGCATCGTGACACTGCAGAGCGGTGCACCATTCTCCGTCTCTATGTCCTCCAATGCCTCGCTCAACACCGGCACATTCCTTCGGCCTAACCGCGTCTGCAATGGCAATAAGTCTGGCGATCAAAGAACGCTGACTGCTTACTACGACATCAGCTGCTTCGTGAACCCGCCGCAGTACACCTTTGGCAATACCGGACGCAACATTCTCATCGGGCCAAGCTATCAGACGATTGACGCCGGCCTGCACAAAGACTTCCATATCCACGAGGCACTTGGTATGCAGTTCCGCGCCGAGTTCTTCAACCTATTCAATACTGCAAACTTCGGCTTCCCCAACAACAGCATCGGTTCGGCCGCTGCGGGAAGAATCTCGGCATTGGCCACCGGAGCAACGGCACGTCAGATGCAGTTTGCCCTGCGGTTCCACTGGTAAACGCTCCTAGGAGAAAGAAAGATGAAGCGTAGAACATTTCTGCGTGGGACGGCGGCTTCTGTCGCTGTTTCCTGCATGGGCCGTGGCATGCTGCATGCGCTCGACGCCGGCCTAACGGATCTTAATCACTGCACTATCGTCATTCCTTCGTCTCCTTCAAAGCGCGAGACCGTCGCCGCTGAAATGGTTGTTGACGAGATCATGAAGCGTTGCGGCGTCTCATGGGCGCAGGGAAGCACCAGCGCCGGAGCAGTGAAGATCTACCTCGGCACTCGGTCAAACTGGCACGGCCTCGGCTCTGCGGTGTCAGCTGTTGCTGCCAAAGCAGCGAAGCTGCCCGCTGAATCGTATGCCATCGCGTCCGGCGGCGAAAGCAGCGGTGCGTGGATCGCCGTTTGCGGTAGCGACGAGCGCGGCCTGATCTTCGGTGCCGGACGCATGCTACGTATGCTGCGTCTCAATCGTCGCTCTGTGACTGCCGATCTCAAGGCGATGAATCTCACCAGTTCACCGCAATATGCCGTGCGCGGCCATCAGCTCGGCTACCGACCCAAGACCAATGCGTACGATGCGATGACCGTTGAGATGTGGGACCAGTACATCCGTGAACTTGCGATCTTCGGCACGAACACCATCGAACTGCTGCCACCCATCTCCGACGATCTCTCCGACAGCCCGCACTTTCCCATCCCGCCGCAGCAGATGATGATCGAGATGTCACGTATCTGCGACAAGTATGATCTCGATGTCTCTGTCTGGTATCCCGCCATGGCCAAGGACTACGGCGACGCTAAGACCGTCGATGACGAAATTCGTGACTGGGCCGCCGTGTTGCACGATCTGCCGCGTGTCGATATTGTCTTTGTTCCTGGCGGTGACCCGGGCCACACCGACCCGAAGAATATGCTGCCCCTGCTCGAAAAGCAAAGGGCTAGCCTGCGCAAGACACACCCAAAGCTACAGATGTGGATGTCTCCACAGTCATTCAACGCCGACTGGACAGCCGAATTCCTCAAAATGGCTGCTGATCCACATACGCAGTCGTGGCTCGATGGCATCGTCTTTGGTCCGCAGAATCGCCTGTCTATTAGCGAGTTGCGCAAGGCGCTGCCTCCAAAGTATCCCATCCGCTTCTACCCGGATATCACGCACAGCATCCAATCGCAATACTCCATGAACAACTGGGACCTCGCGTATGCTCTCACCGAAGGCCGCGAGATCATCAATCCGCGTCCTGAGGCCGAGGCTGCCATTCTGCGTTCGGAGCTTAAGGGCACCGTTGGCTTCGTCAGCTACTCCGAAGGCGTCAATGACGACGTTAACAAGTTCGTCTGGAGCCTCATCTCCTGGGATCCGCAGACCCCCGTTTCCGTCGCTCTGCGAGACTTCGGCAACTACATCGTCGGAGCGCATGACGGCTCGTCCTACGCCCAGGGGCTGCTCGATCTCGAGCACAACTGGGAGGGCCCGCTTGCAGCCAACGAACTCGTCGATATCACGTTGTCGAAGTTTCTCTCCATCGAGCGAAATGCGTCGCCCTTTGTTCTCGAGAACTGGCGTTGGCAACAGGCCATGTTCCGAGCCTGCTGCGACGCTTATGTACGTAAGCGTCTACTCTTTGAGTCTGGTGAGCTTGCTCGCGCGCAAAGCGTCCTCGGTCGCATCGAGGACTTCGGCTTCGCCTCCGTGCCTTGGGGCATTGGAGCCAAACCCGCGCAGGAGCCGGCCAACGGCATTGATCCGCAAAACCTCATCGACGAAGCCACCGAGATTCTGCGCAAGTGCTCCGTTACGCAGGTTGCTCCTGCTATCCGTACACGCATCAGCGAGCTCGGCTATGCTTTGCTGCAGAGTATTCGCCAGCAGCTCGCCGTTGAACGGTTCCAGGGCGAAGCCGTCGACCGCGGATCCCCGCTCGACACCATCGACCACCCCGTCACAGAGGGTCCCTACTTCCTCAAGCAACTCCGCAAGATAAGCTCTATCGAAGATCAGGAAGATAAGATAGACGCCATCCGTACTTTGCTCAATCGCACCAACCCCGGCCCCGGTGGTTTCTACGACGAGCTGGGCAACGTTACCAACCGCCCGCACCTCGTCATCGAAAACGCCGATGGCGACTTCGATTTCCGCCGATCGCCTCACGTCGGCACCAGCTATCCCGACCACTACGGCGCCAACGCGCCGATGGCGTGGAAGCACTGGGCCGAGAGCCTCTATGAGGCCCCGTTGAAGATGCACTACACCGGCCTCGATCCCAACGCGGACTACAGCCTTCAGGTGGTCATCTCCGGTGACTCGCGCGGCGTCAAAACCCGACTCGTCGCAAACGACTCGACCGAGATTCATCCGTTGCAGATGCGCCCTTGGCCGCCTGCGCCGCAGACCTTCACCCTGCCGCGTGCCGCTACATCATCGGGTGAGCTTCGTCTTACATGGACGCGCGAGGCAGGCCTCGGCGGAAACGGGCGCGGCTGTCAGGTCGCCGAAGTGATGCTCAAACCTGTCGTCAAGAAGGAGGCGTAGCACGATGCCGGAAGAGTACACTGCCGACCGGCATCCCTCCTCGCCGGATACCTGGAGCGTCGTCCGCGAGCGTCTCAAGGCAGGAGACTATGTCATCGGCATGACCGTAACCTCGAATAACGTCGAGACCGGGGCATATGCTTCTACGCTGGGCTTTCACTTTCTCTGGTGCGAGATGGAGCATTCCTCACTCTCGCTCGAATCTCTGCGCACTCTTGTGCTTGCCACCCGGGGACTGCCCGCGCCTGTCTTTGCACGTGTCCCGTGGGCCGAGCTCTGGCTGGCCAAGCGCGCACTCGACCAGGGGGTGCAAGGCGTCATCTTCCCCTTCGTCTCTACCGTAGAACGCGCCCGCATCGCCGCGCAGGGATGTCACTATCCCCCGTTCGGTCGTCGTGGCTCCGGCGCAGGACTTGCCGTCACGGCCTGGCCCGCCCCCGGTAACTATTACGACTCTGCCGATGCCAATGTTCTCGTCGTCTGCGTAATCGAAGAGGCTACCGGCGTCGACCAAATTGAAGTGATCGCCGCGACCCCCGGCATCGACGTTCTCTTTATCGGCGTCAGCGACCTCTCCTTCTCGCTTGGTCTACGAGGTCGACAGGACGACCACGTGCTCGACGAAGCCATCGCAAAAATCGTCTCCGCCGCTAAACGGCACGGCAAATGGCTCGGCCGTCCCGCAGGCAGCGCCGAAGAAGTCCAACGCTTCCACGCGCAGGGCTTCCAGTTCTTTCAATCAGTCACCGAACTCGGCCTCATGAAGCTTGGCGCAAAGTCACTGCTCGAGCCCTTAGGCATCAAAGAGAAGCCACGCGAGCAAAGCACCTTCTACTAAAATTCAGCCAAAGCAACAGCCTCTCCCATCGGAACTCCCACGGAACTCGCACGGGAGACGCATCAGGATACCCTCATGACAATCGTCGTGCTCGATGGATTTACTCTCAACCCTGGAGACAATCCCTGGACTCCACTCGAAGAACTGGGAGACTTGCGCGTCTACGATCGCTCTACTCCTGCCGAGGTTCGCGAACGAGCCGCTGAAGCCGACATCCTGCTCACCAATAAAACCCCTCTGCCTCAGGACATCATCCAGGCCGCGCCGCGCCTCAAATTTATCTCCGTGCTCGCCACCGGCTATAACATCGTCGATATCGCCGCAGCGCAGCAGCGTGGCATCGTTGTCTCCAACGTGCCGGACTATGGGACAAACACCGTCGCACAGTTCGTCATGGGTCTCCTGCTTGAGCTCTGCCATCACATCGGCGACCACTCCAACGCGGTGCGCGTAGGTACCTGGGCAACCTCGAAAGACTGGTCCTTCTGGAACTCTTCACAGATAGAGCTCTACGACAAAACCATGGGTATCGTCGGCTTTGGCCGCATCGGCCGTCGTGTCGCAGCGCTGGCAGAGAGCTTCGGCATGCGCATCATCTACAACACCCGCACGCCGCGGCCCGACTCATCCCAGCAGTACTGTACGCTCCAGCAGCTCTTCGCAGAAGCCGACGTCGTGTCGCTCCACTGCGCCCTCACACCGGAGAACACCGGTATCGTCAACCGCACACTCCTTGAAACAATGAAGCCTTCTGCTTTCCTCATCAACACGGCACGCGGTGCGCTCGTCAACGAAGGCGACCTCGCAGCTGCTCTCAACAGCGGCAAGATTGCCGGCGCCGCGCTAGACGTTCTCTCCAGTGAACCGCCTTCTAAAGACAATTCTCTGCTCACCGCGCGCAATTGCATCATCACGCCGCACATGGCGTGGGCCGCGCTCGAAGCACGAAAGCGCATCATGAAGACCACCGTCCGCAACGTCAGCTCCTTCCTCGGTGGAACTCCCGTCAACGTCGTCTCCTAATGCTCATGCAGGGACACTCTTCATCTGGGCCGCTTACGCTGAGCTACTTGCAGCTGCGTGCCTATCGGGAATGGCTCCGTGCGCCCGGTGGCTGCAAAGTGGGGTACCTTCTAAGACAGGTATCCATGAGGTTGATCAACTCGATGCGTACGATATTTTGTTTGCCTGCAGCTATCGCCTTCGTAGCACCATTACTCGCCCAATCCAATGCTGTCCGTCCCTATCAGTTTTCCGAGCAGGCCCAGGCGGTTGTCGAACGCCTTGCCACCCTCAACGCGATCGAGGCGCAAGATTGGCAATATCACGAAGGGCCGGTCGAACACGGGGAAAGCCCCGATCTAAAAACGGCTGACTGGAAAGTCGTACACATCCCGTTTTACGCGTCTCGTGAGGAGATATGGCTTCGTCGCTGGGTTGAGATACCGAAGACCTTGAATGGTTATGACCTGACCGGGGCCCGCATCTCGTTCCAGATTGATGTCGGGGGCGAGGGGCCGGGTCGCGGGTATCTCTACGAGACGATCTATTTCAACGGCGATCGGATTCTCGAAGGAACGCATCTAGACAAGCACACTCTGCTGGCAAGCGCGAAGCCGGGCGACAAAGTATTGATCGCTGTGAAGATGCCGGCAACGGAGACTAAACACTTTGAACGCGCAATCGTTCAGGTTCATTTTCTGGCGAATCGCCCTGACCCTGAGGTTTTGAAAACGGAGTTGGTCGCGGCTGCGCAGTTGCTACCAGTAATCACAAAAGATCCCGCCGAGCTTGCTTCGCAGGAAAAGATATTGGACTCTGCGGCGAGGTCAGTCAACCTTGCGGCGCTCGACGAGAATGATCAAACGGCCTTTGATGCCTCGCTGAAAAAGGCACAAGCGGACCTCGAGCCGCTGCGGCCCGTCCTGCAGAAATGTTTCGCGCAAATAACCGGCAATGCGCATATCGATGCGGCCTGGCTCTGGACCGCGTCGGAAGCGGTCGATCAGGTCCATTTCACTTTTTCGAGTGCGCTACAGTTGATGCGCGAATATCCCGAGTACACGTTTTCTCAATCCAGCGCACAATATTACGAATGGATGGAAGATAAATTCCCCAGCTTGTTCGCGGAGATACAGAAGCGGGTCAAAGAGGGGCGCTGGGAGTTAGTGGGCGGCATGTGGGTCGAACCAGATCTCAACATGCCGGACGGGGAATCCCAAGTCAGGCAGCTTCTGCTCGGCAAGCGTTACTTCCAAAACAAATTCGATGTCGACGTCAAAATCGGATGGAACGTCGACTCCTTCGGATACGACTGGCAGCTTCCGCAGATCTACAAGAAGTCCGGCATTGACTACTTCATCACGCAGAAGCTGCGCTACAACGACACGAATCAGCTCCCGCTGAAGCTGTTCTGGTGGCAGTCGCCCGACGGCAGCCGCGTGCTCTCTTACTTTCCGCACGATATTGTGCAAAGTACCGAGGCCGACGAGATCGCACGCGACCTTGCCGTGGCCATCAAACTGAATCCAGGCCAAAACGCGTTGATGCATGTCTACGGTCCGAGCCTCGGCCGTCTCAACATTTCTGGTGCGCGCGAGTCCATCGAGAACGGCCTCAACTGGCTAAAGCCCACCACCGTCTATCCGAAGGTTGAGTTCAGAACATCGCAATCTTTCTTCAACGAGATGAGTGGGCGCGTTGCAACATCCGGAATGCCCGTCTGGAACTACAAAACATTTGCCGCAGGGGATACGCAGCTGCCTGCTCCTCTTCCAGGGAAGATCAGCTTGCCTGTATGGAATGACGAGATATATCTCGAACACCACCGCGGCACGTATACCAGCCAGGCGATTCAAAAATCCAATATGCGCCGCAGCGAAGAGTGGCTGCTCAATGCCGAAAAATATTCCTCGCTCGCCTGGCTTGGAGGTTTGCCCTACCCCGGCAGTCAACTAACTGATGCATGGAAGAAGAAAGCTTTCAACGAATTCCACGATGTTGCAGCAGGAACCGCGATTGCACCGGTCTACAAAGATGCGCAAAAGGACTACGATGCCGCTCGTTGGACGGCGAACGAAGCAACCGGCAACGCGCTCAAGGAGCTTAATAGCCACATCAATACCGCTTCCCGACCAGGCGTTCCGATCATCGTATGGAACCCTCTGAGCTGGAGCCGGACCGACATAGTAAGCGTGAGCGTACAGATGCCGCAGTCACAGCCGAATGGCATCAGCGTGCTCGATGACAACAATCAGCCTGTCCTCATGCAGCTCTTGTCGAAAGATGAGGAGACGAACACCTATCACCTGCTGCTGAAACCAAAGAATGTGCCTTCCGTCGGCTATACGGTGCTGCATGCTGTTCCCGGTCAGCGAACGATCTACAGTGACCTGACTCTGAATGGCACCACGATGGAAAACTCCCTGGTGCGAGTTGTACTGAATCCAAAGACCGGCTGCATCACGAGCCTCTACCAGAAGGCAGCTCAGTTCGAAAGCATCGTCCCGGGCGAATGCGGAAATATGCTGCAGGCCTTCGTCGATAACGCACGCAGCATGACCGAAGTAAACCTCGATAGCATCCGAGTCGAAGACGCCTGGAACATCGACAAAGACTACGACAAGCAGGGTACGAATCTTACGATGTTGACCAGCATTCAGACGGTTGAACGCGGGCCCCTCCGTGAAGTTATTCGTATCACTCGTAACTGGAGCAAATCCAAATTCGTACAGGACATTACGCTCTACGCTGAAGTTGCACGCGTGGACGTAGTAAACGACTTCGACTGGCACGAGACTCACGTTCTATTGAAGGCCAGCCTCCCGCTGACGGCAACGAGCCCTGTAGCTACCTACGAAATTCCATATGGAAGCATCGAGCGACGCACCTCACGCGAGGATAGTATCGATGCCGCTAGGTTTGAGGTTTCAGCTTTGCGCTGGGCTGATCTGGGTAACAGCGAACACGGATTGAGCCTAATCAATGACTCGAAGTACGGTTACGATTCCAAAGGAAACATCCTCAGACTTTCTCTGCTGCGGGCTCCTCTCTATCCGGATCCGACCTCCGATCGCGGGCGTCAACAGTTCAGCTACTCCCTTTACCCGCACGCTGGTTCCTGGAAACAGGCAGACACCGTCTTGCGAGCTTATGAATTCAATTACAAGCTTTTCGCGTCGCACGTTGAATCTCATCGGGGGAACCTGCCGGCAACGCATTCTCTGGTCGAGGTGAATCCGCATAACCTTGTACTGACAGCCATGAAGAAGAGCGAGGATGGAAATAGCCTGATCCTTCGATTTTATGAGTGGGCCGGAAAAGCTACGCACGCAAAGATAACGGTGCCGGCGGGTGTTTCCGAGGCCGTTGAGACCAACTTGCTGGAGCAAGATCTCAAAAACGGTGACGCACAAGTATCAGTCCGTGGAGACGAAGTTGGGCTCGACGTAACACCTTTTTCGATTAATACAGTGCGCATCGGCTACCCGAAGCGAGGCGATGGTTTTTGGCAAGCTCGAAGAAGTAAATAGTCGACTCGATACGACCTGTCATAAACTGCATCACCGTCTACGTATGCCGGCGATGCATCTTCATCGAATGAAGTCGGTTCACTGTTCACATTTATAGGTTGTGCTTGCAACAGCCGTACGCAGCGATTTCAGCGGAGGATGGCATCGCGACAGATGGACTCTGCTTCCTCGGGCTCATTGAGACGGCGGCAGTGATTCTCCTTTGCGATGGGCTCGAGATGCACGCCGGTGAGATACTTCAGCTCGTATATTATCGTGGCTTCCTTTACAACTAAGTCTTTCAGCATCCCCTCAAAGAACGATGGCGTTGTCTCGGTGATGTCGATATCTTCGGGGCATACACAAAAGACTTTTGCAAATCAGAAATTTGCAACTCTCGACCCAGATTGTCCCGACGACACTGCCATGTACACCAGGTGAATCCCACGTGCCAAGCAGGGAGCGCTAATAAGAGGCTAAGTCTCTTCGCTCGACTTCAAATAGAGAAGTGACACAAACGTCTTGTATTCATAGCCAGCCTGCCGTAGTAATGACGTTAGATCCGTTATCTCGCGAGCAACCAGTGATGCGTCTTCTAAAATAGGAGGATCTGAAGCCGCTATCTCCAAAAGTTTCGATAACCCGAAGCAGCGCAACAACTCCTCAAATCTCTCTAGGTTGATATATTCGATGCCCGACGCGTTGTTCACACCAGCTAACCAGCGGACTTCTGGGTCCCGCCAAAACGTTTCAGTGCGAAGAACGCGCAGGAGATCATCTTTGTTGCCGAACTTCAGCAGCGCACTCACCTCGGCTGCCGACTTCCAAGCGGATTCTCCTTCTAATCCCACGGACGAGAACGTTTCGGCGAGTGCCCATCGCAGATTCAGCTTTTCAAATACCTCAAGTGGATCGTAAAGAGGTGGAAGCGTCTGGAAAACTAACCATGCCAGGACTGGAGCCCAAGTCTGAGTATCACAATCTTTTTGATCAAGGCTTGGGGGTAAATGGCTGCCCACACGTTCTAAATTTTCAAGGGCTGCAACGACTACGGGAAGACGCAAGGAAGCTATCAGTAGGGAGCTCAGATCCGGTTTTGGAATTCTCGCATGTTTCTCGGCCCCGAAGTGTTGAAGGACGGTGGTTGACTCCAACTTTCGTAGGGCATATTGAGACTGTCCGCGATCCAGTTCTGAAAGCTCCACTACCCGTTCCTTGAACAATTTCGCATGATCTAGAAAGTCGCTTAAGCGGAGATCCAAAGGCGTGACGTCCTTCCGTCCTTCGTTCGCAATCAAATGAACTTGCCTGACCGATTCCTTGATTGTCAACGGTGAATCGCCGTCAGGTTTTGGGGGCGGCACTCGCTTTACAGGTTTACGTTCAAGACGCGCCCTTTCTCGCGAAAGAGCTGCATAGATGTCAATGTTCGCAGCGGACACTGCTTGACTCAACGCTTCCAGAACTGGACGAATCTGGAGTTTCGATAATGCCTCTTCAATGCTGTAAACGCCGGAGCCATGAAGTGCGTCACAGAGACGATCCCATGGGTGTGTCGCAGTCGACCGAAGCTCGCGCCACTTTAGCAGCGCGACATGCTGATAGCCTCTTAGGCCCAGTGCCAAGCCATGATCGCGAATATCATTTACGCGCCGCAGGTATTCGAGGCCAAGGACATTGTCTCGATAAGCAATCACGAGCGAATCATCATTTGGCAGGTCGAGTCCGAAGGCTAGACTTTTCTGCTGCATTGCCCCCGAACTTTTCTCAAGAAACCCGACTGAGAAATGAATTGTGCCATGGGTGGACTGGTAGCTGTTGTTGTAGAGAATAAGTGCCCGCTCGTTGCCATGACGATTCGAATAAGCGAAGACATTTTCGTCAACTGTGCCGTGATCATTCCAGAAATCGAAGAGAAGGAAGTGCTCACTGCCTGCAAAAAGATGACGGGACTTAAGCAAAGGGGCGATTAGGTGCTGATGCCGAGCAACGAGGTCTTCGTTCGGATGCTCTTCGAGCATCGCTTGTTTGAAGTCCATGCCGTATCGCTCAGTAAACCCCTCGATCTGACCGTGACCGAACATGGGGAGGCCTGGCAACGTCGCAAGTAACACAGAAACACCAAAGTATTTGTCGCCCGAACCGAACTGATCGATGGCAGTACGCTCGTCCGGATTGCTCATGAAGTTGACGTAACGCTTGAGAATGTCCGGATCAAACTCGACAGTTTTTTTCAAATATGAACGATACTTGGCGTTTTCTTCGTCGCGCAACATGTTCATAAAGGCGCTGTTGTAGACGCGATGCATTCCCAACGTCCGCACAAAATATCCCTCAAGAAGCCAAAAGGCTTCCGCCAGAAGAAGCGTTCCCGGTACTTCTACTGCTACCCGATCGACCACTTCGCGCCAGAATTCGTTGGGCATCAGGGCATCGAAGGCTTCTTGCGACATCGCATACTCTGCTCTAGAGGGGATGGAGCCGCCAGTACCGGGCAATGGAAACCAAAGGCGCTGAACATGCCGCTTTGCCAAGACCATCGCAGCATCGAAGCGGATAATAGGGAAGCGCCTGGCAACGTCGAGGATGACCTGAATCACATTTTCCCGAACCGCGGCCTTCGAATAGTCCAACTGTGCAGTATCGTTCCATGCGAATGTCGTCCCATCATTGCCGTGATACATATATCGAGTTGCGCCATTGCTGTGATGCCGGAGTCGAAAGACTACGGCAGCGTCTGAATGGTCGTAGTAATGGTCTTCAATCTTTATTTCCACGCGACTATCGATAGAGATGTCGGGCCCTTCGAATCGGTAGACAGGGAAGGGACTTTCCCAATTGGATAGGAACCATTCTGGATGTTCAACTACCCAATCAGAATCAATGCCCATATGGTTCGGAACCATATCGCTTGCGAGCCTTAGGCCTGCTGAGGCCGCATGTTCACGGAGGTGCATGTATGCCGCCTCGCCGCCCAGGTCCTGAGCAATCGTGTAGTTTTTCAGAGAATAGGCGGACGCGACAGCGTCGCTATTGCCTCGCAGCCGCTTGATAATTCTAGAGGCCGTGCTGCGCTCCCAAAGGCCGATCAACCAAAGTCCCGTGATTCCTCGAGTCGCTAACAGCTGCAATTCTTCATCTGGAATTTGGTCGAGGCGGTGAATGTGACGCCGATACTTTTTCGACAGTTGTTCTAGCCACACATAGGTGTTCTTAGCAATTAGCACCACCGTTGGCATCCAAGCTTGGTCCGCACTGAAGGCCTCATACTCGTTCAAAGGAGCCTGATAGTCCTCCGCATATCGACGACGCCTGGTGCCGTCCGCAAGCGTGATGAACTCGTCGTCAAAGCCAACAAACTCGTTACCGACGAAACCTTCGTCTGATCTTCCGTGGTCTGAGTGTCTATGCCACACTGGTCCTGCGGGATGAAATCTCATCCAAATTGCAATATCCTCTTCGCGCAAAACATCGATTGCCAGTAAGACACGACTCAGGTCTTCGCCGAGGATCTGAGCCCAATGGTCACGGATATAGTCCAACTGACCGGTGAGTGAGTCTGGTGAAGCTAGCATGGGCGCTTTCAATACGTCTAACAGCGTTCCCAACGCTGGCTCCACGGGCGGGCGGGTTGCAAAGTAGTTCGGTAGAGAGGACGTAGCCACAGAATAATCGCTCTTATTCCGCAACGCTTCATCTCCAAAAAGGAGACTGAACGAAGCAAAAGCGGGATTCGTGTTCGCTAGCCAAAGCAGAAGCATCTCTTCGAATGCCGCCTCGTGGTTCGGCAAACCCTCTGTTTCTCCTTTTAGCCATTGCTCCGCCGTTACTTCGTTACGGAAGACTGCGACATTCGGGAATTGCTGAGTAAAAATGAGAAGGAGATTTTCCAGTTGGTGTTTGCCAATCCCCCGAGCCAGGAAATCTAGACAGTCCTTTAGAACCCGAGGGTCCGTGCTTTTTCGGTACTTCGCTACAAGCGCGTGACTCAACTCATCGATGAGGCCCATGGCAAATAGCTCTGACCCCCTGATATTTCTTACAGAAGGGCTTTTTGCGCGGTTGAGAGCATCGAGGCGTTCGGCGAGCCTTCGGCTCGCAATAACATTGGCGAAAATCACGTTTCCCGAGTAGCTAAACAGCAAGTCGTCTAGATCGATCTGCTCACGTATAGATCGCGCAATATGGAACTCCATCTGATGCTCCCTTAGTTGCTCTTTGGCTCTCAAAACAATCAAGCTGTCATTTCAATAGAGTCATGTTAGTGTGCGGCTCAATCAATTCATCTTGAAACGAAACGTATTCAGCTGATGGCTGCAGTTTCAATTTGTGCATTAACGCCCTCGCTGAAGTGTGCTGCGATCGAAAGGGTGGGCTTCTGAAAAGAAACTTCTCCGAAACTAAATGCGGGGCGTCTTTTTATTAAGAATGGCTCTGTTCTGACCCCTTCTTGCAACTTCAACAGAAGTGGCGTGCTGATCTTCTCTGTACACATCAACGGTATCCCTCCAATTGCCATTTCGATCGGCTCGCAAACCATCGCCAATTGTTTATATTCCAATCAGATGCTCATTGACACCCCCTAGTAATCGGGCTTGACATGAAGTGCAGAGATGCGACTCTCTTACCCGGCCGCCCCATTTCCTTCAATATGCGCCTTATATTAGGCTGGCGAGATTCCATGAGGGTTGTGTGGCGATCTTTGTCCTACGTTTACCAGATGACAACGGATGCTTCTTAGGATCTCTTTCCTCTATGAAAATGTGGGAGGGACGACTGTCTGAGTGGGTGACTTACCTCAACGGCGAACCGCAGCGTCGCGCCGGCGGTGTTGGCCAGTGATGTTGGAAAGCCACCGACATCCAAGAACTATGCTAGACGGGCGGTACCACAATGACTTAATGCGCTCTGACACGCACACCTTTGGTGGAGTGAAAGCTCCGGGTTTGGAGTGAGTTGGGTGCAGTCGGGTCGCGAGAGTTGTCCGAACCCTCAAGTTAGCATGGGGGCGAGCATCTTAAGGGCCGAGGTCGTGACGAGGCTGCGCCAAGCTACTTGTCGGAGGTCCAGTAATTGTTGAAGCCGATGTAGTCGGTGGGCATAGCAGCAAGAATCTTCCGGCGCATCTGGAGGAGATCGACCGAGCCCAATGTTTTGTAGATGACCTTGCCGTCCGGACCAAGGACAACGGTGTAGGGAACGGCCGACTGCCATGCGGGATCGAACGCTGCCTGCAGTTTTTCAGTCTCGGTCGAGCCGAACAATAGATTGCGAGTGGTCGCGTGCTTCTTCTCGAGAAAGCGCAGCACGCCGGGTTGTTCGTCTGGCATGTTCGCGGAGACGGTAACCATGTTGAAGTCGCGCGGACTATACATGCGGTATGTGTCCTGAAGGTCGGAAAATTCAGCGACACACGATCCACACCAAGTTGCCCAGAAGCTGATCAAAGTGACTTGTCCTTTGGTGCCTGCCCGTAATTTCGTGAGGCCGGCTGCATCGACCTGCTCGAGGTGTATAGGTTGGGCGTTGAGCTTGCGGTCTGCTGCTTCTTTCTGCTCGGATTTTTCCGACCATTTGGTAGAGCAACCGAAGACCCCCGTATGCTGGACCGCGACTTCTTTACCTACCAGCAGCGCATTAATCGCGTCCTGAGCTTCATGAGTCTTCACCTGCTCGATGCGATAGCTGTTGTCGAAGTGGCCTTCGTAGCGTAGGCGACGATTCTTGTCGAAGATGAAGACGTGCGGCGTTGCCTGAGGTCCGTATGAGCGCGTGACTTCTGTGTTGTCTCCGGCGTAAAGATAAGGATAGTGAAGTTGCTTGTAAGCGACGCGAATCTTCATGTCATCGAGTGTTTCGCTTACGTCGGATGAGTCAAGTTCATCGAGGCGGATTGCCTTCGGGTCATTGCCCTGGATGGCCACGATGGCGACATTTTTCTTTCCGTAATT
>Ga0068863_100001572_pt1 | contig 22572 bp, 20 predicted proteins | sample KBSSwiS62_FD_66596 | JGI IMG/M metagenome (GOLD analysis project Ga0068863, IMG submission 66596) | Switchgrass rhizosphere microbial communities from Kellogg Biological Station, Michigan, USA - KBS Switchgrass S6-2 | ecosystem: Host-associated > Plants > Roots > Rhizosphere > Soil ... | reverse complement strand
CGTCACCGTCCTACCAGACGCCGGTGAGCAGTGCGGTGCCACCGGCGAGGCAGGCGAGCGCGGCGAGGCCGAAGATGGCGACCCACGCGCCGCCGGGCAGCCCGGTCAGGCGGGCGAGCTGGTCGGGGTCGGAGGCGCCGCCGCCCCGGCGCCGTCGGGTTCGGGACACCTCGTAGACCGGCCGCACCCCGCCGATCAGCAGGAACCAGGTGACATAGGCGGCGAAACCGGCGCGCAGCGTCGCCCCCGCGAGGATCGACACCGCCAGCACGACCGCCATGCTGACAACCACCGAGAGGACCCCGAACCCGTTGCGGATCACCACCAGCACGCCGGCGAGCAGGATCACGAACAGATCCAGCAGCAGAGCGGTCCGCCCCGTCGACAGCAACCCGGCCGCGGCCAGGCCGAGCAGCGCCGGCGCCGGGTAGCCCGCGGCGACGGTGAACACGACGCCCGGTCCGGTCGGCCGCCCGGAGGACACCGTCACCCCGGAGGTGTCATGGTGCAGCCGGATACCGGCCAGCCGGCGGCCGGCGCACAGCGCGACCAGGGCGTGCCCGGCCTCGTGCACGATCGTGACAACGTGCCGGGCATACGGCCAGACCCGGTCGCTCGCGACGGTGCCCAGCGCGAGCAGGCCGGCGACGACGAGCACCCACCGGGTCGGCGCGGGCTGGACGACAAGTGCCCGGTGCAGCAGGTCGGACAGGGGATCCCCCTTGGTCTCGGGCCGGGCCGTCGGTGGCGGTCCGGGTGGCACCTCGCGCCGCTGCCGCCCGTTCGGCGACGGTGACCGGGGCGGGCCCCGGCCGCGTCCACGTCCCGCGATGGGCAGGTCTCGGCGTTATCGCACCTTCATACCGGTTACCAACGGAGGCGCACAGACCGTCGCTCCGCACGGCACGGCCCAGGCGGCGGGCGGCCGGCCGTCGTGCGCCGGGAAGTGTCGGGCGGTGGCGGTAGTGTTTGGCCGGCCGGCGACGTCAACAGCCGGGGCTGGCCGGTGCGGGCGGTCTCATCCGGCGGCGCGCCGGTGCCCGCAGCACTGGGCCGGGCTCGCACTGGGCAGGACGGAGGGCGAAGAGATGGCGGAGTACGTCTACCGGCCGGTGATCAGCGTCGCGCTGGGCCTCTTCCGGGCCATGGACCTGAAGATCGAGGTCCGCGGTCAGGAGCATGTTCCCGCGACCGGCGGCGCCGTGGTGCTCATCAACCACGTCTCCTACCTGGACTTCGCGCTGGCCGGCGTACCGTTCTGGCGGGCCGAGAAACGCCTGATCCGCTTCATGGCGAAGAAGTCGACCTTCGAGCACGGAATCTCCGGGCCGCTGATGCGGGGCATGCACCACATCCCGGTCGACCGGGCCGCGGGCGCAGGCTCGCTGCGGGCCGCGGTCGAGGCGCTGAAGGCGGGGGAACTGGTCGGCGTCTTCCCCGAGGCGACGATCCACCCGCACTACTGCCTGGCCCCGTTCAAGTCCGGCGCGGCGCGGATGGCCGCCGAGGCGGGCGTCCCGGTGATTCCGATGGTCCTGTGGGGCAGCCAGCGGGTGCTGACCAAGGGCCAGCCCCGCAACCTGCGCAAGGCCCGGCACACCCCGATCCTGATGTCGCTCGGAACTCCGGTCCCGCCCGGCGAGCTGACCGACCCGGCCGCCGGTACCGCGCTGCTGTTCGATGTGATGAGCAAGCTGCTCGACGACGCCCAGCGTCGCTACCCGGCTCCGGCCCCCGGCGAGCCGGACTGGTGGCAGCCCGCGCACCTCGGCGGCTCCGCGCCGGCGCGCCCCGCGGATCCGGTCCGGACAGCCACGTCCGCACCCGTCGACGAGCCGCCGGCGCAGCGTTCGGCCGACGCCGCGCCGTCACTGGCGAAGGAGACCGAGCAGCCCGGGGCCTGACGGGTTGTTGTCAGCCTGTTTGACGGGCGGCCAGTCGGTCCCGGATCGTCCGAAACGCCGGGCGTCGCTCCGGCCCGCTCACGGCGGACGACACGCGGCTGCCCGCCGCCGGCGCTGGAGGTACCCGGCCCGATGGCCCAGAGCCCGATGACCCAGACGAACAGCGACTCGGCGCTCGGGGCGCCCGCGGCGCTCGCCGAGGCCACCGTCGGCCTGGCCACCGACGAGCAGTTCGTCGACGCGCTGCCCAAGGCCGAACTGCACGTCCATCTGGAGGGGTCGATGCAGCCCGGCACGGTGCTGGCGCTCGCCCGCCGCCACCAGGTCGAGGACATCCCGACCACCGAGGCCGAGCTCAACCGGTGGTACGCGTTCACCGACTTCAACCACTTCCTGCGGGTGTACCGGACCGCCGTGCAGGTGCTGCGCGACGAGGACGACTTCGCGCTGCTGGCCCGCGAGACCGCGCTGAGCCTCGCCGCGCAGAACGTCCGCTACGCGGAGATGTACTTCACCCCGTACATCCACACCCGGCGCGGCATCCCGATCGACGAGGTGTTCGCCGGCATCAACCGCGGGCGCGCCGAGGCCCTGGCCGCGACCGGGGTCGAGATCCGCTGGATCACCGACATCCCGGGCGGCCTGCCCGACGTCGACATCGTCGAGGTCGCCGACCTGACCGTCGGCTACGCGGTCGAGCACGGCGGCGACAGCGTGATCGGCCTCGGCGTCGGCGGCGCCGAGGTGGGCGTGCCGCGGCCCCAGTTCGCGGCGGCGTTCGCCGCCGCCCGGGCCGCCGGGCTGCGCAGCCTGCCGCACGCCGGCGAGACCACCGGACCGCGGACGATCTGGGACAGCATCGAGCACCTCGGCGCAGACCGGATCGGCCACGGCATCCGCTGCCTCGACGACCCGGCGCTCGTCGAACGGCTACGCGCCGACCGCATCCCGCTGGACGTCTCCCCCACGTCGAACCTGCGCACCGGCGTCGTCGCGGACTACCCCAGCCACCCGCTGCCGACGTTGATCGCCGAGGGCATCCCGGTGACCCTCAACAGCGACGACCCGCCGATGTTCGGCACCACCCTGCGCGACGAGTACCTGCACGCGCTGCGCGACCTGGGCTGCGGCCGCGCGACCGTCGCCGAGCTGGCCGCCGCCGGCGTCCGCCACTCCTTCCTGTCCGAGGAGCGCAAGGCTGCCCTGATCGCCGAGCAGCACACCGCGCTCGCCGCCCTCGCCAACAGGTCGGCCGCCTGAGCCAGGGGGCCGGTCCTGGTCGTCGGCGAGGGTCGGCGCCCGGCCGCGGGGCCGGATCAGCCGATGTTCTTGAGCGCCTCACGTCGGGACAGCGGTGACAGGGCCTCGCCGCGGGCGGTGACGTAGCGGCGGACCTCCGTCGGGTCCGTCCGGGCGTACTGCCGCAGCGCCCAGCCGATCGCCTTGCGGATGAAGAAGTCGCGGTCGTCGAGGTTGGCGTCGATGCACGCGTAGAGCAGGTCCAGGTCGGTCGCCGCCTTTAACGACAGCTGGCAGATGATCGACGTCCGGCGTCGCCACAGGTCGGCGTCGCGGCTCCAGCGCAGCATCACGGGACGGATCACGGCGGGCTCGGCGGCGAGCAGCGGTCCGACCCGGCGGGAGGCGACCTCGTCCACATAGTCCCACCACGCGCCCGTTGTGATCATCTCTTCGTACATGGCCAGCGTCGTCGACCGTTGGTAGGCGCGGTAGGCGCGGTGGCCGGTCAGGTCGATCGCGGCGTACCGCTCCTCCCGGTAGGCCGCGTCCCGCCACAGCGCGAGGACGGTCGCCGTCCAGCTCGCCGGATCCGGCAGCGTCCGCCCGGCGAGGACAGGGCGCAGCGCCAGGGCTCGAACCGGCTTCGGCACCCCGAGGTAGGGCATCGCCGACTTCATATACGCCTGCATGCCCGGCGCCTTCGCCGGGTCGGCGGCGGCGGCGAGCGCCGCCCGGATCGCCCGCACCAGATCGTCGTCGACCGCGTCGCCGGAATCCCCACGAGGCATCGTCTCCACGGCCCACGATGCTGCCCGCCTCGGCCGACCGCGCCGCGTGCGGGGTGCGGCATACCCGCGGTGACAGCGTCGCTGCCCGGGCAGCGACCCCAAAAATTCCCGTGCGGTACCTGTCGGGACGACCTACCGTCGGAGCCCATGGACGTGCGGTTCACGAAGACCGGGCACCGCCAGTACGGCATCGCTGTTCGTTGCGACGGTGCCTGGGGTCCGACGCGGACGGCCCCGGGCTTCGACGAGCACATTCCACACGATCTCGTGCACTTCCTCGTCGAGGCGGAGCTGGGCCTGGCGCTGGGCCTCTTCGGCCGGCAGGCCGCCGGCGGTGGTCGTTTCCCCGTGGCAGACCGGACGGAGGCGCGCCGGCGAGCCAGGCGCGAGGGTCGACTGAAAGCGCTCGGGCATCAGGACATGTCCCGTTCGGAGACGATCACCTCAACCTGCACGGTGCTCTGGAAGCTGCGGCACGGATTCCTCCAGGAGGTTCCGGACTGGCTGCGTGGCCGGGTCCCGTTCGGCCCCGCGGGTCCCGCGAGCCCGGCAGGCGGAGAACCAGCGAGCCCCGGCCGGCAAGCTGTCAGTCCGGACGACAGGGACGAGGTCGAGCGTGTCCTCGCCCGCCTCGACGCGGCGGCCGAAACGTGGCACCAACTGGGGATCGGCGAAGCAATGGTCCTGACCTGGCCGCACCGGCCGATGTCACGCGCGGCCGTCGCGGCCAAGCCTGGTTCGCGGACCCGCCAGCCGCGGCGCCGACCGCGCGGCCGCTGCGGCTGAAGCGCCTCGATCGCCCGTCACTGAGCCTTCCCGCGACGACCTCTTCGCGCTCGACTCGGCACGGGCTGACCCCCGCGGCATCACGCCGCCACGACAGCCAGCTCCGCGGCCGGTGGTCAGCGATCGGGCCTGCGCGCCGCCTGTACGAACTGCTCGACCAGCAGTCGATCCTTGACCCCGTCGCGCTCGACGCCGCTGTTCACGTTCACGCCCCAGGGCGCGACGCGCTCGACCGCTGCGGTCACGTTCGCCGGGGTCAGCCCGCCCGCCAGCACGACCGGCAGCCGGGCGGCGGCGACGATCCTCGCCGAGATGCGCCAGTCGTGGGTCCTGCCTGTGCCGCCGATCCGGTCCGTGGCGGGGTCCACGGAGTCGAGGACGAAGGCGTCAACGACCTCCTCCCAGCGACGCAGGCAGGAGAAGTCCAGGTCCCACGCCGCGCCCGTCACGTGAACCGCCTTCAGGTAGCGGAGGTTCGGAAGAGCGGCACGAAGCCGCGCGGCCGTCTGGAGGCTGACGTCGCCGTGAAGCTGAATGGTGTCGACGGGCAGCGCGGCGAGCGCGACAAGCTCAGTCAGGTCCGTCGCGTGCGTCACCGCGTAGCGGCCGACGTAGGGCGGCACCGTCCGCAGCAACCGCGCCGCGTCAGACAGGCCGATCGCGTCCTCGGCACGGTGGCGGACCTGGACGAGAACGCCCACCGCGTCAACTCCGCCCGCGACGCAGCTAGCAATGTCCGCGGCCGTCTGGTTGGCGCAGACCGATGTGCGCACCCGTGCGACCGCCAGCTCCGAAACCAGGTCTGGGCTCGACGTCATGCACCGCTTCCCTCGTTGAGACGCGCTCTCGCAGGCTGTTCGGCGCCAGGGATGATCTGCCGGACCCAAGCGTAACGACCCGCCCTCGATTCGGGCCGTTTCCACGTCGGCACCCAGACCGTCCGCTCCCGCTCGAGACGGATCCTGCGATGGGGTCGGCGCGCCCGCGGACCGCGCGAGCCGGCCCGCCGACGAAGCTGGTGGCATGCCTGATTTCGCTGCCTCCCGACCGACCGGCGAGACGCTGTGGACGCGGCCTGACGAGTGGGCACGTCGGCGTGGCCCGAACGGATGCGTTATCTGCGCGACTGGACCTCTTGATGTCCTCGCCGAGTTGGGCAGCGTCTGGGTCACGGCACAGGCCTCAGCGCCGCTGCCAGGGTACGTGTGCGTCGTCGCTCGTCTTCACGTGAACGAACCGTTCGAACTTGGCCGCGGCGAACAAGCCCAGTTCTGGCTCGACTCCATGCTGGTCGCCGAAGCTGTCGCCTCGGTGACCGAGCCCATCAAGATGAACTACGAGATACACGGCAACACGATTCCGCACCTCCATCTGCACCTTTTCCCGCGTCACGCGGACGACCCGTTCGTCGGAGGCCCCATCGACCCTAGGCGCGCCTCATTCCGACGATCGGCCGCCGAGCTCGGTGCGCTGCGCGCCGCGATCGAGGACCGACGCTCGGTCTGAGCCGCAGGGATGATCCGAACGGACGCCGGGCCGAGATGACGATCCAGGTCAGGACTCGGGGCTTCACACGCTCACTGGTGCAGCCAGCTCCGGTGGCAGCGGTTTTTCTCGACAGCGAGGCACGCACGCGGGAGGCCGTTCACCAGCTGTCGTCCTCGTGCCCGGGCGGTGGCTTGTCCACCTAGAGGTCATCGGCGCCGAGGGTTCCGTCGTCGCCCTGCTCGGCGAGAACGGCGCGGGCTTCGTAGTAGGCGTCGAGCGCTCGCCAGTCCTTCGCTCGGTCGGCGTACTCCTTGGACCGAATTATGTCGTCAAGATTCGCGACACTGATCGTCAGATCATAGCCTGTTAGGGCGTACCGCCGTGAGGCGCGGATGAGCGCGTCGAACGGGCCCACACCCGGCAGTTCGATCAGCACGTCGATCCCGCCATTGCGCAGTGCGGTACTGCGTCATCCGTTCGGACCAGAACTCCGACGCCTCCACCACTGGGTGCGGGATGAACTCGACCGAATCGATCGGCTTCTTCCGCGTGTTCGGACCGCTCAACGCCACCGCTAGGCGCCGCAGGTTGTCCAGATCGGGATCCGGCACGATGTCTAGATCACCGGTCGTCGTTGGAACGCCCTGCAGACGACCGCCCACCCCGCCAACGATCAGGTAGCGGACATTGTGATTGGCAAGGGCCTGAAAATGGCCGATCAGTTGGAAGGTAACGGTGGGCTCAGCTAGCGTGCGGTTCCGGACGCCGGCCAGCACTTGTCGCGATGTCCCGGATCAGCACGGCACGGGCGAACACCTCAGCCTCGGCCTGCAGGCCCAACACGCGCTCGACTGGCGGAAGCGCAAGAATAGCCGCTACCTGTGCGCGCAGCTCCGGATCCGACTCCCATACCAGGGCCCGCGCCCGGGCGCGGGCCGCGGCGGCCTTCGCCCGCCACCGAGCGGCCTCGGCACGCCGCCGGTCAGCTTCGTCCACTGCCGTATCCCCGTCCACGCCCAGCATTATCACCGCCCCTGCCATCCGACCACGTCGCCACCCGTGGACCACTGATCTCCAAGCGCGACGTCGCCTGGCCTCGGCGCGCCTCGTTCAAGCGATCGGCAGCTGAGCTCGGCGCTCTGCGTCCCGCGATCGAGGACAGGCACTCGCCCTGAGCGGGATCGGTATGGGCCGGGACTGTCAGTCGTAGTGCTGAAGCCGGGGCCAGAGGGCGGGCCAGCCGCCGGTGGGCAGGTGGCAGACGGCGATGACGGCGCCCTGCTCCTCGTTGTCGATGCCGAGGCCGTTGTCCAGCGTCGCCGCGCGGCGGCAGTCGACGAATCGGGTGGTGGTGTACGAGAAGCTCTCCGTCCAGACCAGGACAACCGAGCGGTCCGCGGGCGGCGGTCCCTCGAAGTAGAGCTCGTTCTGTGCGCTGTAGACGGGCGGCAGGTCGCGGCCGTAGCGCTGCACGGCACCGGCCTCGCCGTAGTTGCCGGTGTACACCACAGCCCGCGCCTTCTCGGCTGGCGAGAGCCCGGCGTAGACGGACCGCAGGCTCGCGACGTAGGTCGGCCACCCGACCTGGTCGCCGATCGTCGAGTTAAGTGCGGCCTGCGCACCCGCGTCGGACGCGGGCACCACGGGCAGCGCGATGAAGGCGCTGACCACGCCGTTGAGAGCGATGGCGACCGCGGGCAGCCAGCGTGGCAACCACCGCGGGCGCCGGGCTGCGGCCCAACCCGCGGCGACCAGGTAGGCCAGCAGGCCGAAGGCGTAGTAGATCTGGCCGCCCGCGCCAAAGTTGATCACCAGCGCCACGAGGTACGCGAGGGCCAGGCCCCGGACCGGCCGCCACGCGGGGCGGCGCAGAAGCGCGACGAAGCCGATCACCGCGACCACGAACAGCGGCGGCCCGACGAGCAGCACCTGGTAGGGGATGACCTGCGCGCGCACGTCGGAGCCGTTGTTGTGGTTCAGCGCCCGCGCCATGGTCACCTGGGGGAAATGGTGGGTCGCCTGGTAGATCAGCGTCGGCGACCCGAGTACCACCGCGATGAGCACGCCGGCCCACAGCTGACGCGAGCGCAGGACCGGCCGGGGACCGAGCGCGAGCAGCCCGACCAGCAGGGCGATCACGAGGATCGCGACGAGCAGCTTGTTGTCCGCCGCCACGCCGGACATCGCCCCCGCGGCCAGCCACCAGCGCGGCTCGCGCAGCAGCGCGCGGGTGACGGCGAGCAGGGCCGCGGCCCAGAGCGTGAAGTCGACGGTCCCCGTGACCAGGTAGTGAGCGCTCAGCAGCGGCAGGCTGGCGAACCCGTAGCCCCAGGCGGCGTAGGCCTGCGCCCGGGCGGTGCCACCGAGTTCCCGCGTGGTCAGCGCGGCGATCACGATCCCGCCGGCCAGGATCAGCGGCCCGAACGCCCGCAGCCCGAAGACAGTGTCCCCGAACAGCGCGATGGAGACCTTCGTGAGCAGCGGCGTCAGAAACGGCTGGTCGACATATCCCCACCGCAGCGGGAGCATCCGGAAATACAGCTCGTCCCGGTGATAGCCATATCGCCACGATGTCGCGTACAGCATCCCGGCCGCCACGACGGCCGCGCCGACAACCCAGCGCCACGGCACGTCGGCGAGGCCCTGCCCCGCGGTGTCCTCAGAGTTTCCTGATGGCTGTCCGTCGGGCTCGGCCTGTACCAGTTCGCGCTCACGCCGCACGGGCCGAAGCATCCCAGGCACGGGAGGGATTCGGAACCATATAGGCGCGTTGGTCCGCGCTCGCCGGCAGCCGTGACCCGGTCGGCGAGCCCGGAAAGGGAAACGGCGCGGAAGTCCCGCGGGCTCCCGGGAATCTTCCTTCCCGCTCCGGCCTTCCCGAGGACAGTGGACCGCGGCGGCCGCACAGCCGCGCTCCCCCGCTGGTGCGTCGAGGAGACCGCGGGCGCGGTCAGGGACGAGGAGACGACGGTTGGCCACAGTGGACAGATCGGCTGGAGGGCCGACGGAATCTCGGATACCCGCCACCGGCGGGGCGGTGCCGCACCCCCGCCGGATGGTTGTGCCAGCGCGGCTCACCGCCTCGGTGCGGGCGACAGGCGAGGGCCATCGGGTCACGAATCTGGAGCTGTTCTTCGACCTTGTCTTCGTGTTCGCGTTCACCCAGGTCAACGGCCTGGTCGCCGAGGACGGGTCGGCCCGGGGTGCGGTGCGGGGCCTGCTGCTGCTTGCCATCCTGTGGTGGGCGTGGTGCAGCTACGCCTGGCTCGGCAACCAGGCCCAGGCGGACGAAGGCGTGCTGCGCGCGACGATGATCGTCGCGATGGCCGCCGTCTTCGCGGCGTCGCTGGCGATTCCGGAGGCGTGGCATGACCGGCCGGGGGGCCTGCCCGCGCCGATGGTCCTCGCCGTGGCGGTGGTCGTCGTCCGCGGCCTGCATCTGCTTGTCTACGCGGTAGCGGCAGGCGGCGACACCGAGTTGCGCCGGCAGCTTGCCCGCAACGCGGCGCCGATGACGATGATGGCGATACTTCTGGTGCTCGGCGCACTCGTCCAGGGCGGTGAGCGCACCCTCCTGTGGCTCGTGGCCCTGGCCGTGGACTACTCCGGGGTCTACCTGGTCGGCGCGTCCGGCTGGCGGATGCCCGCGCCCGGGCACTTCGCGGAGCGGCACGGGCTGATCGTGCTTGTCGCCCTCGGCGAGTCGATCGTCTCCGTGGGCGCCGGCGCCGGGCGGACTCCGGTGAGTGCGCCGATCCTGCTGGTCATGGCACTCGGACTGGCGCTCAACGTGACGCTCTGGTGGGCCTACTTCGACGTCCTCGCCCTGGCGGCCGAGCATGCGTTGCAGGCCCGTACTGGCGTCCAACGGATCTGGCTCGCCCGCGACTCGTTCACCTACCTGCACTTTCCCCTGGTCGCCGGCGTGCTGGCGACGGCGCTGGCACTGAAGATGACCGTGGAGGACATCTCGGTGCCCGGCCACCACCTGAGCGAGGCGCCGCGGCTCCTGCCCGCCGTCTGCTTGGCACTGGGGCCCGCGCTGTACCTGGCCGCGCTGAGCGCGATCCGCTGGCGCAACCTCGGCCGGCCGAACGTGCGCCGGCTCGTCGTCGCCGCGCTGCTGCTGGCCCTGGTCCCGGCGCTGCGCGCGATGCCCGCGCTCGGCGCGCTCGGCCTCACGGCGACCGCGCTCGCCTGCCTCATCACCGTCGAGGCCGTCCGCAACCGCGCCCTGCGCGACGCCGTCCGCCACCACGACGTCCATCCCGGGCTGTCAGTCGACCGCGGCCTGTGACCAGGGGCGCCTCTGCTCAGGCGTCCATAGGCGCCTTCGGAGGTGCCCGCGACGTGGTGACCTCAGCTGCCCGTCGCCGTCGCGTCGAGGCGGCGGCGCAGGTCGTCCGCGAGAACGCGGATGTACGGCTCGTTGAGCATCCCTGAGTCCCGGAGCCCCGAAACCGGGTGTGAGGACAGTCACGGACGACGCGCAGTCCCCCTGTGGGCGACCGGGAGATGCGCTCCGTCACCGATCGGGACCGTATCCGGTGCCGCCGGGCCTTTGCCGTCGGGCCAGGCTTCTGCCTACCGTGGAACACGTTCCGGTCGCAGGCATGAGCCCACCGGGACGCGCACGCCGGACCGACGCCGAGTTCTGCCCACGGTCCGGTGCCTGTCCTCTTATCTGTGCGCGGGGCAGAAGCGGAGAACTCACCGGCGTTTGCCGGGCCGGCGTGAAGACATTCTTCTCGCGGGCGTAGCCAGCGGGCTGCGATTTCACCTGCCCGTGTTCCACTTCCGCAGGTGTCGCGGGAAAGCATCTCTCTTGTCGATCCCCGCTAACAACGGCCGCCATAGCCAGCCCTCAGACGCGCATCATCTGGACGATCGGACGGGCGGGCCCCGGCGGGCGTCTGTGCACGGCGACTCGGCGGAGGCGGCGCGAGACCGGAAGGAGCGCGGCGTCCGGTCCCGACTGGCGCCCTGGTTCCTCGCGGGCGCCGTCGGGCTGACGTCCGCCGGCGTGGTCGCGTCCGCGCACCCGGCCCTGGCCGCCAAGGCCGCGACGGCGGCGCCGAAGCCGGCAGCGCCCGCGGCGGCCGCGCGGCAACGACCCGCCTACACCGTGCACCGGATCCTGCCGCACGCCCCGGCCAACGCGATCGCGCTGACCATCGACGACGGCCCGGACCCCACCTGGACTCCGCGGGTCCTGGCGGTGCTGCGGCAGTACAACGTGCGGGCGACCTTCTGTCTCATCGGCCGGCAGGCCCAGGCTCACCCGGATCTCGTCCGGCAGATCGTCGCCGGCGGTCACGCGATCTGTAACCACAGCATGACCCATCCCCTGCCGTTCTCGCACCGGTCCGCGGCAGCGATCGGGCAGGAGGTCGACCAGGCCCAGTCCGCGATCACGGGCGCCGCGGGCAGGGCGCCGCGTCTCTTCCGCGCTCCGGGCGGCGACTTCTCGCCGGCCGTGTTCGCGGCGGCGGCCAAGGACGGCCTTACCCCGGTCGCCTGGGACGTCGACCCCGCGGACTGGTCCCGCCCCGGCACCCAGAAGATCGTCAAAACTCTGCTGGCGGCGAAGCCGGGCGACATTCTGCTCTGCCACGACGGCGACGGCGACCACCTGAGCCAGGCCGGCGTCGACCGCTCGCAGACGGTGCAGGCCCTCCAGACAGCGCTGCCCCAGCTGAAGGCGAAGGGCTACACCTTCGTGACGCTGTAACACGGCCAGGCGCCGGGCGGAGAAATCCGCAGGCCATCGGGCACTCGCCGGCCGCCGTCGCGCGGCCGGCGAGTGGCGGTGGACTACTCCGGGACGTTCGACGCGCTGGCGGAGTCGCGTGGCTCGGGCACACCCACGGTGGCGGTAGCGGGCTCGACCGGTGGGTGCGACGGAGCGACCCGCAGTACGCGGGCCGCCCAGTCTGGCAGCCACCAGTTCCACTGGCCGAACAGCGAGACGAGCGCGGGTACCAGGACGGACCGGACGATCGTCGCGTCGAGGAGGATGCCGAAACCGAGCGCCGACGCGAACGTCTTCAGGTCGGTGCCCGGACCGGTGGCGAGCGCGAGGAACGCCAGGAAGAGGATCAGCGCCGCGCTGGTCACCAGCCGGCCGGTACGCCCGATTCCTTCGACGACGGCCTCATCCGTGTTCCCCGTCCGGTCGTACTCCTCGCGGATGCGGGACAGGATGAACACCTCGTAGTCCATCGACAGTCCGAACAGGAAGGCGAACACCATCAGCGGGATCCAGAAGGTCACCGCGCCGGTGGCGTGCACCCCGAAGACCGCGTTGGACCCGTAGCCGTCCTGCCAGAACAGCACCATGAAGCCGAGGGTCGCGGCAAGGGTGATCAGGTTGAGAACGACCGCCTTGACGGGCAGCAGGACCGATCTGAAGGCACGGGCGAGAAGGACGAACGTCAGCAGAGCGATGATCGTCAGCATCAGTGGGAAGTTGCCGTAGACGGCCTTCAGGAAGTCGATCTGGTCCGCGCCGATCCCGGCAACCCCGATGACGCCGGGCAGGCCGGCCACGGCCGTCTTGACCTTGCGAACCGGTCCGACGGATGACGAGTTGACCGTCTCTGACTTCGGGATCACCACCACGATGCTGTGCCCGGCCGCGACCTGTCCCGGGCCGGTCGCCACCACCGCGCGGTCGACCCCGGGCACGCCCGTCAGCGTCGCGGCGACCGACTTCGCCCGCGGCGTGTCGACGAGCACCTCCATCGGGGTCAGGACACCCGTCGGCACTCCGCCGTTCTCCAACGTCTGCAAGGCGGTGTGCGCCGCGCCGTTCTTGGCCAGCGACCCGGACGAGGCAAGGCCGATCTTGATGCCGAAGAACGAGACCACGAGCAGCGCGAGAGCGAGCAGCGCCACACCGGCCGCGACGAACCGGCGCCTCACTATGGCCCGGGCCCACCTGGTCCAGGACCGCCCGGCCCGGTTCTCGTGCCGGATCTTGGGCCAGTCGACCTTGGGGCCGATTCCGCCGAGGATCGCCGGCGTGAGCGTCAGGGTTGTGAACACGCTGGCCAGCGGAATCAGTGCGCCGCCCATGCCGATGCTGCGCATGAACGGTACCGGCAGCACGACGAGCGCCAGCAGGCCGATGGCCACCGTGATACCGCTGAACATCACCGCGTGGCCGGCGGTCTCCATGGCGACGACCACGGCCTCATGGTTGTCGCGGCCGTGGTCGCGTTCCTCGCGCCAGCGGGTGACGAGGATGAGCGAGTAGTCGATCGCGACACCGAGTCCGATCAGGGCGACCAGGAACTCGACGATGAACGAGACGTCGGTGAGGTAGGTCAGCGGCAGCAGCAGGATGAACGTGGTCAGGATCGCGGCCGCCGCGACCACCAGCGGCAGGAGCGCCAGAAACGAGGCGAACACGAAGGCAAGCACCGCCAGTGCGCCGAGGGCACCGATGACCACCTCGGCGAACACGCCGGCGCCGCCGCCGCCCGAGTCACCCGTGGCCAGCGCGTCCTCGCCGGTCACGCCGACCGTAGCCCCCACGGGAGCCGCCGCCGTCAACGCCGCCCTGATGTGGTCGGTCGGAAGCTTCGCCGTCGGGTCATGGAGGAAGCGATAGAAGACCAGGGCATACGCGGTGCGGTCGTCCTTCGTGCGGAATGCCTTGTCCCCGGTGTTCGCCTCGTCGATCACCCGGGTCTGCGGCACCTGCTGCTGGACGGCGGCGAACGCCCGTCCGATGGCGGGTTCCCGCCCGGTTACCGACTGACTCGACGGCATGGTGATAGCCACGACGTAGGGCGCGGTCTTGCCGCCCGACTTGAACTCGGAGTCGATCTGGTTCGCCGCCTGGGTGCCCGGCTGCCCCGGCAACGAGAAGTCAATGACAAGACGGCTGTTGGTCCGCCCCGTCAGCGCGATACCCGCGACCACGACGACGAGCCAACTGACGAGCACCAGTCTGCGATGGTGAAGTACGAACTCTGCGATCCGGCGCACGAGGGTCCCCTGCCTTGGAAGATCACATCAGGCGGTCGAACAGTAGCAGGGAGGACCGACAATCCCGCCATGACTCATCGTGCCGCGCGACCGCGACCCTAAGCGTGCAGGCCTTCGGGTGCGAGGCGTTTTCGCGCCCGCCGTGGCCTGGGGGTGGTTATGAACCGAGGCGAGACCCCCGACCGAAGACGAAGGCGCGGCGTTGGCGGCGGGGACCGCCGAGGGACCGATCTACTGCGGCGTGGGTGTGACACAGGACACGTCCGCGGATCACGTCGATCCGGGACGGTGCCGTTCGACTTACGGGTGAAGGGTCGAGACGCGGCCCCGAGAGCACGGGAGAACGACGATGCCCCGATACATGCTGATCTTGCGGTCGACCGACGAGGTCATGGCGAAGATGATGGAGACCCCGTTCGAGGAGATGCTCGAGACGATGGGCCGGTTCAACGAGGAGCTGATCAAGGCGGGCGTGCTCGTCGCCGCCGAGGGCCTGGACGACCCGAGCCAGGGTGTGGTGGTCGACTTCAGTGGCGAGACGCCGGTGGTCACCGATGGCCCGTACGGTGAGACGAAGGAGCTGTTCGGCGGCTTCTACATCCTCGACGTCGCCTCGAAGGAGGAGGCCGTCGAGTGGGCCAGGCGCCTGCCCGCGATGTCCGGCTCGAAGTGCGAGGTCCGCCGGGTGCCGACCATCGACGAGTTCCCGCAGGACAACGAGTGGGTCATCAAGGAGCGGGCGTGGCGCGAGCGGACCGGCCAGGTCTGATGCCCGCGGCGACCGACGGCCCGCCGACCGAGTCCGCTCGGCGGGCCGTCGAGGCCGTCTGGCGGATCGAGTCCGCGCGCATCGTCGGCGCTCTTGCCCGCTACACCGGGGACTTCGCCCTCGCCGAGGACGCCGCCCAGGAGGCTGTGGCGGAGGCGCTCGTCAGCTGGTCCCGCGACGGCGCACCCGCGAACCCGGTGGGCTGGCTGCTCGGGACCGCCCGGCGGCGCGCCATCGACAGCTTCCGCCGCCGGGCCGCACTCGACGAGCGATACGCCGCCTTCGCGAGCCAACTCGCCGAAGGCGAGGCGAACTCGGGCGCGGCGCCGCACGGCCGCTCGGACGACCTGCCCTGGGATCCCGACCGGATCGACGACGACACGCTCGCCCTGATGTTCATCTCCTGCCACCCGGTGCTCTCGCCGGAAGCCCGGACGGCCCTGACCCTGCGCGCGGTCGGCGGCCTGAGCAGCGAGGAGATCGCCCGGGCGTTCCTCGTCCCCGTACCGACGATCCAGGCGCGGATCACCCGGGCGAAGAAGACGATCGCCGCGGCGGGAGTGCCGTTCGAGCTGCCACCGGCCGAACAGCGGCGCGAGCGGCTCGGCGGCGTCCTGAGCGTGCTGTACGTCATCTTCACCGAGGGCTCGACGGCGACGGCCGGCGACCGGCTGCTGCGCCCCGAGCTTGCCTACGAGGCGATCCGGCTGACCCGGATGCTGTCCGCGCTGCTACCCGACGAGCCGGAGGTGTTCGGCCTGCTCGCCCTGTGCGAACTCACCGCCGCGCGTTTCCCGGCCCGCACCGGGCCCGACGGCGAGCCGGTGCTGCTGGAGGACCAGGACCGGCGGCTGTGGGACCGGTCCGCGATCCGTCGCGGTCAGGCCGCGCTCGCCCGCGCCTCGGCGCTCGGGCGCGGCCTTGGACCGTACGGGCTGCAGGCCGCGATCGCGGCCTGCCACGCGTCAGCGCCATCCGTCCCCCAGACCGACTGGGAACGCATCGTGCTCCTCTACGAGGCGCTCGGCCGGGTGGCACCCTCGCCGGTCGTCGACCTCAACCGGGCCGTCGCCGTCGCCATGGCGCACGGGCCACAACAGGCCCTGGAGATGGTCGACGAGCTGGCGACCTCCGGCCGACTGTCCGGGTCCTACCTGCTCCCGAGCGTCCGCGGCGAACTGCTCACCCGGCTCGGCCGGACCGAGGAGGCCCGCGCCGAGCTGACCCTCGCCGCCCGCCTGTGCCGCAACACCCGCGAACGGTCAGTCCTGCTCCACAAGGCCGCGGCCCTGGCATGACGCCTCAGGGTCGATCGCCTGCCGACCCGCAAGGCCCGAGGTTCACGCACACGTGGCCGGCGGCGTTCTCTGCGTGTCAGGGGTGCAGGTGGCTGCCTTTGAGCACTTTGTCGACGGCGTTCTTGGGTCCGTGCAGCGCGATGCCGATGAAGCACAGGTCTATGACCGGCCACTGACGGCTCGTTTGCCGCTGGTGTCTCCGCCTGCCCGGTCGCCGCCGGTGCGGGACAGGCCGGCTCGGTCGGCCGCCGCGAGGTAGGCGCTCTCCACCGCGTCGGCGCCTGGCTCCGCCCGTGTCTCCTCCCGCTGGGTCCGAATGGCAGCGCAGGTATTCAGGTTGACGAAGAGTAGCCAACCCTGGAGATCCCGGCATTCCCTCGCTCGGTGTCTGCGCTGATCAGCCGGCCGGTACCGCTTGTTCGCTCGTCTTGAACCACCGAAAGCCGGACTGTCACGCCGCGCGCGGATAGTGTGAAGCGGTCGCATAACACGGGAGTCGTCGACCCAGAACGACGGTCGACCTGGTGCGCGGCAAGGCGATTGATCGGCCCTGATCCGTCATCTTCGTCGACAGGAACGAGCGCACGGGCATGAGCACACTTGAGGTCACGCCGTGGCGGAGGTTTCAGCATGATCGGCTTTATGTGAACCTGCCGGACGGACAGAACGTGGCCTGGTTCGACCTGCGGACCCAGCAGCTCGAAATCAAGCTCGAGGCCCACCGCGACGCGGCGCTCGACGCCCTCGCGGCCTACCTGGCGCAACGGCCCGATCTGCCGGGCCTCGCGCTGCCGCCGTCCGCCTCGTCACCGCCAGCCGACCCGTGGCCCACTCCCCCTGCGCTCGGACAGCCGACGGCTGGCTGGACTCCAGAGATCCCCGAACAGCCAGCGGCGAAACCGGCCGTACCGCCGACGGCCGCACCGCGTTCCGAGCCGCCATCTTCGGGGACCTCCGCCGCTCTCGGCCCGGCCGGTGCGCCACCCCATCCCACGAACGCTCTCGATCCCGCCGACGATCTCGCGCGCAACCCGCCTGGCGCGGCGCTTCGCGCGAAGATCAAGGAGCTGACGCCCGGGTTCTGGCGAGCCCTGCTGAACTGGCTGCTGAGCCGTCCGTCGGAGGACCTTTCCAGTTGGCACAAGGGTCTGGTCGGTGAGCAGACCGCGGCGAACGAGTTGCAGCGGCTGACCCCTTGGGGATGGCGGATCCTGCATTCGTTACCGCTGGCCGAGGAGGTCGATCTCGACCATCTGCTGGTCGGTCCTGGCGGCGTGTTCACGATCAACACGAAATATCTGCCCGAGGCTGACGTCTGGGTGGGCGACCAGGAGATCTGGGTCCGAGGTCAGGCCACGAAGTACCTGCGAAAGGCTTGGGCCGAGGCCAACCGTGTTTCCGCGATACTGAGCCAGGCCTGCGGATTCACGGTGCGTGCCGAGCCGGTGCTGGCATTCGTCGCCGTGCGGAAACTGGTCCTGGCGCCCCCTCGCGACAATGCTCGTTCCAGACAGGTCCGCGCCATCCACTGCGCCGAGTTCGTCACCTTCGCCGGACTTCCGGAGGTGTGGTCGCCGGCGCACGTCGAGCGGATCTACACCGCGGCCCGAGACCGCCGCAACTGGCCGCGGGCCTGACTGTCCGGCGGGTCGCCCGCGCCGCCGCGGCTGGGCACTTGTCACGCGCGAGCAGGTGCGACTTCGTCCGCGCCGTCTACCACCGTTATCCCTGGAACAGCCTGATCGATGAGGGCTACTGGCCGAAGGTGTAGCGCAGGTTGGCGTTCGTGGGCCTCCCATTTGTAACGTCTTGCGCATGACGGACCGGGGTCCCGGGAGGGACGGGAAGCCGATCATCGACCTGTATGCGCGGCTGTCGAAGGCTGCGGACGGTTCGACGATCAACGTTGATGAGCAGGAAGAGATCGGGAAGGCGGACATCGAACGGCGCGGCGGTGTCGTCGGCCGTGTCTTCAAGCGGGACAATTCTAAGTCGGCGTGGAACCCGAAGGTGGTGCGCCCGGACTGGCTTGAGTTGATGGAGCGGCTGGAGTCCGGGGATTCTGCCGGGGTTTGGGTGTTGGACCTTACTCGGTTCACCCGTAAACCCAAAGAGGGTGAGTGGCTTATTGAAGTCGCTCAAGAGGGGGTTCTCGTTTGGTCGCAGTCGCTGGAGTTTAATCTTCTGACTGCCGATGGGCGTGCGGCTTTCCGTGACGCGATGACGAAGGCGGCATACGAGTCCGACAAGATCTCGGAGCGGACCAAGCGCGGGAAGCGGCGCAAGGCCCGTAATGGTAAATGGGTGTTCGGTGCGCGTGGGTATGCGATGCCCCGATGGGCACCGCCGCCGCCCGACTGGGAGCCTGGCGACCCGCGCGCGATGGTCTCCGAGTCGCTCATTGAGGCCGAAAAAGAGATCATACGCGAGTGTTACCGGCGAGTGCTCGCCGGGGAGACGAACGTTAATGCGCTCGCAGGTGAGTTGAACGAGCGGAACGTGCGTACGGTGGCTGGAGGCCGTTGGGGCCGGACCACTTTGCGAGAGGAACTGATACGTCCCGGGCACGCCGGTCTGATCGTATTCGATGGTGTGATTCACGGGCGGCGGAAGAATTTCGATCCGACGGTGACTGAGGAAGAGTGGGAGCGGATGTGCGCGCTGTTGGCAGCGCGTGCCCCCGGTCGTCCGCCCGGTCGTGTCTATGTTCTGTCCGGGTTGATGCGGTGCGCCGACTGCGGCCAAAGAATGCTCGCGCTGCCGCGCTCCGGACGCGCCGGAAAGCTCACCTACCGATGCCGACCGAAGCCCGGAAAGCACGGGGACGGCTGCGGCGGAAATGGTATTGACGGCGCGGTGGCGTTCGCCGCTGTGTCAGCGGCGGTAAAGGAGCGACTGAGTGATCCGCGCCGCGCGTCCGCGATCGCGGAAAGAATGGCGACCGTGGGCGCAGAGCGCGCCGCACTCCGGACCGAACTGGAATACCTAGAAACCGAGGCCGACAGCATCGCAGAGAAGACGAAGAAGTGGGGTTCACGACGGGTAGACAAGGCGCTTACTCCAGTGCTCGCCCGTATCGAAGAAATCCACGCTGAATTGGAAAATCTGACTGACGATCAAGAGTTGGACGTTCCGTCGGATATTGCGGCGCAAGAATGGGACCGCGCCGTGGAGGCTGGTGACATCGATGCTCTTCGCACCATGATTAGGCACGCGCTCCCGAACTTGAAAGTCCGTCGGGCGCAGCGCTGGAATGACCATTCCGTTGCCCGGTTCGACTGGGACGGGACCGGTACCGAAGCGGCGTTGAGCCTGTCATCACGAGACACGGTCCTTGCCGCCGTGCCGGTCAGCCCGCTTACCGCGACCGTTGGTGAAATCGCCGGCAAGGTCGAATTCGTCCGGAGTACGGCTGATCGGCAACTCGCGCGGCTCGTCGCTGACGGGCTGGTTGTCAGGCTGGAGGGCCGTAGCGCGGCGAACCGCCGGATCTTCCTCTACAGCCGTCCGCCGCAGGACTGACCGCGCCGCGCGCGTCCCTGAAGGTTTCCCGCCCGTCACGAGGCGGGAGCGGCGCACGCATCCGTGCGCCCGTTTGGCGGCCCCAACCCGACGTTCCCGCGCCGGGCCGGGGCCTTGATCCCCATCCCCTGCTCCCACAGGAGACGAAGACCCATGGCCAGTGTCCAGCCTTCCGGCGGTTTGCCGGAACGTGCCCCCCGTGTCGTCGTGACCTCAACCGGCGACCAGCACCGCGTGACGGTACTCCCGGGCGCCGACCCAGCGATGATCGTCGCCAAGTTGGCCTTGCTCCCACTGTCTGCCTACCTGACCTTTGAGCTGATGCGCCACCGTGACCCTGATGGGGTCGTGCTCGTGTTCCGCTCCCTGCCTGCCCCTGCCCCTGCCCCTGCTGCGCCGGACTGTCCGGCCGTCGACCCGCCGACCGTGCCCGCTTCGGGCTGGGTGCCAGATGTCGCGGCCCCGGTCGCGGACGTGTCCGCCGATGTGCTCGGCGCGGCCCGGTCGACACATGACCATGCGCGGGTGCCCGCGTGGTGGACGACCGTCTATGGAACGGTCGTCGGAGGGCCGTGGGCGGACCGGGGGGACGCAATCCGGGCGGGGGCCGATGATCCGGACGCGCGGGCCATCTACGGCCGCGTCCAGCCGGACGGCACCGTCGCGGTGCGCCCGGCCCCGGAGGAACTGGCCTGGCAACGGCATCTGTGCGTCCACGTCGATCGGTTGCGTGACGACCACGGCGGCCCGGTACAGGCTCTGCGTGACGACATCGCCGGATTGGCGGTCCGGGTCGCGGGGGCGCTTGTCGCGGCTGGGGTGCCGATCGCCGATGTCGGCGGGGCCGAGCCGCACGGCGGGGCGCTCGTGGTCCCGGCCCGCCACGCCCACCCTGCCGGGGTCGCGATCGGCTGGGCCGCCCATCCCCACCTGCCCGCGCTCGGCCTCGTGGGTGGCGCGACGGCCGGCGCGCTGCCCGACGTGATGGGTTACGCGCTCGCGTCGCTGCTGGGCATGCTCGGTTTCCAGGTGCGACGGGGGCCGGGCACGCGCGCCCATATCGTGACCGGCGGTCCGAATCGGTAGCGCCACCGGCACACGGCACGTAGCGGCCCCAGCCTCGGTGAGGCTGGGGCCGCTGTGCTGTTCCGCGCGCCGCCCCGGGGTGGACCGGGGGCGGCCCGGTCAGCGGCGCGATGCGGCCGGTTGTCCCCAGCGGTTGGAGGCGGCGCGCGCCGATAGGCCCACGCGGGCGCCGATCTGCGCCCACGTCTCTCCGGCGTCGCGCCACGCGGTGACCGTCGCGGCGTTGACGTCGCCGGGCCGGGCCGTGATCCCGGGCACTGCCGCCAAGTCGGCGATCAACAGTGCGGTGGCGCCGTCGCGGCTTCGGTGGCGTCCGCGCGACGCCATGGAGGCGACGTCGCGGGCTTCCCACCCTGAGCGGCCCCGTGCCCCGTAGGTGGGCCGCAGCCATCCAAGGGTGGTGCCGCCGAGGGTGATCCGCCACTCGCCGTGCTCTGCCCGGACGAACGCGGGTGCGGCGCCGGGGGCGGCCAGGCGGACAGCGCGCACGGCGGCGGCCAGAGCCTCACGGTCCTTCCGCACCGCCGCCACGACGTCGGTCGTCTCGTGACGATCGGTGGACGCCGGGCGGTCGGCGCCGGTTGTCTCGTGACGATCGGTGGGGGCCGTCGTCGGGCCGCGTGGGTTGGGCTCGGCGGGTCCCGCGTGAGGGGCGTCGGTCGTGTCGTGACGATCGGTGGGCGCCGTCGCCGGGCCGCGTGGGGTGGGCTCGGCGGGTCCCGCGTGAGGGGCATCGGTCGTCTCGTGACGATCGGTCGGCAAGAGGGCGCCCGCGCGGTCGAGCAGGGCGGCGGCGCCGTCGCGGACGGCGGCCATCTGCCCGGCGGTCGGGACCGCGCCACCGTCGACGACGCGGGCCAGTTCCCGGACGGCCGTGAGAAGGCCCGTGACGCTCGGCGGGTCAGCGGGGCGGGCCGTGGTGCGGCGCCGGTAGGCCCGTTGGCGGCATGCCGCCGTGGCCCATGCCGGCGCGCGGCCGCCCCGGGCGGGGGCCGGACCTACCGGCGCGCCGCAGCCGCACCCGCACACCGTCTCGTTGGTCACCGTTTCGATCGTCACGTTACGACCGTACACGGGGTGGCGCCGCGCGGACAGGCTTATGCCCCACTCGCCGCCGGGCCGGGCAGGGGAGGTAGTAGCACCCACCACGCGTAGCGGCCTCAGCCTCGGTGAGGCTGGGGCCGCTACGCGCTTGTGCGGGGGCTACGTCGTCGGCCCGTCATCGGGCCGGGGTGCCTGCCGCTGGCGGCGTTCCCGTAGGACGGTCAACAGGGTGACGATCGCGTCGGTCTGATCATCGGTGAGCGGCGGCATCGCGAGCACGGCCGCTCGAATGGCCGCGCGCTCCGCGTCGCTCAGCACAACCCCGGACGCGGCTAAGGGCGGCGTAGCCGCGTCCGGGCCGCCGTGCCCCGGGTTGGGGGAGGCTCGGGCCTGTGCGTCGTTCTGAGACGGTTGTGGGGCGTCGTCGCGGCTGGGCTTCGGCATGGTAGACATCGGATGGTTCCTCCGATCGTCGGGACGGTCGTGTGGGTGGCGGGTGCCTCGTGGTCGGGGCCGGGGGTAACGGGTACCGGCGTGCTCGGCCCGCCCGGACCGCTGTGGGGCCGTTTGCGGCTGTCGCCGGGGCGGGGCGTTACCCGTTACGCGCGGGTTTTGGTGTAGGTCAGCAGGGGTGCGCCGGGTAACCGAAG
>Ga0068863_100001562_pt1 | contig 22627 bp, 18 predicted proteins | sample KBSSwiS62_FD_66596 | JGI IMG/M metagenome (GOLD analysis project Ga0068863, IMG submission 66596) | Switchgrass rhizosphere microbial communities from Kellogg Biological Station, Michigan, USA - KBS Switchgrass S6-2 | ecosystem: Host-associated > Plants > Roots > Rhizosphere > Soil ... | reverse complement strand
CGCGTCCGCCGCTCGAACCGCCGCGACTGCCCGTCGAACTGCCGCGACCGCTGCTCGATCCACCGCGCGAACCACTACGGCTGCCGCTGGTGGACGACTTACGGCCGCCCCTCGCGCTCGATGTCTTCTTCGCCGCGCTCTTGCGCCCGCCGCCCGACGACCCGCGTCCGCCGCTGCTCGAGGATTTGCGACCGCCCCTTCCGCCCGACGTCTTCTTCGCCGCGCTCTTGCGCCCGCCGCTCGATCCGCCGCGCCCGCCGCTCGATCCGCCGCGCGAACCGCCGCTGCTCGATCCGCCGCGCGAACCGCCGGCGCTGCTCGCGGACTTCCGGCCGCGCCTTCCGTTCGACGATTTCTTGGCGCTCTTGCGGCCGCCGCTGGACGAGCCGCCGCTCGACCCGCTGCCGCCACCGCTGCTCGATGACCTGCGAGCGCGGCCCGAACTCGACGACGACTTCCTGGCGCCCGAACTGCGTCCTCCGCTCGAGGAAGTCTTGCGGCTACGGCTGCCGCTCGACCCGGACGATCCCCGCCCTTCCTCGGAGCCGCGGTTGCCGCGATTCTCCTCTTCGGTATCGCTGTCGCGAGTGCCGAGCGTGTTGTGCAGGGAAAGCGTGTCGCTTCTGCCCATGCCCGTGTCGTCCTGGTCCGGATTGAGCGCCCGCTCGATGTCGCTTGGTTTTCGTTGCATTTGCAGTCTCCTGTCTGAAATTCGACCAGCGTGCCCGTCGCTACACAACAGGCGGATCGGAGTGCCGCGCGAAATGCCGATGCGCGGCGATCGCCTTGACGAACTGGTCGATGGCTTCCCTGGCTTCGTCGCTGTCATAGATGAGCACGCCAGGGTCTTCTTCGCCGGAGGGAAGCGTCGCAAGGACGCCTGCACCTTCGAGGAGCGTTTTCGCGGCCCCAAGGGCGAGGATGGGCTTGCAATGTCGATATTGGTCCTTGATGGATTCCGCCGCCTGCCCAAGGCGCGTGAGCTCGGCGATCGCATCCTTGCCGCCGGGAACCGCAATGGCGTCGTACAGCACCGAAGGGGTCGTCTCGGCCGTTGCATCGACGGCCAGTCGTTCCCCCTGCATGGTTTCGACCGTGCCGAGCCGGGCACCGACCATGCGAGCGACGGCCCCCTCGGCGGTGAGTCGCGATTGCAGCGCTTCGACGGCTTCGCCGTCGACGCCGTTCGCGACGAGCAGCGCGATGCGGCGCGTCCGTATGCTGCCGTCGCCTTTACGGGCGAAGAGCGACAGCGCGTTCGAAACCTGGATCTCGGGTTCCGGCGCCTCGGTCGCGCGCGGCTGAGGCGCCGGCATCTTCATGCCGAGCTGGTCGGCGAGCGGCTCGGCGAGTTGCGGCGTGACGTTCGCGAGCATCGAGACGACTCGTTCCCGCACCGCGGGGGTCTGGACCTTCGACAGCTCGAAGCGGAACGCGCGCAGGATGTGCGCCTTCTCGATCGGCGTCTGGCTGTTCCAGAAGAGCGCCGCCTGGTTGAAGTGCTCGGCGAAGCGCTCCGGCTTGCCGCGGATCTTGTCGCCGACCTGGCGGTCGAGGAACGACATGAAACCCCGCTCACCCGCCTGATACGGACATCCGCCGCCCAGCGAGTTCGGCTCGTACGCCACCCGCCCGCGCGCGATCGCCTGCCGGTGCATGCCGTCGCGCTGGTTGTTGTGAATCTGCGCGACGGGAGCGTTGATGGGGACTTCGTGAAAGTTGGGGCCTCCCAAGCGCGAGATCTGCGTATCGACATACGAGTGAATGCGGCCGGCCAGCAGCGGGTCATTGGTGAAGTCGATGCCCGGGACGACATGCGCCGTGCAGAATGCCACCTGCTCCGTCTCGGCGAAGAAGTTGTCCGGATTGCGGTTCAGCACCATGCGCCCGAGCGGCGTGATGGGCACGAGCTCCTCCGGCACGATCTTCGTGGCGTCGAGCACGTCGAACGTGAACCGGTCGGCCTCCTCCTCCGTGAAGATCTGCACGCCGAGCTCCCATTCGGGAAACGCTCCGGCTTCGATCGCTTCCCAGAGATCGCGGCGGTGGAAATCCGGATCGGCCCCCGAGATCTTCACCGCCTCGTCCCAGTCGACGGAATGCGTGCCGGCGGTCGGCGACCAGTGGAACTTCACGAGACGCGACGCGCCGTCCTCGGTCACGAAGCGGAATGTGTGCACGCCGAATCCCTGCATCATCCGGAAGCTGCGCGGTATCGCGCGGTCGGACATGACCCACATCAGCATGTGCGTCGACTCCGGCATCAGCGACACGAAGTCCCAGAACGTGTCGTGCGCGGAGGCCGCCTGCGGCATCCCGTTGTGGGGCTCGGGCTTCAGCGCATGCACGAGGTCCGGGAACTTGATCGCATCCTGGATGAAGAACACGGGAATGTTGTTGCCGACCAGGTCCCAGTTGCCCTCGTCGGTGTAGAACTTGACGGCGAAACCGCGGACGTCGCGAGCGAGGTCCGTCGAGCCGCGCTCGCCCGCGACCGTCGAGAAGCGCACGAACACGGGCGTGCGCTTGCCGGCTTCGGCGAACAGCGACGCGCGCGTCAGGTGGCGATGCGACGCGTAGCTCTCGAAGAAACCATGCGCTCCCGAGCCGCGCGCGTGAACGATGCGCTCGGGGATGCGCTCGTGGTCGAAGTGCGTGATCTTCTCGCGCAGGATGAAGTCTTCCAGCAGCGCGGCGCCGCGCAGCCCGGCCTTGAGCGAGCTCTGGTTGTCGCCCACGGGCACGCCCTGGTTCGTGGTCAGGACCTGTCCGCCGGAATCGACGCGCACGCGGTCGAGCGAGCCCGTGGTGCGATTGACGCCAGGCATCGGCGTGTCGCCGCCGGCCTTGCTCGAGGCCGACGTCTCGCTCAGCGTGCTGGCCGTGACCCGCGGGTCGTCCGGTGCAACGCATTCGCCTTCCGGTGGCTGGGCGGATACGTCGCCGTATTCGAGCGCCTTCGTTGCGTTGTAGCGAATTCCGGCCGCGAGCTTCTGCGCGCCTTCCATTTTGCGCTGCAGGACATCGCGCGCCTGCTCGTCGGCGCCGGCCGGAGCTTTCGCCGCCGGCCCCCCTACCGTCGACCGTGCAGCACCGCGGGACGTCCTGGAAGGCGCATCCGAACCGCTGCGCGAGGCGCGCCGTCGGGTTGCCATCAATGCAAATACCGCGGCCGGGGCAGGCGCTCGAATGCCCGATAGGCCGCTTCCAGAACACGCGGATCGTCGGAGAACGGCTCTTCCCTGCGCCTCAGCACGCCGACGGCCGCAGCGGACGTCTTCTTTGCGGCCGTCTTTTTAGCGGGGCCGGTTGCACGCCCGGTTGGAGAGCTCTTCGGTGCGCGCTTGACTGCGCCGGCCTTGGTGGTCTTGCCGTGACGGGCCTGTTGTTTCGCGGCACCTCTGCGACGCGGCGAGGATTGCGAAGCTGCGGTGCGGCTGCGATGCGTCGGCATGTGTCTACCTCGTGATTTGGGGAACGAGCGCTGGCGACCATCACGCAATCCATGTGCCACCCTGCATTTCACGTCGCCGCATCTCTTGCGCGCAGCGTCCGCTTGCGCGTGTCGGTTCGGCATACCTGCACCATTTGCGCGTAATTTTTTCCTGACGGGAGCGGCGCGACGTGCGGATTGCCGCCCTGCATCGGACTGCATTTCCACGAATATGTCGGGAGCCCGCGGCACGTCATTTGGTCAATGCGCACGCGCGCCTGCCGGTGGTATGGAACCTGCTAAATCGGTCGCGTGACACGCACCGTTGCCGACGCACTGGTCGAGCGCCTCAAGGTCTGGGGCATCACGCGCATCTATGGCTATCCCGGCGATGGCATCAACGGGGTGATCGGCGCCATCGATCGCGCGGGCGATGCGATCACGTTCGTCCAGGCGCGGCACGAGGAAGCCTGCGCTTTCATGGCCTGCGGTCACGCGAAATTCACCGGCTCGCCCGGCGTCTGTCTCGCGACCTCCGGTCCCGGGGCCGTGCATCTCCTGACAGGACTGTACGACGCGCGCGCCGATCATCAGCCCGTCGTGGCGATCGTTGGCCAGAAGCCGCGCGCCGTCCTCGGCGGCGACTTCCAGCAGGAGATCGACCTCAACGCGCTGTTCATGGACGTCGCGCGCGACTACGCCCAGATGGTCACGGCACCCGCGCAGCTGCGCCATGTCATCGATCGCGCGTTTCGCATTGCGATCGCGCGGCGCACGCCTACGTGCGTGATCGTTCCCCAGGACGTCCAGGAACTCAAGGCGGAAACGCCCGCGCACGAGCACGGGACAATCCATTCCGGGCCGGGATATTCGGCGCCGCGGGTCGTGCCCGAAGCCGCGGATCTCCTTCGCGCGGCGGATGTCCTCAATGCAGGGAGCCGCGTTGCGATGCTGGTCGGCGCGGGCGCCGCCAACGCCGGCCCCGAAGTGCTCGCGATGGCGGACAAGCTGGGCGCCGGAATCGCCAAGGCGCTGCTGGGCAAGGCAGTCGTCGCCGACGATCTTCCGTTCGTCACGGGCGGCATCGGTTTCCTGGGCACGCGCGCGTCGCAGGAAATGATGGACGGCTGCGACACGCTGTTCATGATCGGCTCCGGCTTTCCGTACGCCGAGTTCCTGCCGGAGGAAGGCAAGGTGCGGGGCGTGCAGATCGACATCGATGCGCGCATGCTGAGCCTCCGCTATCCGATGGAGGTCAACCTGGTCGGCGACAGCGCCACGACGCTGCGCGCGCTGCTGCGCATCGTCGAAACGAAAGGCGACCGCGCATGGCGCCAGAAGATCGAAAAAAGCGTGGCCGATTGGTGGCGCACGCTCGCGAAGCGCGCGATGGCCGACGCGAAGCCGATCAACCCGCAGCGCGTCTTCTGGGAGCTCTCTTCGCGCCTGCCGGACGGCGCGATGCTCGCGTGCGACACCGGCTCGACGGTGCACTGGTTCTCGCGCGACTTAAAGCTACGATCGGGCATGCAAAGCGCCCATTCCGGCGGTCTCGCCTCGATGGGAGCGGCCATTCCATACGGCATTGCCGCCAAGTTCGCCCATCCGTCGCGTCCGGCGCTCTGCTTCGTGGGCGACGGGGCGATGCAGATGAGCGGCATGGCGGAGCTCATCACGGTGGCGCGGTACTGGCAAACCTGGCGGGATCCCCGCTTCATCGTCATCGTCACCAACAATCGTGATCTCAACATGGTGACGTGGGAGCAGCGCATCCTCGAAGGCGATCGCAAGTTCGACCCGTCGCAGACGCTGCCCGACGTGGCGTACGCGGACTACGCCCGAATGCTGGGGCTTGGCGGAATGCGCATCGACCGGCCCGAGGCCATCGAGGACGCGCTCGCTGCGGCGCTCGCATCCGACCGGCCGTTCGTGCTCGACGTCGTGTGCGATCCCGAGGTTCCGCTGCTGCCGCCCCACATCACGCTCGAGCAGGCGCGGCACTACGTCATGGCGCTCGCGAAGGGCGATCGCAACGCCATGCGGGCCATACGCGAATCGCTGAAACAGGTTTTCGGCTGACGCGGCCGGGCGCGCTCATGCGGGTCCGGCGCGCCGCCATTACAGCAGCTTGTCAAGCGTGATGGGGAGCCTGCGGACGCGGGTGCCCGTCGCGTGGTAGACGGCGTTCGCAATCGCCGCCGGAACGCCCGTGATTCCGATCTCGCCAATGCCGCGCGCTCCGAGCACGTTGAAGATCGTATCGTCCTCCTCGACGTACGCGACGTCGATGTCGCCGATGTCGGCGCAGACCGGCACGTGATACTCGGCGAGGTTGTTGTTCGCGTAGCGGCCGTAGCGCGGGTCGAGCAGGCTTTCCTCGAACAGCGCCATGCCCACTCCCCAGATGATCCCGCCCTGCAATTGCGACAACGCCGTCTTGCGGTTGAGGACGCGGCCGACGCTGTAAGTGGCGACGATCCGCGGGATGCGCACGATGCCGAGATCAGGGTCGACGCGCGCCTCGACGAAGACGGCGCCGAACGACCGCGATGCGTAGCGCTCTTCCTCTTCGCCGGGTTTCGCCTCGGCGCGCGCCTCGATGGGCCCCGCCCGCTGCGCCAGCGCGGCCAGCGGCTCCCGGCGGTTCGCGTCGCTGCGCACGCGGAGAAAGCCGCCGTCGATGTCGACGTCGGTGGCCCGTGCGCCGGACATTGCGGACTGGCCGTCTTGCGTTGCCCTGCCGATCAAGCGCTCGCGCAGCGCGACGCACGCGGCGTGCACGGCGGGCCCCACGCTCGACACGGTCGTCGAGCCGCCGGATACCGGTGCGCTCGGCAGCGCGGTGTCGCCGAGCTCGAAGCGCACTCGCTCGACGGGAACGCCCAGCGTCTGTGCCGCCACCTGCGTCATCACCGTATAGGTTCCGGTGCCGAGGTCGTGCGTGCCCGATTGCACCACGACGGTTCCGTCGGGCATCAGTTTCGCGAGCGCGGAAGCGGGCCGCCGGTGCGCCGGATAGGTCGCCGTCGCCATCCCGAGGCCGACCAGAATGCGGCCGTCGCGCATCGACCGCGGCTCCGGCGTCCGCCGGTTCCAGCCGAAGCGCGCCGCCGCGTCGCTGTAGCAATCGCGCAGCTTCTTGCTCGACCACGGCTTGCCCGACTGGGGTTCGCTGTCCGCGTAATTGACGAGGCGCAACTGCACCGGGTCCATCCGCAGCGTGTACGCGAGCTCGTCCATCGCCGATTCGATCGCGAAGGTCCCCGTCGATTCGCCCGGCGCGCGCTGGAACGTCGCCACACCCACGTTGAGCGTCGCGAGAAGGTGCCGGGTCTCGCCGTTCGCGCACGCGTAGAGTGCGCGCGTCGGCGCGGCAGACGGCTCGACGAAGTCTTCCATCTCCGACGTGTGCGCGATCACGCCGTGGCGTACTGCGGTCAACCGCCCGTCGCGGCCGGCCGCCAGCACGACGTGCTGCTCCGTCTCGGGGCGACCGCCGACGGGGCCGAACATCTGCGGTCGCGCGAGCACGAGCCTGACCGGCCTTCCGACGTGCCGCGCCGCCATTGCCGCCAGGACGACGTGCGACCACGTCGAGCCCTTGCACCCGAACCCGCCACCGACGAACGGGTCGATCACGCGGATGTTGTCGGACGGGATGCCGAGCGTCTTCGCGACCGTCTCACGGACGCCGGAGACGTACTGTGTGGCGTCGTACAGGGTCAGGCGGTCGCCGCTCCACTGCGCGACCGTCGCATGCGGCTCCATCGGATTGTGATGCTCCATCGGCGTCGAGTACGTGGCGTCGACCCGCACGACGCCTTGCTGCATCCCGGCGTCGATATCTCCCCACGACTTCTTGCTGGGCGAGTTGCCCTCCTGCTTGGGCGGGCGCGGCGCGCGCTTCGCCTGATCGAAGCGCAATGCCGCCGGCTGCAGCGCGTACGACACGCGTACGTGCTCGGCCGCGTCGACCGCGCGCTCGAACGTGTCGGCGACCACGACGCCGATCGGCTGGCCGTTGTAATGGACGACGTCGTCCTGCAGTAGCGACAGCGTGCGGCCCGCGGGCGGATTCACCGCGGACCTTCCCTTCTGCGGGAGTTGAGGCGCGTTGCGGTGCGTCAGGATGGCGAGCACTCCGGGGAGGCGCTGCGCATCCGCAGTCTCGATGCGGGTGATGCGACCGCGCGGCACGGTGCTTTGCACGATCACGGCGAACGCGACGTTGTCCGGCGAGAATTCCGCGGCGTAACGTGCCCGCCCGGTGACCTTGAGCACACCGTCGACCCGGTCGATCGGCTGGCCCAGCACGGACGTGTCGTCGGTCATGCGAGGCCTCCCGCCGTCTCGAGGGCGCGCGCAACCGTTCGCTGCGCGAGCGGCACCTTGAAAGCGTTGTCGCGAATGGGACGCGCACCCGCGATGCTCGCGTCGGCGGCCGCTGCGGCAGCGGTGCGATCGAGCGCGCGTCCGGTGAGCGCGCGCTCCGCCGCCTGCGCCCGCCATGGCTTGTGCGCGACGCCGCCCAGCACGATGCGCGCGTCGCGCACCACGCCGTCGGTTACCTCGAGCGCCGCCGCCACGGAAACGAGGGCGAACGCATAGCTCGCGCGATCGCGCACCTTGAGATAGTGCGAGTTGCGCGAGAAGCGGGCCGGAGGCAGCTCGACCGCGACGATCATCTCGTCACGCGCGAGATTGCTGTCGCGCTCCGGTGTCGTGCCCGGCAGGCGATGGAAATCCGTCATCGCGATGCGCCGCTCGCCGCGCGGGCTCCGCGCGACGACGACGGCGTCTAGGGCGGTCAGCGCCACCGCCATGTCGGAGGGGTGCGTCGCGATGCACAGCTCGCTGGCGCCGAAGATGGCGTGCTGGCGAGTGAAGCCCGTCATTGCCGCGCAACCCGAACCCGGACGCCGCTTGTTGCAGGCGCCGTACGCGGTGTCGTAGAAGTAGTGACAGCGCGTTCGCTGCAGCAGGTTGCCCCCGACGGTCGCCATGTTGCGAAGCTGCGGCGAAGCTCCGGCAACGAGCGCCTGTGACAACAGCGGGTAGCGCTCGCGAATCACCGGATCGTTCGCCGTGTCGCTGTTCCGTGCGAGCGCGCCGATGCGGACTCCGCCGTCGGGGAGCGTGACGATCTGCGCGAGCGGAAGCCGGCCGATGTCGATGAGGTGGACGGGTTGGACCACGTATGCCTTCATGAGGTCGACCAGGTTCGTGCCGCCGGCGAGAAGGCGCGTGTCCGGTCGGGCCAGCGCCTCGATCGCGTCGTCGATGCTCTGCGCGCGGCGGTAGTCGAAGGCGCGCATCGGCTATCCCTTCGCGCTCGCGGCCGTCCTGGCCACGTCGCCGACGGCCGCGACGATGTTGACGTAGGCACCGCAACGACAAAGGTTTCCGCTCATCCGCTCGCGGATTTCGTCGTCGGTCAGCTCCACCGGTCCGGTTCCACGCACGTCGCGCGTCGCGGCGCTGACGCTGCCCGCCTTCGCCTCGTCAAGGAGAGCGACGGCCGAGCAGATCTGGCCGGAGGTGCAGTAGCCGCACTGGAAGCCGTCACGCGCGACGAACGCCTGCTGGACAGCATGCAGCGCTCCGCTGCGGCCGAGTCCTTCGACGGTGACGATCCGGTCGCCGTGCACCGCTGCCGCCAGCGTGAGGCACGCGTTGACGCGCCGTCCGTTGACGAGCACCGTGCACGCCCCGCATTGGCCGCGATCGCAGCCTTTCTTCGAGCCCGTGAGCGACAGGTGATCGCGCAACGCGTCCAGCAGCGTGACGCGCGGGTCGATGTCGAGATCGTAGTTGCGGTCGTTGACGTCGAGTGTCACGCGCATCGACAGCGGACGCTCGATCTCCTGGTGAGATGAGGGGGAGTCGAGTGCATCGACGTGAGCCGCTGCCAAGCTTCCGGCGATCATCCCGCTTCGCATCAGGAAGCGGCGGCGTGACGGGTCGGAGGGATCGGAGTGACTCATGGCACGTTCCGAGGCAACGAGATCACCGTTGCAACGATCGTTCCATCGCGCGGTTGCGGCGAAAATCAAGCGATTAAGCGGGCTGTTCCCGCGCGTTGTTGAAAGTCTTACCAGTACGCGCTACGAGTCGGCTTCCGCCTGGCACCAGCTGACCGACACGCATTCCCGCGGCCGTGCGCGAAATGTCGTCCGGAAACGCTGCTCGATTGGCGCCGCGCCTTACAACGCTTTCAGCGCGACGCTACACGGCCTTGGGACGGGAAAGGCTCACAATCGAATCGCCATCACGTCGAGCGACCTCTGCTTTCACTTGCTTATTTCATTGGAGCTCATTCCATGATCGTTCGTTTGTTGAAAGTGGCGCTGCTCGGCTCCGCGGTAGGCTTGGCGGCGCACGTACCCATCGCGACGACGGCTCTTTCGATGCCGCGACTCGTCCATGTGGTGGGCAACGCGTTTGGCGGTCCCGGCGAAGGCAACACCCAAGCGCGGACCGCGGCGCTCTCGCCCGAGGAGCAGAAATTCGTCCGCAGCGCGCACGCGCGCGGGCTGTACGCCATCGGAGCAGGACAGGTGGCATTCCAATCGTCCGCGATCCGCGAAGTGAAGATGCTGGCCGCCCATACGCTGCGGCAGCAGGCCGGTGTCGAGGAAAAGCTTGCCGAGCTCGCGAAAACCAAGGGAATGCCGGAGCTTCCCGACGAGCTCGATGCGAGCAGCAGGGAATCGCTCGAGGTGCTGCAGCAGATATCCGGTGACGAGGACTTCGAGCTTCGCTACTGCCGCATGGTTGTCGCAAGCTACTTCCGCGACATAAGGGCGTTCGAGCGACAAGCGGGCAACGGGTCGGACCCCGATCTTCGCAAGCTCGCGGCGGAGGTCGCGTCGGAGCTCAAGCAGCATCTGGCGATCGCCCTCGCGATCCAGCGGGCGCTGGCGAGCGCGCTCGACGGCTCCGGCGCTGCGATGACTGCGTCGCAGCCGTTGCCTCCCCGCGACGACAGCAAGCCGGCCGCCACGGCCTGACTGAGCCGAAAACGGGCACGCTGACGGAAGTCGTCACGCAGGCTTTGCGACCATGAGCCAGAACACGGCGATCAGCGCCACGAAAGCCGGCACCCCCAGCAGCGTCCAGCGGTCGAGATACGTCCAGTAGAGCTCCGGAAGCGGGGTGTTGCGAACGCTGGCCGTTGCAGCCATGTTGCGCATCCGGATCTGCATCCACACGACAGGCAGCCAGCACGCGCCAGCCAGGAAGTAGAGCGTGAACGACGCGACTATCCAGCGGCTCGTGAGCGGAATATTGGCGAGATGCGCCATGTAGATACCCGAAAGCGGCTGGAAGATGACGGTGGTTGCCGTGAAGATCCAGTCGGCGCGCACGAGTTGGCGGCTTACGACCGCCGCTGCATGCACATCCCGCGTGCGGCTCGCGAAGAACATGTAGTAGGCCGACCCGAGGCCCGTTCCGAACAGCACGGTCGACGACAGCACGTGCAGCCACTTGACGATCAGGTACGTCATTTACTCGTCTCCATCGCATCGAGCGACACGAGCACGGCCAGCAGAGGGATGTTCTTCAGCATTGGGCCATAGGGATGCAACCAGAATTCGGGCAGCCTCCACGCGATCACGATCGAATAAAACACGATCAGCGCCGCCTGCACGCGCCACAGGATGCGTCGGGGTTCGCCCCTCAGGACGAACACCAGAACGCCGAGGACGATGTCGAGCGATGCCGCGCCGTACAGCATGAGCGGGGCAACCGACGACGGTACCCCGGTGCGCGCGAGGAGCTCGTAACTGTCTGCCGCGGGGTACAGACCGAACGACACGATACCGGTCGTGATCCAGACCAGCGCAACGGCCGCCCGCAGCATGGGCAGCAGCCAGTCGAGCTGGGCGGACGTGCGCCACGCGCCTGCTTCTGCGGGCGCAATGAAGGCGTCGACGGGTCGGGGCGGCCTGCCGAGTAGGTGCGCAGTTTCCGCGGGATCCGCGACGTTGCCGCGCTCGAGCATGCCGAGTGTCGCCCGATCGAGCAGCACGCCCGGCAACTGCTCCCCGACCACTGCAGCGGCGCGCATCAGCCGTTCCGGTACGTGCACGACAGGCGCGGCGCGCAGCTCGAGCGCACGGCGCAATGCGAGCAGCCAATCGGCGAAACAGAGCGGCGATGCCCCCACGAGCGGTATGCGCCCGCCGGGCCGGTCGCTTTCCACGAGCGCGCACACCGCATCGACGAGGTCGTCGACGTGAATGGGTTGGATGCGCTGCGTCCCCGCGCCCGGCACGGGGACGCAGGGCAAGCTCGCGAGCATGCAGAAGAGCCGCGCACTCGCTCCCCCGCGGCCGAACACGAGCGAAGGTTGGATCGACCAAGCGGAGGGAATGAGGCGAAGGAGCGCCTCGTCCGCCTCGCGCTTCGTGAGGTGGTAGGCCGAACAGGCGCCCTCGTCCGCCCCGAGCGCGGAGAACTGGACGACGCGATCGATGCCGCGCATCGCGCAGGCTTCGAACAACGCCAGGGGCGTCTCTACGTGGAGACGCGCAAACGTTGCCTCGCCGCGCTCGCGTATCAGTCCCACCGTGTTGACGACCGCGTCGACGTTGTCGAGACGCGCAAGCCATGTCGCGGCCTCGCGGTCATGCACGAAGTCGACCGCGATGTCGCGAGTCGGCAGCCGCGTTCGCTCCGGGCTACCGGTCCCGTGGACGCCGCGGAGCACGGCATGGCGGCGTCCCGCAAGACGCAGGCAAAGGCGGCTGCCGATGAAGCCGTGCGCGCCGATGACGAAGATGTTCACGCCGCGTTTTTTGCCGCGGGAACTCGTGCACCCGCGTCGTGTCGCACCGGGGACGTGCGATGCAGCGCATCGCATGTCGTTCCCACAACGCACTGGAAAGGGAGATCCCGATGGAATCCTGGAAGGAACCCGCGACCGCCGCCCTTGTGTCGGGCTCGCTCGCCGCCGTGACGTCGACGGCGGCGCTTGCCGCCTGCGGCGCGACCGAGATCTCGCGGCCGCTTGCACCCACCAATGCAGTCAGTCATTGGCTGTTTGGCGAGCGTGCCGCCCGGCAGGACCGCTTCTCATGGCGTCACACCGTCGTCGGATACGCGACGCACCACGTCGCGTCGTTGTTCTGGGCGTATCTCTACGAAAAATTCTTCTCTGCGCGCCGCTCGCGCGCGACCCCGGTCCGGCTTGTCGGGGACGCGGTCGGAGTAGCCGCCGTCGCTTGCTTCGTCGATTACCAGCTGACGCCACGCCGCTTCATGCCCGGTTACGAGCGCCGCCTTTCGCGCACGTCGCTCGCGCTCGTCTACCTCGCATTCGCCGCCGGGCTCGCCGCTGGCGGCGCGCTGCTCAACCACCGCGACGCCGCCGTCGACTGAACAGCATCCTGAAGAAATCGCCCACCCGGCGACCCGCCACGTCGCGGATCGCCGGGAGCGCTGCTGCCGTACTGCTCGTGCGGTGCGATTCGTCCGTCTAACTGCTCGCCTGGCGCTGCTTGTTGTTCCCTGAGCTCTTCACCGCTGCCTCGTCGGTTTGCGCCTGCCGCAAGTGGTCCTCGAGCGTGGGCAGCGTGGTTTGGGCGAAGTTCTTCACGTCGGGGTCCTTCGCGGACTTCGCCGTCTTCTGGAATTCCTTCACGTCCTTCTTATGGTCGGACACCATGTGCTTCATGTACTCGCGGTCGAATTGGGCGCCCGAGAGTTTCTGCAAGCGGTCGTATTCGTGCTGGTGCGAGCGGTCGATGTCCTGGGGCAGCGTCACGTTCTTGGTGCCCGCCAGCTGCTGAAGCTGCGAATTTGCCTTGGTGTGATCGTCGACCATCCGCTGTCCGAACTGCTTCACCTGCGGGCTCTCGGCCTTCTCCGCCGCCAGCTTGCCGAGCTGGACTTCGGCCATTCCGCCCTTCGCGGCTTCCTCGATGAACTTGCGGTCGCCGCGCGACAGGTTCGTGGTGCCGGTCGCGGTCGCGCTCATTCCTGACATGTTCGACGAGGTGGACGTTCGCGAAGACGTCGTGTTCGAGCCCGACGACCCGCTGCCGGCTGCCGCATTGCCGGAGGACGTGCTGCCGGACGTCGCATTGCCGGAGGACGTGCTGCCGGACGTCGAGGCGGACGGCGTGCTACCGGACGTCGAATTGCCCGATGCCGTGCTGGAGGACGGCGGCTGTCCAGCGGTTCCGCTCTGCCCCTTGGACATCGAGCTGGACGGGGGTGTGCCACTTGCGCCCGGCGTCGACGGCGTACCTGTCGTCTGACCCGAAGCGGGCAGCGCGAATCCGATAGCGAGCAAGGCGGCGGCAAGCGAGGTCTTGCGCAGTTTTCCGTTCATCATGTGAGCTCCTCGTGCAAAAGGCGGTGATCGAGCGGTCAAACCGTTTATTGCAAGACTCGTTCCATCGGGGAACGACAAGCGCATCGAACGCAACGTGCGCCCGCATCGGAAACGCTTACGCGTAATTGCGAACTAATTGCGCAAAGGCGCGACGACCGCGGGTAGGGCGACGCCCTGAATTCGCGCGGTCGGGGCCATGATGCGCACAGCGCTCCGCGCAGGCGAAGCCGCGGTGGTTCGGTAATTGCAAGCAAAAGGGGTGCGCATGTCCCGAAGCACCACCTTGAAGATCGGCCGGCGGTCGATCGTCATTTCCGATCCCGACGCCGTCGTCTATCCGGCGGTGCGCTTCACTCGCGAAGCGGTCGTCGCCTTCTACGTCGGCGTCGCACGCTTCGTACTTCCCCATCTCGAGAATCGGCCCGTGGCGCTGAAGCGCTACCCGAACGGCATTCACGGCGACTCGTACTGGGAGAAGGACGCGCCCGCCTTCACGCCTTCCTGGGTGAAGACTGTGGCGGTGCAACGGCGCGACGCCACCGCGCCGCCGATTCATTACATCGTGATCGGGGACAAGGCGACGCTCGCCTGGGTGGCGAGCAACGGGGCGCTCGAGATCCATCCGTTCCTGCACCGCGCATCCGCGCTCGATACGCCTGCGACCGTCGTGTTCGACCTCGATCCCGGCGAAGGCAGCGACGTTCTCACGTGCGCGCGCGTCGCGTTCCTCTTGCAGGACGTGCTCGACCGGCTTGACCTCCGGGCGTTCGTCAAGGTCTCGGGCTCGAAAGGATTGCAGATCCACGTGCCGCTCAACACACCGGTCACCTACGCTGCCACCCAGCGGTTCGCTCGCAGCGTGGCCGAGCTGCTCGCGCAGGACCATCCGAACCTCGTCGTCGCCGAAATGGCGAAGACTTTGCGCGCGAAGAAAGTGTTCATCGACTGGAGCCAGAACGCGAGCCACAAGACGACCGTCGCCGTCTATTCGCTCCGGGCGAAGCGGCACCGTCCTTATGTGTCGATGCCGATCCAGTGGGATGAGCTGCAGCGTGCGCTGGACGCAAAGGATGCGCAATCGCTCCACTTTCTGCCGGCTGCAGCGATCGCGCGGCTCGAAAGGCTCGGCGACCTCTTCGCGCCGGTGCTGACGCTCGAGCAGCGGGTACCCGACGCTTTCTCGCAGGGGTTGAAAGCCCCGCCTGCACCCCGGCTGAAGAGTCTCGACACGTATGCCGAAAAGCGGCATTTCGAGCGCACGCCGGAACCCCGGCCCGCGGCTGTCCCGCGCCGCAGCCGGCAGGGAGGTCGCCGCCGGTTCGTGATCCAGAAGCACGAGGCGAGTCACCTTCACTTCGACCTGCGCCTCGAATCGCAGGACGTGCTGCGGTCGTGGTCGGTGCCGAAGGGAATGCCGTACGCGCTCGGCGAGCGCAGGCTTGCGATCGCGACGGAGGACCACCCGCTCGATTACCTCACGTTCGAAGGCATCATCCCCGCCGGACAATACGGCGGCGGAACGGTGATGGTGTGGGACATCGGCACCTACGACGTGATCGAGGGCAACTACTGGAAAGGCATGCTCCGGTTCTTCCTCACCGGCACGAAGCTCGAGGGCGAGTGGTTGCTCGAGCGCGACCCGAAAAAGGGCGAGAAGGCCTGGTCCCTCACCAAGACCGGCGCGGCGATCGATGCGGCAAAAGCCGGTCGCGACGACGTGTCCGCGTTGTCGGGCCGCACGATGCCGTCGATTGCGGCCGCACGTGACGCCGAGTGGCAGAGTCATCGCGCTCCCGAGACGGTAAGGCACTTGCCGGATCGCGGTCCGGTTCGCGCCGCGAATCTTCGATTCGTCGAGCCCATGCTGTGCCAGCTGGTCGACCGCCTTCCGGCGGGCGACGACTGGCAGTACGAGATCAAGTTCGACGGATACCGCGCACTCGGCCTGCACGCCTCGGATGGGACGCGCCTTTATTCCCGGCGAGGGAACAGTCTCGCCTCCCGCTTCGCCGGCGTCGCCGAAGCGCTGACGCGTCTTCCTGCAAACACCATGCTCGATGGCGAGGTGGTCGCGCTCGACGCCGAGGGGCGTCCGAGCTTCACGCTGCTCCATCGCGCGCGAACGTCGGCCGATCGCATCTTCTACTACGCATTCGACGTGCTGGTGTACGCGGGACAGGATCTATGCGATCGCGCCCTTGCCGAGCGCCGCCGGCTGCTGGAAACGGCGGTGCCGGAGACCACCGGCACGCTGCGGCGCTCGGTAACGCTCGATGCCGCGCCGGCGGAGCTCGTGAAGGCGGCTCGCGATTTCGGCTTCGAAGGGATCGTCGGGAAGCGGCGCGACAGCGTGTACGAGCCGGGCAAGCGCACGGGCGCGTGGGTGAAATGCAGGGTGAGCCCCGGGCAGGAGCTCGTGATCGGCGGCTATCTCCCGAATGGAAGGAGCTCCTTCGACGCGCTGCTCCTCGGGTATTACGAAGGCAAGCGGCTTCTCTTCGTCGCGAAGATCCGCAACGGCTTCGCGCCGGCCGGAAGGCGCGAGCTTCTCGAACGCCTGCAGGCGCTGGCAGCGGACCGATGCCCGTTCGCCAATTTGCCGGAGGCCAGGAACGCGCGCCGCGGGATCGCATTGACGCCCGAGGTGATGCGGCGCTGCAAGTGGGTCAAGCCGACGCTCGTTGCGCAGGTCGAGTTCACCGAGTGGACGCAGAGGGACCATCTGCGTCACGCTCGATTCCTCGGCCTGCGCAACGACAAGGACGCGCTCGAAGTAACGAAGGAAGACGCCGTCGCGCGCCGCGATTCGGCGTGACCCGCGCCTCGAATTGCAAGGATCGTGCCGTCGCATTGGCCAGAGCGCACGCGGGCGCGCACGCAAGGCGCAGCCGAAATTATTCCCGGTAACGCCTTCCAACAATTGCCCGTGCTCGCGCCTCGACGTCCGCTCGCAACCAGAATCGGCTCGACATGCCCTTGCACTCGCCATGCGAGGCGCGGCTTCGGCAAAGGCGCGGCCCTCGACTTCGCGCGTTGCGGCGCGATGCTCGCGCTAGGGGCGCGCAGGGACAACCTGCTGGAGGACGTGGCACGGGAATGCGAGGCGCTCGGCGTGCGCGCCGTCCCCGTGCCGGTCGACGTCAGCATTCCGAACGACGTGGAGCAGCTCGGGCGCGCGGCGCTCGACGAGTTCGGACGCCTCGACGTGTGGGTCAACAACGCGGGCGTCGGCGCGCTCGGCCGCTTCGATGCCATACCGCTCGACATCCACGAGCAGGTGATCCGCACCGACCTGCTCGGCACCCTCTACGGCAGCCATTTCGCTTTCAAGCGCTTCGTCGAGCAGGGGCACGGCGTCCTGATCAACATCGCGTCCGAGCTCGGTGAATACACCCTTCCGTATTACTCGTCGTACAGCGCTGCGAAGCACGGCGTGGTCGGCTTGAGCACGGCGATCCGGCAGGAGCTCGATCAGGGCCACATCGACGACGTGCACGTCTGCGTCGTCATGCCGACGGCGCACGACACGCCATTCTTCGACCACGCCGCGAACTACACGGGACGTGAAGTCCAGGCGCCTGCTCCGCTGCACGATCCGCAGGAAGTCGTGAATGCGATCGTCGAGCTCGCGCGCGATCCGCACAACTCCAACGTGGTGGGCGGCGACGGGCTCGTGAAGATCGTGCTGAAGAAGATTGCGCCGGCGGCCGTCGACAGGATGATGGGCGGCACGATGGAACGGATCCAGATGGAAAAGGCGCCGCCCGCGCCACCGTCGCCCGGCGCCGTCGAGGAGCCGATGCTCGAAGGGACGGACGTGTCAGGTGGGCGCGGCAAAGGAAAATCTCCGCTTTAGAACGGGGCGGCGCGTTTGCCTCGCGCGCCGCGTCGTGTGCCTCCGACCGTAACGTGGCAGAATCGCCACCATGCGGAAGGGTCGGGTGGCACGGCGGTGACAACGACAATCACCGGGATTTCGTCGATGGCGACGCGGCTCTTGCTCGCGGAGCTCGTCCGCGATTTTCGCGAGCAATGCGATTGCGATGTCGCGATCGAATCGGTGGGCGGCGTCGACGCCGCGAAGCGGGTCCAGGCCGGCGAAGGATTCGACGTCGTCGTCCTCGCGTCCGAGGCGATCGACAAGCTGATTGCGTCCGGGCACGTCGTCGACGGCAGCAAGGTCGATCTCGTTCGCTCCGGAGTGGCGCTTGCCGTTCGCGCCGGTGCGCCGCATCCGGACGTAACCACTGAAGACGCGTTACGGCAGGCCGTCGCAGGCGCGCGCAGCTTGAGCTATTCGACCGGCCCGAGCGGCGTGCATCTCGCCAAGGTCTTCCAGCGGTGGGGAATGGGCGACGCGATCGGGAGCAAGATCGTGCAGGCACCGCCCGGTGTGCCGGTCGGCAGCCTGGTCGCGCACGGCGACGTGGAATTGGGTTTTCAGCAATTGAGCGAGCTCATGCACCTCGACGGCATCGAGGTGGTTGGTCCGCTGCCACCCGGCGTGCAGATCGTCACGACGTTCTCCGGCGGCGTCTGCTCGACGTCGCGACAGCCCGGCGCGGCGCGCGATGTGCTCGCGTACATGGCGTCGCCCGCCGCCAATGCTGCCAAGGCGCGCCACGGCATGGAGCCGGCTTGATCTGACGCGCCGTCTAGCCGCGTCGGCAACGAGGCGTGCGGCAATGTTTACCGACCATCGCGTGACGGCCGCGGGCTCTCCAAGCCGCCTTCTTTGCTGTCGCCCGTGGAAGGCATAAATCTTGCGAACGCAACTGCGGTTGCGAAACGCGACCGCACGGCAAAGGTCGAAACAACTGAGTAACGACGGAGCAAACCTATGGCCGAAATCGTTGGACACTCGAGCCGCCGCGCCGCCAGCGCGGCTGGGCCGGTCTACCTGTTGCTCTTTCCCATCCCCGTCGTGTGTTTCCTTGGCGCGCTCGCGACCGATATCGCCTATCGATCCAGCGCATTCCTGATGTGGCTTCATTTTTCGGAATGGCTGATCGCTGCCGGACTTGCATTCGGAGCGCTTGCGGCGCTCGTGCTCCTGATCGAGTTCGTGGGGAACGGCGCGATCCGCACCGGAAGGACCGGATGGGCGCACCTGTTGCTGTTTTATGCGACGCTCGTCGTCGAGCTGCTGAATGCGTTCGTCCACTCGATCGACGGTTGGACCGCAGTGGTGCCCACCGGATTGAGCCTGTCGATCATCGGCGCCCTTCTCGCGCTCGCGGCGGTCGCAGCACTGTTGTACGTCCCCGTCACGTGGGTGGAGCTGCGAGAGGTCCGGCCATGAACCTTACCGCCGCTTGCATGGTCGTCACCTGCCTCGCGATCGCAGGCTGCGGAAGCAGCCAGGACATCGACAAGTCGGCGCAGTACGGGCCGAGCCCCTCGCTGCCCGATCCGTCACGCGGCTTGCTGCCACGAATGAACGTGCCGAAAGTGATCGGGTGGAGCGATGGCGCGACGCCGACGGTGCCGCAAGGCTTTCGCATCGAAGCGATCGCGACCGGGCTTTCGAACCCTCGCAACGTGTATCCGCTGGACAATGGCGACCTGCTGATCATCGAATCCAAAAAGGACGCGAAGGAGCCAGTCGAGCGGCCGAAGCGCCCCGTGATGGCCTGGATCGAAGCCAAGGCTCACGGCGGCAGCAGTGAAGGCGCGCAAAGCAACCGCATCCTGCTGCTTCGCGCTGCCGGCGGCAATTCCGCGCCGGCAGCACCGACCGTGCTCGTCGACAACCTCAATTCACCGTTCGGCGTGGTGGTCGTCGGCAATGCTCTGTACGTCGCCGACACCGACGCAATCCTGCGCTTTCCCTTTACGGTCGGGCAGGCGAAAGTCGGCGGGCCGGGCGAGAAGGTCGTCGATCTGCCGGCAGGCGTCATCAACCACCATTGGACCAAGAGCCTGACGGCGAGCCCCGATGGGTCGAAGCTGTACGTCGGGGTTGGATCGAACAGCAACGCGATGGAGCGCGGATTGGAAGCCGAGACGAACCGCGCGGCGATCTGGGAAGTCGATCCTGCGAACGGAAGCTTCCACGTCTTTGCAAGCGGCCTGCGAAACCCCAATGGCCTCACCTTCTATCCCGGCAGCGACACGTTGTGGACCGTCGTCAACGAGCGGGACGAGCTCGGCCCGAACCTCGTGCCCGATTACATGACCTCGGTGAAGCGCGGCGCGTTCTACGGCTGGCCTTACAGCTACTGGGGGCGGCACGAAGACCCGCGCGTGCGGCCGCAGCGATCCGATCTCGTCGAGGCGGCGATCCCGCCGGATTACTCGCTCAGCTCGCACGTCGCTCCGCTGGGTCTCGCCTTTTACACCGGCACATCGTTTCCTCCGCAGTTTCGCGGCGGCGCCTTCGTCGGCGAGCATGGCAGCTGGAACCGGCCCGACCTCAATGGCTACAAGGTCGTGTTCATCCGCTTCGAGAACGGGCGACCCGTCGGCAACCCGATGGATTTCGTCACCGGCTTCTTGAGCGACGGCAAAGCGCGCGGGCGTCCGGTAGGGGTTGCGGTGGATCGCTCCGGCGCATTGATCGTTGCGGACGACGTCGGCAATACGGTGTGGCGGGTCACCGCCGGCTGACCGCCTGAAGCGCCGCCCTGCCTGCTCGGGCGATAATGCCACGCTCGAGTGGCTGCAGAGCGGCGTACTGGCGGTGAATCTTCCATCGATCAAGCTTTCGGCACCGTCCGCGACCTGGAGTCCGTTGCGGCACGCGCTCTTTCGCAGCGTGTGGATCGCGACGATCGTGTCGAACGTCGGCACGTGGATGCAGGACGTCGGCGCGGGATGGCTGATGACTTCGCTGTCAGGTTCGCCCGCGATGGTCGCGCTGGTCGAGGCGGCCGACAGCATTCCGGTCATGCTTCTCGCCCTGCCCGCGGGCGCGTTGGCGGACATCGTCGACCGCCGGCGCCTGCTGATCCTGGTGCAGGCGTACCTCATGACGGTGACCGCGATTCTCGGCGTGATGACGCTCATGGGCGCGATGACCGCCTGGCTGCTGCTGGGCTTCATCTTCGCGCTGGGCGTCGGCTCAGCGCTCATGATGCCCGCGTGGTCGGCGATCGTCCCGGATCTCGTCCCCGGCGAAGAGCTACAGCAAGCCGTCGCGCTCAACAGCGTCGCCGTGAACGTCTCGCGGGCGATCGGACCCGCGATCGCCGGCGTGCTCGTCGCCGCGGTGGGGCCATGGCTCGTATTCGTTCTCAACTCGCTCTCCTACATCGGCATCATCGCCGTGCTGATCGCCTGGAAGCACGAGCATCACCGCAGCACGTTGCCGGCGGAGCGCTTCCTGAGCGCCATTCGCGTGGGTCTGCGGTTCGTCATGCACACGCGTCCGCTGCAGGCGGTGCTGGTGCGAGGCCTGTCCTTCTTCGTCTTCGCCAGCGCGACGTGGTCGCTCTTTCCGCTGGTCGTTCGCACGGAGCTCAATCGCGGCCCGGAAATCTACGGCCTGCTCCTGACGTCGATCGGCATCGGCGCCGTGTCCGGAGCGCTCGTGCTGCCGCGCTTGCGGGCGCGATTGAGCCGCGACGTTCTGGTCGCGGGCGCCAGCATCCTGTACGCGCTCGCCGCTCTGGTGCTCGGCTATTCGCAGAACCTCGCGCTGCTGATCATCGCGATGCTGGCCACGGGCGTCGCGTGGATCTCGATCCTGTCGGCGCTGCAGATCTCGGCGCAGACGACGTTGCCGGCGTGGGTGCGGGCGCGCGGCCTCGCGGCGTTCGTCGTGACGTTCATGGGCGGAATGGCGCTCGGCAGCATCCTGTGGGGTCAGGTGGCCACCCGCATCGGCATCCCGTATGCGCTCACCGCCGCCGCAGCGGGCATGACGGCGGCGATCGCGCTGACGTGGCGATTCAGGCTCGGCGAGCACAAGGTGCTCGACTTCACGCCGGCGATGGACCTGCCGCTGCCCGTGCTCGCGGAGACGCCGGAACCGGACGTGCCGGTCATGGTGTCGATCCAATACGAGGTGCGGGCCGACAAGCGCGGGGAATTCGTCGCGGCCATGCAGGCCGTGCGTGAAATGCGTCGAAGGAACGGCGCATATTTCTGGCAGCTCTTTCACGACTCGGAGGATCCGACGCGCTACGTCGAGGTGTTCATGGACGAGTCGTGGCTCGAGCACCTGCGCCAGCACGAGCGCACGAGCGTCGCCGACCGTGACGTGCTCAATCGCGCGAAGGCATTCCTCGTGGACGGCTACCGGACCCAGCCCGCGCACTGGCTCGGGGATCGTGAAACCTGAGCGCGAGACGCGTCAGCGCTTGCGCTTGAGCGCGGCGGCGAACGCCAATCCCACCACGAGCAGCAGGACGCCGGCGCTGGCAATCACCGGTCCGGTTCCGATGCGCTCCACGAACGCGCCGGCGACGGTTACGCCGACCGCATGTCCCATGAACAGCGTGCACGCGAAGAGCGCGAGGCTGCTGCCGCGCTGGGCGGGCGCCATCTGCGTCGCATTGACCTGCAGCGTGTTGTGCAGCATGTAGAAGCCGAGGCCCGCGATCAGGCAGGCAGCGACCGCGATCAGCAGTGTCGATCCGACCGCGATCCCGGTGAAGCACGCGAACAGCAGAATGCCGCCGCCGAAGGCGAGACCCGGTTCGCCGAGCCGGCGCACCAGCGCAGCGGAGAGCGCGGCGTACACGAGGCCGCCCGCGCCGAACAGCATGACGACGAAACCCGCGACGGTCAGCGGAATGCCATACGCGCGATTGAGGTGAGTCGGAACGAACGCCAGGGCGCCGATCAACAGGAATCCTTCCACGAAGACGCTCAGCAGCACGACCCGCGACCACGGCGCGCGGAGCACC
>Ga0068863_100001559_pt1 | contig 22639 bp, 15 predicted proteins | sample KBSSwiS62_FD_66596 | JGI IMG/M metagenome (GOLD analysis project Ga0068863, IMG submission 66596) | Switchgrass rhizosphere microbial communities from Kellogg Biological Station, Michigan, USA - KBS Switchgrass S6-2 | ecosystem: Host-associated > Plants > Roots > Rhizosphere > Soil ... | reverse complement strand
TGGAGGCATTGCCGAATTTGTTCGTCGTCGGGGCTGCCAAGTCGGGAACCACGGCGTTGTACCAATACTTCAAACAACACCCGGACATTTTCGTTCCTGAGTCCGTCAAGGAACTGAATTACATGGCATACTCCGAGGGGCTGCCCAACTATACCGGGCCCGGAGATCAAAAGCACCTGATCGAGAAGAGTGTTACGAACCTGGCCGATTACACAGGTTATTTTCACGCGCGCAAGGGCCAGAAAATCGGAGCGGACGTCAGTCCCTCGTACTTATATTATCCCCAGGCTTCCCGCAAGATCGCCGAGTTATGTCCCCAGGCGAAAATCGTGATCATTCTCCGCAATCCGATCGAATGCGTATTTTCCATGTACAGCATGATGCGTCGCGAGGGCCGGGAACCCTGCGGTTCATTTCGCCAAGCTTTTCAGCGTTCGGAAGAGCGCCTGGCGGCAGGATGGGAGTGGGCCTGGGATTATCAAAAAGGGTTCCTTTTTTCAGCCAAGGTCAATCGGTATCTGGAGGTATTTCCCCGCAGCCAGTTGTTTATCCGCAGGTACGAAGACCTGAATGGCAGCCCGGACGTTTTTTACGCTGAATTGACGAATTTTATCGGCGTCGAGCCGATGATCGACGAGCCGGGCAAGCAGAGATTCAATGAAGCTCCGCGGCGCAGGGACAGGCTGGCGAAACACAAGGTCGGGCGGTCGATCCTGAGAATGGCCAAGGTTTTCGGCAAAGTCCTGCCGCAAGATATGCGGGATAAATTGAGAAAAGAGATCCTGGAAAAACCCGCTTATGTTCTCGGGGAAGAGGATCGCCGGCTTCTGGTCGAACATTTTTCAGCGGACATCGAAAAACTGGGTGGCCTGCTCCACTGGGATCTCTCTGACTGGGTGAAACTTGAAGGAAAGAGAAAGGGATGAATGTTGCCCTCGTTTGACGGTGCTCCTCCGCGCATTGCACTGGTGCCAAGGGGGGAAAAGCGTCCTCTTTGGTCGGTCATGATCCCGACTTTCAATTGTGCAAAATACCTGAGACAGACCCTGGCAAGCGTCCTCGCCGAGGATAGAGGGGCGGAGCAGATGCAGATCGAGGTGATCGATGATTGCTCCACCAAGGATGACCCGGAGGCGATCGTGCGGGAAATCGGGAAGGGCCGGGCAGTTTTCCACCGCAAGGATCAAAACGAGGGAGCGATCGCCAACTTCAATACCTGCCTCGAACGCAGCCGTGGCCATCTTGTTCACATCCTGCACGGGGACGATTTTGTGCGGTCAGGATTCTACCAGAGGATCGCGAACGCTTCTCAGGCCAATCCGGAAACAGCAGCTTTTTTCACACGCAGTTTTTACGTGGATGAAAAAGGTGATTTGCTTGACCTGTCCGGGCGGCTTCCGTTCCTGGAGCAACCGACGCGGAATCCCGGGAGTTTGTTCGATCATAATGACCTGGCAACTCCGGGAGTGGTGGTTCGACGCGATTTCTATGAAAAGCACGGAGGCTTCCTCCCGGGCCTGGTACATTGTGCCGATTGGGAAATGTGGGTCCGCGCCATTGTCCTGGGAGGAGGACTGCTGATCAACGAACCGCTGGCCGCCTACCGCTTTTTTGAGGGAAATGATACGCACCGTTTGTGGCGGACGGGCGAAAACTTCCGGGACAACCTGCGTCTGGCGGCGATTTGGGAAGAGAAATACCCAACTTTTGACCGTGCGCGTTTTCAGCGTCTCCTGGCCAGGCGCGCCTGGGTCCAGGCAGAAATTTATCGAAACAAGAATGAGTTGGAAGCCTCGTCGGCCAATCGGAAGATCTGGGCGGAATTGACGCCTCCGCTGCGACAGGTGGCGGAGCGGATCTATTATTTGATCCGGGACGCGGCCAAGAGGTGATAATTCATCTTTAAGAATATGAAAACGAATTCCCGGCCCTGGAGTTTGCTGATGGTTCAGTGCGTATGGGGGCTTGGCTGGTTGGCCTTCGGTCTTGGGGGAGCCGCCCAAGCCGAAAAACCGGAGCCGCTTCCGCCGACCTGCTATCTTTTCTCCTATTTTGTTTCGCCGGGCACCGACGGACTTCATCTGGCCTGGAGCAGGGACGGTTTCAAATGGCAGGCACTCAAGGGCGGCAGGAGTTTTCTTCAGCCGACCGTTGGGGAAAAGATCATGCGGGATCCCAGTCTCCTCCTCGGACCGGATGGGATCTTCCGGCTAGTGTGGACAGAAGTCGGCCGTCCCTTGCGGATTGGATACGCCTCTTCCAAGGACCTCATTACCTGGTCGGCCCAGGAAGAACCCAAGGTCATGGCCTCGGAGCCGACCGCCCGGAATTGCTGGGCGCCAATCGTCGATTACGACGAAGTCAATCAGCGGTACCAGATCGTTTGGTCCAGCACCATTCCCGGCCAGTTTCCGGACACGGCGAACAAGACGGAAAATGATTTCAACCACCGCTTTTACGTGGCGACGACAACGGACTTCAAAAGCTTCGCGCCAGCCAAGCTTTTCTACGATCCGGGCTTCTGTGCGATCGACGCCACCATCCTGCAGGCCAACCACAAATTTTACCTCATCTTCAAGAACGAGACCGACCGGCCCTTTCCGCAAAAGAACCTCTGGATGGCCACGAGTGATGCCATGGCCGGTCCTTACGGCAACCTGACGGGTACGATTGCGACCAATCCTTCCTCGGGGGTGGAAGGCCCCACCGCGATCAAAATCGGTGATAGTTACTTCCTTTACTACGATTGCTACTACGCCGGTCATTTGGGCGTCGTCCAGTCAGACCACTTGCATGTCTGGAAAGATGTGTCGTCCAGGCTCTCCATGCCGGTGGGAATCCGGCACGGTTCCGTCCTGGCGGTGCCCTCCCGCGTGATCGAGAATCTTCTCAAGGTCCGGTAGATGCTGTGGTGGCATCGGGCTCCCGGTTTTATCTTCTCCATCGCCGGAGCAGACCGTTATGCTTCCCACAGTGAACAAAAACGGATTGGTCAATCCATTGGCTGAGCCTCCCCGCCTTGACCCGGTGCCCGAGGGCGCCCCTCGTCCACTCTGGTCGGTCATGATCCCGACTTTTAATTGTTCCCACTATCTACGGCAAACCCTGGAAAGTGTCCTGATGCAGGATCCAGGCGCAGCGCAAATGCAGATTGAAGTGGTGGATGATTGTTCGACCAAGGACGATCCGGAAGCGATGGTGCGCGAAATCGGCAAAGGGCGGATTGACTTCCATCGCAAACCGCAAAATGAAGGCGCCATCGCCAACTTCAACACCTGCCTGCAGCGCAGTCGCGGGCTCCTCGTTCACATCCTGCATGGAGACGATTATGTGCTCCCCGGCTTTTATGCCAGGCTGACGGTCACGGAGAAAACTCATCCGGACGTCGCCGGCTTTTTTACCCGATGCCTGGTCGTGGACGAAAAGGGGGGCCTTGAACGCATCAGCGGCAAGGTTGGACAACTCACCGAGCCGTCGAATGCGCCGGGGGAGTTGCTTTACGTCAATGACCTGATGACTCCCGGGGTTGTCGTGCGCCGGAGCTTTTACGAAGCTCACGGAGGATTTTTGCCTTCCCTGGTCCATGTGGCGGATTGGGAAATATGGGTTCGTGTCATCCGGAAAGGCCGCGGCCTTTGGTTAAACGAGCCATTGGCGGCCTATCGGCTTTTCCCCGGAAATGACACCGGGCGACTCGCGCGCACCGCAGAAAACTTGCGGGATTATCTTCGCGTGGCCGACATCTTTGCGGCCGGGTTTTCCAATTTTGACCGGGCGAGGTTTCGTGAATTGGTCGCCCAGATTGCGCAACTGCAGAGAAAGAGCTTTGCGGAAGCGGGGGACAATGGCGCCGCCCACGCCAACGAGATGTTGTGGCGGGAACTTGTCCCCTGGCCGCGGCGCCAGGGAAAGAAGGCGCTGGCATACTTGAGGTCCCTTGCCTCATGAAAATTGCGGTTATCAGCAAGGGTGACCGGCTGACCGGAGGCGCGAGCCGGGTGGCCGACGACCTGGCCCGGTGGCTGCATGAGGAGGGGCATGCGGTCACCCATTTTTGCCGATATTTTCATCCCTCACCTGCTCCTTTCCAGCAGCATTTGGGAGGGCCCTGGGTCGTCCGCAAGATCGTACAGAAGCTCCATGGCGCGGGACGTCGCCTGGGTTTTCCTCAGGTGGTGCCCTTTGAGTATTTCGCGCGGCTGCGCTGGCTGCGGGACTCATTCGATCTTTTTCACTTTCACGACTTGAGCAGCGCTGTTTCCTACGAAACCCTGGTCGCGTTGTCGCGGCACAAGCCGGTGGTTTTCACGGTCCACGATTGCTCGGCATTTACGGGAGGATGCATCTATCCGATGGGATGCGAGAAGTTCAAAACGGAATGCGGATCGTGCCCGCAATTGGGGACGAGGCCCCTGAATACGAAATTCGATCACACGCGGTTCATGCAACGACAGCGCTTCCGTGCCGCCAAGCAACCGGGTATTCAATACGTGTTTCCGAGCCAATGGATTGCGCAGGAAGCGTTGTCGGTTCTTTCGCTTCACCGGCCTGCGATGCAACTTCCTTATGGCATTGATTCGGCCCGGATGAGGTCCACGCCCAAGACGGAGGCCCGACAAAAGCTGGGCCTACCTCAGGATTGCCCCATCATTTTGATCTCAGCGCACCACCTGTTGGACAAGCGGAAAGGAGTGACTCATGCGTTGGAGGCCGTGCGACGGGTGGCGGACTTGTCTCCCATCTTAATCACCATGGGGCAGCCGGATCCTTCCCTCGAATCCAAGGTTCCCGGGATTCCCGTGGTGTCCTTCGGGTTTGTCGAGGAGACGGAGAAAATGGCGCTCATTTTCAGCGCGGCCGACGTTTTTGTCATAGCGTCGCTGATGGATAATTCGCCCCTGGTCATTTATGAGGCAATGGCCGCGGGGACCGCCACGGTCGGTTTTGCCGCGGGCGGCATACCGGACCTGGTTGTCCCGGGCGAAACAGGATTGTTGGTTCCGGTCATGGACGATGATGCGCTTGCCGCGGCCCTGCGCCGGGTTTTGTCGGACCGCAACTTGCTGCAAAAATGGGGAACCAACGCCAGGCAGCGGCTGGAAAAGCATTTCAGCCGGCGAGTGTTCATGGAAAAGCATTATGCTCTTTATCGCGACTTCATGCAGGATTTCCGCAAGTGAGGAGAGCCGATGCCTGCCGAACCCGACAACGTTTTGACGCGAACTGACCAGACCAGCCGTTACGAGAGGATTGTCGATTCGTTTGTCGCGGAAGCCGGGGACAGTGCGGCACTGTTTTCCGCGGCGGCAAGAGAGACACGGCTGGAAACAAATCCTGCCTCGATGAAAGAAGCGGAAATCCTCTCGGTTTCCTGCGGAGTCGCGGCGCCGGTCCTGACCAGTTATGTTCTCTGGACCTTGAGTCGAGCGGTGGAGATGGGGCTCAAGCGGCTCTACTTTATTTCCCGGGACGGAGAAATCCTGCTGGAGATCGCGAAGCGATTACTGCCCGCTTACTGGCCGGGGGTGTCCATGGAACTTCGTTATTTACGGGGATCGCGCCAGGCATGGATGTTGCCGTCTTTCGCGGTTTCGACACGGGACTTGGGGCGCTACCTGCTGCAGTACTATCAAAACTCCTCCCTGAAAATTATCATGAGCCGGGTCAACCTGGCGCTGGAAGACTGCAGGCATATCCTCCCCACCTATGGATTTGCGGCCGACGAGTGGGAGCGAAAGCTGGTTCGAGGCGACTTGGAATCGCTCCAGGCGATGATGACGGATTCGGTCCTTCTTCAGCGCATTGGCGTCCGCGCACAGGAATCGACGGGCGAGGTATTGGGCTATTTGACGCAGGAGGGACTTTTCGATGACGTTTCCTATGGCCTGGTCGACCTGGGATGGGCCGGCGTGATGAAAGGTGCCTTGGAGCGAATTTTGAGCCTGCGTAAAAAAGCAGCCCCACCTTTCTTTTTTTTCGGCCGCATCGAGTACGAACGGCATGACGAGCAATCGACACTTCAGGCCTATCAATTCAACCTTGCGCAAGGGACGGGCGTTGACCGGGGATGGACCGGCATTACCTGGTTGATGGAAATGTTCTGCACGAGCCTGTCGGGAGGTCTTCGGCATTATGAGAGCAGAAATGGCCGGTATGAGCCGGTCCTGCGGGAGGCGAACACGAGCGCAGTGTGGGAATGGGGATTTGAGCGCATGCGCAATTCGATCCTGCGCTTTGCCGAAAATCTAGCCGGGAAGGCTAAGCAAATGAAGACTCCTGCTTTTTTGCCTCCGTCGGCAACGGATACCTTGCTGAGAGCTTTTTGGTTTCGGCCCACCCGGAGTGAAGCGCGGGTCTGGGGGCAATTTCCGTTTGAGGAGGATCCATCGGCGGAATCTTTTAGCTGCATGGTGCCGCCCCTCACGCCCGGCAGCTTTGGGCGGGTGCTCGTTTATGGGCGTGGATTTCCGGCTTACTGCGAATGGAACCGGGGAGTGATTGCAGCGCATGCGCCGCTGATCGGTTTTCTCTGGCTTCTCTGCCTTTCGGGATACAAGACCCGAAAGATCATGGAACATTTCATTTTTCGCCGCAAAGTGTAGCCACGACCCAAACGAAAACAGCATGCGCGTTGATCATGAGTCACCATCCGGGCAGGCGAGAAATCGCTATGAGGAGCTCATGGATTTCATGTCCGGGCCAGTCAGCGGCGAGGGTTCCTGTTTCGCTGCAGCTGCTCACCAAGCCCGGTTGGACCACGCTTCAAAATCTGAACGGGAGCGGGAGATTGTTGCCATTGCCACGGGGGTGGCCGGTCCGGTGCTTTGCGGGTATGTCCTCTGGGTCCTGCAGCAGGCGGTGGAGAGCGGGCTGGAGCGGCTCTACTTCATTTCCAGGGACGGAGAGATCCTGCTCAAGATCGCGCAAGGTCTCCTGCCTGTTTTCTGGCCGGGACGAAAAATCGAGCTCCGCTATCTTCTTGGCTCGAGGCAAGCATGGCACCTGCCTTCGCTAGCAGTCGCCGGGCAGGAGCCGAACGACTGGCTTTTGTTTTTCTTCGAGAATTCGAGCCTGAAAAGCATTTTTGCCCGCGTTGAGTTGACGCTGGAAGAGTGCCGGGACCGACTCTCCATTCATGGGTTTTCTGAGAGTGATTGGGAGCGCAAACTTGTCCGCGCCGAGCGGAGTACCGTCGAAAAACTGGTTCGTGACCCGGTCTTGCAGGAGCGCATCCTGCAGCGGGCCCGCGAGGTGGTGAAGCCTGTCCTGAGCTATCTTGAGCAGGAAGGCCTGATGGACAACGCGGCTTATGGGTTGGTCGATCTGGGTTGGACCGGGCGAACCAAAGGGGCGGTGGAAAAATTATTGGGACTGCGCGGGATAGCGCCGCCGCCTTTCTTTTTTTTCGGGCGCAATGCGGAAAGATCCCGGGAAGTAAGTTCCGTGCTGCACACGTATCTGTTCAATCTTCGGCAGGGCATGGGCAGGGACCGGTACATGCCCGCGATTGAAGCCTTACTGGAAGTGTTTTGTACGAGCCTTGAGGATGGTTTGCTCGGTTATCAGCCGCAGGACGACGGAAGTTATGGGCCGGTCTATCGCGAATCGAACAAACGGGAAGTGGAAGCGTGGGGGTATCAGGTCATGAGAGATTCCATTTTGCGCTTCACCGAGAAATTGGTGGCGAATGCTTCTCCGCAAAGTTCGCCGCCGGTCTTGTCTGCGGAAATCAGCGCGGCTCTATTGCAGATTTTTTGGCTCACGCCAACTCCGGCCGAAGCCCGGGCCTGGGGGGAATTTCCCTTTGAAGAAGACCAGGGCGGCACGTCGTATAACCGGCTGGTGCCGCCGGTCGAATGGGGGCCGGGCATCCTGGGAAGGTTGCTTCGCAACGGCCGAGGCTTCGATCAATGCGCCGTGTGGCATGGGGGCATCGTGGCGACGAATCCGCCATGGATGGGGCACTGCTGGATGGGCGTTTACCGTGTCCACGAAACGCTGTATGCTTTGAAGCGCAAGGTGTCCCGCGGTCAACGCTAGCGTCGCAGACGCCCATCCACTGAGTTCATGATCCGCGTTTCCTCGTTCGATATTTTCGATACCTGCCTGACCCGGACGTTTGCCTATCCCATGGACCTGTTCCGGGAGGTGGGAGAAATCGGGATCCAAAACGGATGGATTGATTTGGACCCAAAGGAATTCATGACGCGGCGGCGCGCGGCGGAAAGCGCGGCCCGCAAGCTGGTGCCGTTCCGGGAAGTTTCGCTCGAGCAAATTTACCAGCAACTTGGGCGCGCGCTGGGGCTTTCGCCGGAAGTGACGCAGAAACTCCAGGAGACGGAGCTATTGCTCGAGGGGCAATCGCTCCAACCCATCGTGGAAACCCGGCAGCGGATACGAGACGCACGACTCCAGGGGAGACAGATCCTGTTTTTATCAGATATGTACCTGTCGACAGCGTTCCTACTGGAGCTGCTCAAACGACATGGTTTTCATGAAGAAGGCGATCTTCTTTATATCTCGGGAGAGGTGGGGCGCCACAAGTCAGACGGCGGCCTGTTTCAGCACGCCCGCGAACAATTGAAAAAGGAAATCGCGGAATGGACGCATAACGGCGACAACCCGCGCGCGGACGTCGAGGCTCCCCGCCGCTTGGGGCTGAAGGCAGAGCATTTTCGTCCCGGCCTATTGAATCGTTATGAGCTTCGGATTTGCCCGAATATCCGGACCCGGCACGAATGGAAAGCGCGGCTGATGGGCAGGCAACCGGAGGTGCTTTATCGGGAACGGTGGCAATCGCGACTCGTCGCCGCGATGCGTCTGGCACGCCTGGCCAAACCCCATGGATTGAAACCGCGGGAACAAATCATCTGGGACACCGGTGCAAACGTGGCCGGGCCGTTGTTCTATGGCTATGTGAAGTGGGTGCTGGCGGAAGCGAATCGGAAGGGTATTCCCCGTCTTTATTTTGTGGCGCGGGACGGACAGATTCTTCATAAAATCGCCGGTACCATCCCGTCGTTCAGGAAGAGTCCGGTCGATTGCCGGTATCTCCATGGTTCGAGGCATGCATGGCTCCCTGCGAGTCTGCGGGAAGTCGATGCGGCCCAGCTGCGATGGATTTTGGCTCCCACGCCGGGACTTTCCATCGGGGAGGTTTTTCGGCGAATTGACATCGTGCCGGAAAAATACAGGGCCTTGCTGGAAGCGTCCCATTTTCCTGAAGCGGCATGGAACAAACCTTTGCAGGCGCGGGAAGTGGCCCGGCTGGCGGAAGTGCTGCAGGATCCGGGATTGAATGTGGAAATCAAGGCCATCGCCGTAACGAAACGCGAAGACATGGTGGGTTATCTGCGTCGGGAAGGTTTTTTTGAGCAGGAAAAAGTTGGTATCGTGGATTTGGGCTGGCGTGGAAGTCTCCAGGCGGCCCTGGTCCAGGCTTGCGAACAGACAACGGAGAAGCGCACGCCGCAGGTGCTCGGCTTTTATCTGGCGCTGGTCGGAGCGGACCGACAGAAGGGCGACAGCTTTCTCGGTTACGTGAATTCACTTCGACCGGATTTACTCGGTGGATTCCTTTTTTCCATGCAATTGCTCGAAGCCTTTGCCGCGGCCGATCACGGCCAGGTCCGGGGCTATCAGCAGGGGGAGCCGGTTTTGTCTGCGCCGGATAATGCCGCGGTTTCGCAATGGGGGCTGCCGGCCTTGCAGGGAGGCATCCTCGCCTTTTGCCAGGCCTTCGGCGCTCTGGATGAGGTTGCCTATCCTCCGGGGGATTATTTGGACGGCACGCTTTCTGTCCTGAAACTTTTCTATGAGGACCCCACGCATGATGAAGTCGAGGCCTGGGGTTCCTTTCCTTTTTCCGACGAGCAAGTCGAGACGGATTTGCACACTCTCCTGCCAACATGGAACCGGAGCCAGACCATGGCGGCGCTCTTGACCAGGGACGGCCGCAAGCGACTCTGGTGGGCGCCGGCTCTCGCCAGAAGGGAAAGGATGTCCTCGCTCCGTCTTTACTATCGCTTGCAGAAACTCTGGAGAACCCAGCTCAAGCCGGGGACAACATGAGGCTCCTGTTCGTTTCCCATCGACGCGATGTTTCCGGCGGCGAAATCTGCACGCAACGGATCATTGAGCGCTTGCAGGGACATTCGGTTCTCGTCGTCCTGCCGGAGGGCGCTTTTTCGCGGCGCCTGGCCGAGGCGGGAATCGAGGTCCACATCGAAAACGCCCTGACCAGCATGACCCGCTCCGAAGATCCCTACGCCTTTTTCAAACTGGCGGGACGACTCCCTGCGCTGGTGCAGCGATTGTCGCGGAAGATGCGCGAATTCCAAGCAGACCTGGTCATCAGCAATGCGCTCGGCCCTCTTCCGTATGCGGGACCCGCCGCCCGGCTCGCGGGCGTGCCGAATGTATGCATCCATTATCATCCGGTGTTGCAGCCGGGGACTTCGGACGCGAAACTGGTCTTTTTGCTCTCGAAGTTCTGCGATGGCTTTGTCGCGGTATCGGACGCGATGAACCGGGGGCTCCAGCTTTCCGGCGTTTCTCCCGAACGGATCCAGACCATCCATAACGGTCTCGACACCGAATATTTTTCGCCAAGTCCTGCGCGCTCCAATCTTCTGCGCTCAGCTTTCTCAATTGCGCCGGAGGTCAAGCTGATCGGGCTGGTCGCGACTCTTTTTGAGGCCAAGGGCCACCATGTTGTGATCGAGGCCGCTCGTTTGTTGCATGATGACTTTCGCGTCGGCGTTCCCTGGAAATTGATTTTCATCGGGGACGTTTTTGAGAACAGCAAATTGGGCGGCGACTATAAATTGCGGTTGCAACAACAAATCGAGAATGCAGGCTTGACGGACAAAATCATCTTCGGCGGCAAGCAAAGCAAGATGCGGGAGGTCTACCAGGACCTCGATATTATCCTGAACGCTTCGATCGAGCCGGAGCCTCTTGGTACGACGATTTACGAGGCCATGGCGATGGGACGGCTGGCCATCGCCAGTAATCTGGGTGGCTCGCCTGAAATCATAGTGGAGGGCAAGAGCGGTTTCCTGGTTCCTGCCGGCGACAGCGGCGCCCTGGCGGGAATCCTGGCCAAGGTTCTTCAAGGAGACATCGATCCTGAGCCGATTCTTAAAGCTGCCCGTAAAAGAGTTGAAGAGGTCTTTGACCTGAAGGACACGGTGCGGCGATACGACGAATATTTCACATCGCGTGCACGAAAATAATAGCCGCGTTCGACCGGCTGCCACGCCCATTTCCATCTCGACAATTCCAGAGTGAAATCCTAGCGTCCCGGATGCGCGAAAAGCCAACGTGGCCGCTCATTCTTGAGTACGCCTATCCGGTGGCTGCCCCCATCGTCGCGCTGCTGCTTTTGCTGCTCGCGCTCCATGCTAATCTTTTTGAGCGTCTCGAAAACCTGACCGTTAATTGGCGCTTCCAGACACGGGAACCGTACGATCCCAAGCCGGATCCCCGGGTCATTCTGGTCAAGATCGACCAAAGTTCGCTGGATCAACTGGGGGGCTGGCCGTGGGACCGTTCCTTGCACGGTGACTTTTGCCAACTGGCTACCGCGGGCGATGCGGCGGTGATCGGGTTCGATCTTCTCTTCACGGAACCACGTGAGAAAAAGAGTGACGAACATTTTGTGCAAGGAGTCGCCAAGGCGAATGCCGTGGTCACGGGCGCCAATTTCGATCCCCAGAACCCGAAAGGGGATGCCGTTCAATACAACCTCGGAAAGACCAAGCCGCTGACCCGGGTGGAAGGGGACATCAAGGCGATTGGCGGACAGAATGTCGTCCTACTGCCCATTCCCGCTTTGCGGGAGGTCAGTTACTTCGGCTTTGTGGAAGCCGCCCCGGAAAGTTCGGATGGTATTCGCCGCCGGCTTCCTCTGGTTGAACGAATCGGCGGAGAAGTCTTCCCGTCGCTGTCGTTGCAGATTCTTTGCCAGTTCTGGAAGGTTGCCCCGGAGAACGTAGTCGTCCGGTTGGGATCGGAAATCGAGCTGCCGACTCCGGACGGAACCAAGCATATCCCCATCAATGAGAGAGGTGAAATGCTCCTTAATTACCGCGACAGCGATTCCTACGCGGCCATTACGGGTGGAGTGAATGCGGTGTCTTACGGCCAGTTGATGGGTGGTTTGGCGGAACACTTTGTGGAAGGGAAGGAATATCCAAAGGAACTTCCTTCAATCGAAAACAAAATGCTCCTGGTCGGGCAAACCGCCGTCGGTTTGATCGATTTCGGGCCAAGTCCCCTGGAGGCGGCAAGTCCGCTTGTTGCCGTTCACCTGACTGCACTCAATAATATCCTTCAGGACGACTACCTGAAAATAGCGCCTGACTGGCCGATCACCCTGGGCTGGTTCGTCATCAGCTGGGTCACCCTTTTTTATCTTCGCAAGAAGAGCATCATTTTCTCGATTATCATTCCGCTCATCTGCGTCGGGTTGTACAGCATGCTGGCGGAAATCGTGTTCATCAAACAGAGCCTGCTCCTTCCGCTGGTCTGGCCGGTGATGTTTTTTCTTCTGCTGCACCTGGGGATTATTGTCCTGCGCTGGATCGAGGAGGCGCAATCACGGCAACAGATCAAACAGATTTTCTCGTCCTATATCGCGCCGTCGATTCTCGACCAGTTGCTTGAGCAGCCCGACTCGATCAAGCTCGGTGGCGTCAGCAAACCGGTCACCATGCTTTTCTCCGATATCCGCGGCTTCAGCGGCCTGAGTGAGACCATGAGCGAAGAGCAGCTGGTCCGGCAACTGAACGAGTACTTCGAAAAAATGGTCGGTTGCGTGAATCGTTACCGGGGAACGCTCCACAAGTACATCGGCGATGCAGTGATGGCGGCATGGGGTGATGTCCTGCCCGAAAAGCCGGAAATTGACGCGGCACATGCGGTGCGCTCGGCGCTGGCCATGCGGGCCGAATTGATCCTGCTCAACCAAATGTGGGCGGAGCAAAAGCGTCCGCAATTACGTATCGGTATCGGTTTGAATCATGGAAAAGTCCTGGTTGGTAATATTGGGGCCACGCAACGCAGGGAGTTCACCGTCATGGGCGATCCGGTCAACCTGGCCTCCCGTCTTGAGGGCGTGACCAAGGAGTACCACACCGACATCGCCATCGGGGAATCGGTCCGCGAGTTCGTCCGCGAACAATTTCTGCTACGCACCCTTGGCGTCATTGTCGTGAAGGGGAAGTCCCAGCCGGTCAAAGTTTACGAAGTCCTCGACGACTTGGAAAAGCCCCTTGGCCTTTGGCCGGCCGAATGGGTTGCCGATTATGAAAAGACGATGGAAGCCTATTTTGCCCGGAAATTTCGCGAGGCGCGCGAGGGCTTTAAAAAGTGCCTGAAAAGGCGTCCCGAGGATTATTGCAGCAAGCTCTATCTGGATATCTGCGACGAACTGATCCTCCATCCTCCGCCCAAGAACTGGGACGGCACGCAGGTGATGAAGACCAAATAGCTTCTTCCGTTAAGGGCCAAAAGGTAGCTTTGAAATCACGGGCACAGGCTGTAATAATGCCGGGCATTGTCGTTTGTGAAGTCGAATTCACCCGTAATGAAGCCACACCCATCCGCCGTCCCCGGAGCCAGGGATGCCGCCAAAAACCGGCTCGCGGGTTCAAAGACGCAGACCGATTTCTGGCTTGATGTCATCATCATCGTCGCGGCGATCGGGGATGTCCTGGCCTTTGTGACGGCGATGATCATCGCGTTTTATGGCAGAAGGCACATCAGCAACGTGTTCGCGGCGGACCTGCAGGAATTTCCCTATCCCCTCTCTTTTTATTCCGGTCATTTCATCTTCGGTATCTTCCTTTTCCTGGCCCTGGCCGGGCGCACGGGGATGTACGAGCCGCACAATTTCATCCGGCTGCGGCAGATTTTCATCTCGGCGATGAATGCGGTGATCATCTGGGCGATGTTCTACGTCTGCCTCAGCCTGCTCTTTTCCTTTCGTCCCAGCATTTCGCGCCTCTACGTCATTTTCAGCGCCATCCTTGGTTTTGCCTTTATCATTTATTGGCGGTTGCTGTTTCGCCTCATTCTCAATCACAACGGTATTCTCACGCGCCTGCGGCAACGATTGGTCGTGGTGGGGTGGAACCCGGAGGTGGATCACCTGGCCCGCGCCATCCTTAACGATGCATTCCACCCATATGAGATCGTGGGTTGCCTGCCCTCGGCCCACAATAAATACCGGCTGGAACCACCCGAGAAGGTGAAACGGCTGGGCCAGTACGAAGACATTGCCGCGGTCCATCAGCGGGAACACATCGACATCATCCTGCTGGGAGACCTCGACCCCGATACGACCGAAATCATCGCGCTCTGCGAATTCTGCCAGCGGGAAATGATCCAGTTCAAGGTCGTGCCCAGTTATTTCCAGATCCTGATCTCCGGACTTCATCTCCAGACGATCAGCGGCGTCCCCGTCCTTGGCATCGCCAAGCTTCCTCTGGATTCGCTCGTCAGCCGACTCATCAAACGTGCGATGGATATCGTAGGCGCCGCCATCGGTCTTGTCCTGTCGGCTCCGCTGGTGGCGATTTTTGGATTGCTGGTCTACCTGGAATCGCCCGGCCCCATTATTTACCGGCAGGACCGCATGGGGCGACGGGGGGAGTTGTTCAAGATTTGCAAGATTCGCAGCATGCACCTCGATGCGGAAAAAGACGGGGCGCAACGCGCCATTCCCAACGATGGACGCCGCCTGAAAATCGGGGCCTTTATCCGGAAATGGAACATCGATGAAGTCCCCCAGTTCTGGAATGTCCTGAAGGGGGAGATGAGCCTCGTCGGGCCGCGTCCGGAAATCCTCGGGCTCATCGATGACCTCAAGGGCTCGATCCGGCACTACAATGCGCGGCACAATGTCAAACCGGGCATGACCGGCTGGGCGCAGATTCACGGATTGCGCGGGGACACCGACCTCAACGAGCGAGTACGCTACGACCTGTATTATCTCGAGAACTGGACGCCGGTCCTCGACATTTACATCATGGTCATGACTTTTCGCCGGAACCTGAATGCCTACTAGGGGCCACCGGGTAAGGGCTCTTGCCCGATAAAAGCCTTCTCCACCGGAGGGGCGGGCCTGGACTGCGCGCGTTGGTTCCGCCGGTACTCATCCAGTTTATAATAGGCCAACCCGAGAAACATCCAGGTGGACGGAATGTAGAATTCCGTCAGCGAAATGGCAAAGAGAACCAGGATGCCGAACAGGGCTGTCCGGATGCCGCCATAGCCGGGCGTAATCGGAAGAAGAAACACGGGCCGGCAGAAAACCCACAGGAATGCGCCAAGCCCAAGCAGGCCACAGTTGATCAGGATCGCATCGGGCACCCGGAGGTAAGCGTAGCCCACGCCGATGCCGAAGATCCAATTCATTACGGTGTAGGTGCTGAGCAAATCCAACCCGTTGAGAATGTCACCCAATCGGCCCGCGCCGGAGGCGTTGAGTCCGGCCAGTTTGTCATGGAACAGGTCGCGGAACGTATCGGGATAGAAGAGCGCCATGCTTCCGAGAAAAATCCCCACGAGGACCAGGACGGACAGGTAGACCCACCTAAGCTCCCCGGTCCAAAAGCTGCGAATGAGCAGGCAGGCGACCAGGCCGAGGTAACAACTGGTGGAGGTGGAAAAGACCGCGGTAAAAAAGAGGAGGGAGGCGAGGACCATTTTCCTGCGCTCCAGGGCCAGGAAAAAATAGGGGATCACCGCGGCCGCAAAGACGCTGGGTTCCAGCATGGTGCTCTTGATCCGCAAAAGATCGATGCCGCCGAAAGACATGGTCTGCGACCAACTGGCGGTATGTCCGCCGAAGAATGTGCGATTGACCAGGAAGTCGCCCGACTCATGCGTGACCAGGAAAAAGACCCATTCGTAAATCCCATAGAGAACCAGGAAATAGGCACTCCAGAAGATGTAGCGCATCCATCTTTCCTGGAAAAAGTACCTAAAATAGAGGGCGATCAGCACACAGCACAGCAGGTAAAGCGACTGGGTGAAGAGGGTCGACCGGAGAACGATGGTGTTGTCGACAGGATCGACCATGTAGACGAGGCCGAAGTCCCGGCGATCCGAGAGCAGCAGGCCCAGTTGGCTGCCGCCCAGGAGCAGGAACCAGAGCGCGAGAAAAAGCGAGAAGCTGATCAGGTACCGCACGACAATCGGCGGGACATTCCAGGACCGGATCTTCAGGAAGACGATGGCTGTAGAACCGATGGCCAGCATGTAGGCGGGAATGGTTCCCTGAATGAAAGGAATGAGCAGAGTACCGGTCATTTGCATGACGAAGCACCAGATGGCTACATAGATATCCTCGAATCTTCTCATGCACGATTGGTCCCCGGACCAGGGCACCCGCGGATCATCTACTTATCGGCAATTGCGGACAGTGGCAAGGCGAAGCCGGGGCGACTCTTCTCGCCAAGCAACGAGAGCGACGTGTAGTCTGCCCCGCGAAAAGGGCCACGCGTGAAAGTCATCCTGCTAGGTAATTACCCTCATGACGGGCATGAAAGCATGGTTCGCTATGCCGAGATGCTGAAGACCCTTGTCGCGGCGAACGGCCATCAGGTGGAGGTCATCCGGCCGGAGCCTTTTTTCGGGCGTCTCATGCCCTCCGGCCACGGCCTTGGCAAATGGCTGGGGTATCTCGATAAGTATGTTCTCTTCCCGTTCTTCCTGCGCGGGCGCATCCGCCGGCAAAAAAAAGTGGCCAAGGCGGAAGGGACTTTTCTGGTCCACATCTGCGACCAAGGGAACGCGGTCTACACCCCATGGTTGCAGGATGTTCCCCATCTGGTGACCTGCCACGATGTCATGGCCATCCAGGTTGCACGGGGATTGGTTACGGGGCTCAAGACCGGATGGACAGGTCGGTTGCTGCAAGACTGGATTCTTTCGGGGTTCAGGCGTGCCGCTTATGTGGTCTGCGTCACCGAGGAAACCCGAAACGATTTACTTGCGCTGGTACCTGAGCTCGGAACGCGCAGCCGGACACTCGAATCGCCCTTGAACTATCCTTATGCCCCGATGCCGATGGCAGAGGCGACCGCCCAGCTTTCTTCTCTGGGACTGGAAGCTCAGTTTCAACCCGGAAGGGACCGGTTCATTTTTCATGTCGGTGGGAACCAATGGTACAAGAACCGTGACGGCTTGATTAGGATTTATGCGGCGCTCCTGGCCGATCATCCCGATTGGATGCAAGACCATCCGCTTAAGTTGGTGATGGCGGGCAAACCTCCCACGCAAACGATGCTTCGGCTGGTGGAGGAAAGCGGTCTGACCGGAAAGGCAATTTTTGTTACTTCTGTTTCCAATCAACACATCTGTGCTTTCTATACCTTGGCTGAAGCCTTGGTCTATCCTTCGTTGAAAGAGGGCTTCGGCTGGCCCCTCATCGAAGCGCAAGCTTGCGGTTGCCCTGTCATCACATCAGATCGTCCTCCCATGAGTCGCCTGGCGGGACCGGCGGCCCTTCTCGCCGATCCTGAGAATCCTTCGGCCTTGGCGGAACGCATTTTCCAAGTGCTTTCTGAAGCTCCGGAAAGCCGCCAAATGCGGAAAACAGAAGCGCTCCATCACGCCGAAAAGTTTAACCCGGAAGCTTTCGCCCAAGAGTTGATTCTGGTTTATGAGGGAATAATTACTCAAAATTTGGAATAAGTACCAAAACAGCTTTCAAGAGACAAAAATATTCAATTATCGCAACATGCTTATTAAAAGCATTTTGCATCATAATTTAGCGCCATTAACTTCATTATATGGTTACACTTCTAATGTTCTTGGATGAGGCGCTCATTTAGGAGTGCTTTTTTCATTGCCAATCTGAAGAGTACTTCTAACTTTCACCTTGCTGGTCTGATTGGTTGGAAAACTGCTTATTGGGTGCAGAAACGCACCCGGGCGGTGATCTGGAGAATGAATCGAGTGAATAAACCTACCCTAATTCTGGTCATGCTGCTCGCCGTGGGATCGGCGAGCCTTTTTGCCCAGGAACTGCCGCGTCCTTCGATGGCGCGGCATGAGGCGGTGACGGCTTTGCCCTCGGACTACAATATGAAGGTCGGGCCGGTCCTGCTGAACACGAACGCCTCTCTCGAAGGTGAATACGTCAGCAATATTGGCCTGAGCAGCACGAATCAGCTTTCGGATTTCATCATCACGCCGCAGGTCGGGGTGACGGCCAGTTGGCCGGTGACGGCCACCAACACGCTGCGTTTTTCCACCTCGGTGGGGTATTCCAAATACCTGATCCACCCTCAATACGATACTTCCAATATTTTGGTCGCCCCGGATTCGGAGCTCTCCTTCGATGTTTATGTAGGCGACTTTAAGATCAACTTCCACGACCAGTTTTCCGTGCAGCAGGATCCTGCGAGCATTGGTTCGATCAACAATGTCGTGAATTTCAACCGGATCCAGAATGTGGCAGGGATCGGGGTGCTCTGGGACTTGAACAAGTTGATCCTTAGCTTCAACTACGATTACATCGACTTTATTTCCACCAACCTCCAGGCCTTGGGCGGCGCCACGCTGTCTGATCCGGGTAATATTGATTACTCGGCCCATCAGGTCTCGGCCGCGGCAAGCTATCGGGTGACTTCCACGGTGGTCACGGGAGTGGAAGTGGCCGCTTCCCTCCGTAATTACGACCAATACGGCATCCAGGACAACCAATTGAGTACGGGGCCCTTCCTCCGGGTCGAGGTAACACCCAACTTCAAGGTTTCGGCTGGGGCAGGATATCAGGAGATCAGCACCGGTTCCGGGAGCCTCACCTTTGCCCAGACGCAGATTCCCAATATGGTCAATCCGGTCCTGGGTGTGGGCACTTACAATAGCTGGTACGGCAACCTGACCTTCGATCATCGGCTCAATGCCAATTATACGGACCGGCTGGCCTTGGGTCATGAGTTGGAGTTGAACGTCTTCTCCCAGATCAGCGATGTTTACTACGTCAGCTACACCTCCAGCTGGAAGGTGAATTCATTCCTCAACCTTGCCTTCACAATCAACTATGAGGACACGACTTCACCCAGCCAGACCATCACTTACTCCAACAGCACGTTTGATGCGCTTACCGCCGGGGTCCAAGCCAATTTTCCGATCACGAAAAGCATCTCGGGAGCGATTCTCTATCAATTTCAGGACAACTTCGGTGGTACAGCACCCACTACGGTTCCCGGGGTTCCTACCACGAGCCCGGGATATACGCAGCAGCGGGTCGGTATGATCCTGAACTACCACTTTTGAAATCGATTGCGTCGTGGTATGCTGGATGAGGCAGGATTTTGTTAAAAAGTCTTGGCGTTCAGATATATGAAGATGTGGAATTCCGATCATGGCCTCAGGACTGCGCGCCTTTTTCAATGCGGCGCTCTTCTCCTCGTGGGATTGGGATTTCTATCGAACCCGACGTCATTGTGGGCCCAAAATCCACACCCGGCATCGGCCGCAGCGTCTGTGCCTTCGGGATCAAGCCCGGCGGGCACTGTTCCCGACGTGACCCCCGGTGATGTGCCGACGGCTCCCATAGCCGCTTCGCTGGACACCATGACCGCCTTGAACGACAAGGCGAAATTGAGCAACGGTGATACGGTCAGCTACCGGGTGATCGAAGAGCAACAAGCCCCCATTCTCCTGACAGTTTCAGACTCCGGGGAGATCACTGTGCCTCTCATCGGGATTGTCTCCGCGAAGGGAAAAACGTGCAAGCAATTGGCTTACGAGCTCAAGCCTCTGCTGGAGAAGCAATATTTTTATCACGCGACGGTCATCGTAGGCCTGGAGACATTCAGCACCCATCCGCTGGGGAAGGTCTATTTGATGGGACAGGTGCTGAAACAGGGTGCCGTTGAAATTCCCTCCAACGAGAATTTGACCGTCAGCCAGGCGATTTTGCTCGTGGGTGGGCTGGCGGACTTCGCGGACAAGAAAAAGGTCAAACTAGTTCACAAAAAAGCGGACGGTACAACCCAGACCACCATCGTCAATTTGGTGGATATCCTGGAAAAGGGCCATACGGACCGGGACCCGGTGGTGCAGCCCGAAGACACCATCATCGTTCCGCAGCGGCTGATCAATTTCTGACCTGCCATGCAAAACAATAGTCAGGGAGGCTATCCCCAAAAGCCGGTCTCGATGATGTGGTCCAAGGTCCGGGTCCAGGTCAAGCGCTACTACGCGGTACTAAACCGCTTTGGATGGCTGCTGCCCCTGACGATCAGCATGGGCATTTGCATCGCCGCCTGGGTTGTATCGCAAATGCCGCCCGATTATGTCTCCGAGGGCCGGATGGCCGTCACGGGGCAATTTCAGATCAAGGAAGGTGCTGTCTACAACGAGCAGATGGAGAATTATTACGGCACGCAGATCGAATTGATGCAGGACCTTGAAGTCCAACGGGGCGCCCTGATTCGCGTCCAGACTCTCCACCCGGATCTCCACCCGGAGATGGTCGCGCTCACCGTCAGCCAGCAGCCCCACGCTTCCGTGTTCAACCTGAAAGTGGAGGCCCAGACGGGGGCTTACGCCAAGGCCTATCTTGACGCCATCATGGAGGAATATCTCGAATTGAAGCGGAAGCAACGTTTGCAATCCTCCGACAATCAAACGTTGGCCATCCAGGACCGCCTGGCCGCCCTGGAAAAGGACATCGAGCACGGCGAGACGGAAATGCACGATTTCCAGGAAAAAAACAATCTTGGCTTCCTCGAGAAACAAGGCAATGACGCGGCCGATTATCTGGCCAAAAAGAACCGGGAACTGGCCGACCTGAAGAGTGAATACAATCTTTTGCAAATGCTCGATCTCGACCAGAACCTGGACCGGCAGAGGGTCAATGCCTCAGCGGTGCAAGGGGCGGGAAGTGATGCGGAAGCGAATTCGGACGGGCAGAATTTGGCCACGCTGGGGCCGGTTGCCGAGTATCAAAAGGCGAAACAGCGACTCGACCTGCTCAAGGGGCAACGGGCGGATTTATCCAAGAACCTGCGTCCGGCCCACCCCACCATCGTCGCCCTGGACCGGGAAATCGAGAAAGGGAACAACCTGATCCAGACCCTGCGCTCGCAAAGCGTCGATGCGTTGAAGACACGACGTGAGTCCATCCAGGTCCAGATCCAGAATCTCGAGAGCGTGATCACGGAGTGGCAGGCCAAGGCGCTCGACCTGAGCGGACGGATCGCCGAATTCAATCGTATCAAGGCAAAATCGGACCGGGCCAAAGAAGAATACAGCCACCTGCTCGCCAGCATGACCAGCCTGACTTTGACCAAGAACGTCGACCAGGACCAAGTGGTGATCATGGATCGCGCTTCGGACGCCGTTTCCATCAAGCCGGGGTGGCTCAGCATCATCATGGCCGGTTTCGCCGGGGGGCTTTTTGTGGGCATGGGCATCCTTTTTTGCATCGATCAACTTGATGACCGCATGAGCTCTTTTCTGGAGCTGCAGACCAATTTTCAAGAAATCATCCTGGGCCAAATTCCGCGGGAGGATTTCACGGACGATGCCGCCCTGCTCCGTCACAATGACGACCGGCTTGCTCTCCTCGAGGCTTTCCGCAGTCTGCGTTCCTCGTTGATCTTTTTCCCCGTGGAGGGGACACGGCCCAAGACCTTGATTGTCACCAGCGCCCTGCCCAATGAGGGAAAGACCACGCTTTCGGCCAATTTGGCCATCACGCTCGCCTTTTCCGGCGCCAAAACGCTGGTGGTGGATGCGGACATGCGTCGCGGCAAACTGAGCAATCTCTTCGGCATCACCGAGGGGCCGGGGCTGTCCAACATCCTCCTGTCTTCCACGACGTGGAAGGAAGTCATGCTGCAAACCACGGTTGAAAACCTGACTTTAATTCCCTGTGGGCCGCCCTTGAAGCACCCCGCGGAGCATCTCCTGGGCAAGGTGGCCGATCAGTTTTTGAAGGAAATCTACGATCAGTTTGATTACGTGATTTTTGACAGTCCGCCGGTAACGCTGCTGGATGACACGCTCAGTCTGGCCCCGAAAATCGACGGTGCGCTGGTGGTGGTGCGATTTGGTGTTTCATCGGTGCGGACCACCCGCCGCGCGATCGAGCTGTTGGAACAGCGGCAAACCAACATTCTTGGCATGATCTGCAACGACGTGCATCTTTCCGAATCCGAGGCGAATTACGGCTATTATTACCGACAGACGGCTGAAGCCTACGCCAAGGAACTGAGAACCTAGACATCGGACAGGCGGGCGACCCGTTTACCTGGGGACAGAGGAGTATTTTTATGAACGACTCGAGAAAAATTATTGTTTGTGGCGGCGGCGGCTTTATTGGAGGCCACCTGGTCGCCGATCTCCGCCGGCAAGGACATGCGAGCATTCGTGCCGTTGACTACAGGCCGTTGGGAGAGTGGTACCAAAAGTTCGATGATGTCGAAAACCTGGTGCTTGATCTCCAGGGAAAAGAGGCTTGTGAGAAGGCCGTGGAAAATGGGGGCCTGGTTTATAACCTTGCGGCCGACATGGGGGGCATGGGTTTCATCGAGACCAACCGCGCCCTGTGCATGCTGAGTGTCCTGATCAATACGCATCTTCTCATGGCCTCGAGAAAAGCGGGGGT
>Ga0068863_100001558_pt1 | contig 22654 bp, 17 predicted proteins | sample KBSSwiS62_FD_66596 | JGI IMG/M metagenome (GOLD analysis project Ga0068863, IMG submission 66596) | Switchgrass rhizosphere microbial communities from Kellogg Biological Station, Michigan, USA - KBS Switchgrass S6-2 | ecosystem: Host-associated > Plants > Roots > Rhizosphere > Soil ... | reverse complement strand
ACGTCGACCGGACGCTCGGCATCGTCGACGAAGCGTTCGGGGCACTGCGCGCGTCTCGCTAGCGGCGCGATCCGCTGGCTCCCGAAAGAGGGCGGCATGTCGCGCATCCTGGTCGGCAGCGTTCCCGCTGCCGGCCATTTCAATCCGCTGGTTCCGCTGGTGAAGGCGCTCGCCGCGCGCGGCCACGAAGTGCGATGGATCGCCGGCAGCCGGTTTCGTGCCAGGGTCGAGGCCGCCGGCGCGCAATTCGTGCCGATGCGTCACGCGCGTGATTACGACGACGCGCGCATCGACGAGGAGTTCCCCGAACGGACGCGTCTTTCGCGCATCGCGCAGCTCAAGTTCGACATGAAGCACGTCTTCATCGACAACGGTCCGGGTCAATTGCGCGACTTCCAGGATGTCGCCGCAAGCTTCGCGCCGGATGTCCTGTTGTGCGAAGCGGGCACCTTCGGTGCCGTCTTTTATTCCGAGCAAAGCGGCACGCCGGTCGCGCTGCTCGGCGTGATTCCGCTCGCGCGCAGCAGCGTCGACACGGCGCCATTCGGCCTCGGGCTCGCGCCGGATGCGTCGGCGTTGGGCCGCGTGCGCAATCGCGCGCTCAACTGGACGGTGGAGCATGTCTTGTTCAAGGACGTGCAGCAACACTGGAACCGCAATCGACGAAAGCTGGGACTGCGCGAGACTGGCTGGTGGCTCAATGCGGGCGAGCTCGCGACCGTCTACCTGCAGCCCACGATACCGAGCCTCGAGTATCCGCGCAGCGATGTGCCGGGCAATATCCGCTTCATCGGCATGATCCCGCCGGAACCGCCGCGTGGCTGGCAGGCGCCGAGCTTCTGGCATGAGCTCGACGGCCGCCGACCGGTCGTGCACGTCACGCAGGGGACGCTCGCCAACGCGGCGCCCGATCTCATCGCACCGGCGCTCGAAGGTCTTGCCGGCGAAGACGTGCTGGTCGTGGTCGCCACCGGCAATCGCTCCCTCGAGAGCCTCGGCCTCGCCGATGCTCCGGCGAACGCCCGCATCTCGTTGTTTCTGCCGTACGCCGAATTGCTGCCCAGGACGGCCGCGATGGTGACGAATGGCGGCTACGGCGGCGTGCAGATGGCGCTCGCGAGCGGCGTTCCGCTGGCCGTTGCCGGCGCTTCCGAAGACAAGCCCGAGGTCGCGATGCGCGTTGCCTGGTCCGGCGCAGGATTGAATCTCAGGACCGCCAAGCCGCGGCCGCGCGACGTGCGCAAAGCCGTGCGCGCGCTGCTCGACGAGCCGCGATATCGCGAGCGCGCTCAAGCCCTGGCGCGCGAATACGCGAGCTACGATGCCATCGGGCTCGCGGTGGAGATCCTCGAGGGGCTCGCGTAACCTCCGACGACGCGGCGCCGTTCGTTCGCTGACTTAGCTGTACGGGCACGATCTGCGACAATCTGCGCATGGCCTCCCCGACGCCCGCAATCCGTTTCTGCAGCGCCTGCGGCTCCGATCGCATCGAGTGGCGGATTCCCGAGGGCGACAACCTTCCGCGCTCCGTCTGCGCTGCGTGCGGGACGATCCACTACCAGAACCCGAAGGTCGTCGTCGGTTGCCTGCCCGAGTGGGAGAATCAGGTGCTGCTGTGCAAGCGTGCCATCGAGCCGCGTCTGGGACTGTGGACGCTTCCCGCCGGCTTTCTTGAGAACGGCGAAACGGTGACCGCGGGCGCGATCCGCGAGACGCTCGAGGAAGCGGGCGCACGCGTCGTCATGGGCGACCTGTATACGATGGTCAGCCTGCCGCACATCAGCCAGGTCTACATGATATTCCGCGCCGCGCTGGCCGACCTCGACTTCCGGCCCGGCCCGGAAAGCCTGGAGGTGCGTCTATTTCGCGAAGACGAGATTCCGTGGGAGGAACTCGCGTTTCGCACGATCGCCCGCACGCTTCGCAACTACTTCCTCGATCGCAAGCTGGGTCACTTCCCGACGCGCGTCAGCGTCCTCGAGCGCCGGGCGCCGAGGCCGGATCTTGCCGCTGCAGCCTGACTGGGGAACTCGAGCAGCATCCGGTGCGCGGCGTCGGCGCACCATCAAGTAAACTTCACGCGTAAGCTCCGGATCCAACCGGACGGCCGCCCGACAAGGCCGATCGCAATTCAGATCATTCCGTACTTCGATTGGAGGAAACATGCATCCTGCAAAGACGTCCTTCGCGCGGCTTGTCGCCATCGCCGCGGCTGCCGCCGCCCTCGCGCTGCCGGCGGCTGCGCAAACGCCAGTGCGCATCTCGATCACCACCGGTGGCACCGGCGGTGTGTACTACCCGTTGGGCGGCGGCATGGCGAATATCCTATCCAAGTACATGCCGGGGCTTACCGCGACGGCCGAAGTGACTGGCGGCTCCGTCGACAACCTGAAGCTCATCAACGCCGGAAAATCCGAGGTCGCCTTCTCGATGGCCGACGCGACCTGGGATGCCTACCAGGGCGTCGACAAGTTCAAGGACGGCAAGGTCAGCGCACGGACGCTCATGGTGCTGTACCCGAACAAGACGCACGTCGTGACCGTCGACGGCACCGGCATCAACAAGCTGTCGGACCTCAAAGGCAAGCGCGTGTCCACGGGCTCGCCCGGCAGCGGCACGGAGATCCTCGCCTTCCGCATTCTCGAAGCGGCGGGCATCGATCCCAAGAAGGACCTGAAGCAGGAGCGATTGGGAGCCGCCGAATCGGTGAACGCGATCAAGGACCGGAAGATCGACGCGTTCTTCTGGTCGGGCGGCGTGCCGACGGCGGCCGTGACCGACCTCGCCGCCACCCCCGGCCTCAAGATGAAGCTGATCGATCACGACGAGTACGTCGAAGCCATGAACAAGCGCTACGGGCCGCTCTACGTCAAGGCGGTGATTCCCGCGGGCTCGTATCCGGGGCAAGACAAGCCCAATACCGAAATCGACGTCTGGAACATCCTCATCGCAAGCGACAAGATGAGCGAAAAGATGGCGTACGACATCGTGAAGACGCTGTTCGAGAAAAAGCCCGAGCTCGTCGCGGTTCACGCCGAGGCGAAGAACATCGACTTGAAGAACCAGGCGCAAGGCTCGCCGATCCCGTTCCACCCGGGTGCTGCGAAGTACCTGGCGGAACAGGGCATCAAGGTCAACTGACGCTCGCACCGCGCGCCGGATGGTCACTGCGGCGCGCGGGCAAAGGGGGAGATGATGGCGGGGGCCGCACCGCAGGTGCCGCAGGGCGATGCCGCGCCGGCCACCGCGGCTGCCGTGACCGTCGACGAGGATCGCCTGCAGAAGGCGACCGCGTACATCGAGGAGGAAGAGGGCGCGACCAGCCGCTTCGCCGGCTGGCTCGCGCAGGTCACGACGGTGCTGCTCGTCGGCATGTCGCTGTTCCACCTCTATGCGGCGCTCGAGATCGTTCCCGCGCAGGTGCTGCGGCCGGTCCACGTCGGGTGGACACTGCTGCTCGTATTCCTGCTGTTCCCGATCGCGGCGCGCTATCGCAACCGGCTCATGTGGTGGGATGTCGTCGGTGCGGCGCTCGGCGTCGCGACGATCGTCTATCTGCTGGCCGGAGGCGACGACATCTGGGACCGCAACACGCTGCCGACCAGCACCGACGTCCTGTTCGGCGTGACGTTCGTGCTGCTCGTGCTCGAGGCCGTAAGGCGGACGTCGGGCTGGATCATGCTGTTCGTCATCGGTCTCTTCCTCGTGTACGCGTTCGTCGGCCCCTGGCTGCCCGGGCAGTGGGCGCATCGCGGCTACGACGTGTCCAGCATGTCCGGATTCCTCTATCAGACGCTCGAGGGCATCTTCGGCACGGCCGTCGACGTGTCGTCTTCCCTCATCATCCTGTTCACGATCTACGGCGCATTCCTGCAGCATTCAGGCGCCGGCAAGTTCTATCTCGACTGGAGCTTCGCGGCGATGGGCAGCAAGCACAGCGGCGCAGGCCGCACCGTCGTTCTCGCGTCGTTCCTGCTGGGCGGGCCGTCGGGATCCGGTGTGGCAACCACCGTGACGATAGGGTCCGTTGCGTACCCGATGCTCGAGCGCGCCGGCTACGGCAAGGACGCGGCCGGAGGGCTCCTGGCAGCAGGCGGCCTCGGCGCGATCATCTCGCCGCCCGTGCTCGGCGCCGCCGCGTTCCTGATCGCCGAGTTCCTGAAGATCAGCTATCTCGACGTGTTGCTGATGGCGACGGTGCCCACGCTGCTTTACTACCTGTCGCTGTTCCTGATGGTGGAGCTCGACACGCGCAAATTCGGCCTGCCGAACGTCGCGGTCGCGGCGGAAGGCCAGCTCTGGCTGCTGACGAAGCGCTACTGGTATCACTTCGTGTCGCTGATCGCGATCGTCGTCTTCATGGTGTGGGGCTTCTCGCCGATGCTCTCGGTCTTCTGGGCGACGGTCGTCACCTTCTGCGCCTCGCTCCTTCGCCGGGACACGGCGATGGGACCGCGGAAGGTGATCGCCGCGCTCCGCGACGGCTCCGCACAGATGCTGAACGTCGCGGCGACGTGCGCGGCCGCGGGGATCATCGTCGGCGTCGTCGCCAAGACGGGGCTCGGCCTCAAGTTCAGCTCGATCGTCATCGCTTACGCGGGAGGCAGCCTGTTCCTCACCGCGGTTTTCACGGCGCTGATCGTGTGGGTCATCGGGCTCGCGGTGCCTGTCACGGCAAGCTACATCATCTGCGCCGTGATCGCCGCGCCGGCGCTCGTGAAGCTTGGCGTTCCCGACTTCGCGGCGCACATGTTCATCTTCTACTACGCCGTGCTGTCGGAAGTGTCGCCGCCGACGGCGCTGTCGCCGTTCGCCGCAGCGGCGATCACCGGCGGCGATCCGTACCTCACGACGATGCAATCCTGGAAGTACACGCTGCCCGCGTTCATCGTTCCGTTCGTGTTCGTCCTCGACCCCGCCGGCGTCGGCCTCCTGCTGAAGATGCCCAAGGATGGCTCGTGGCTCAGCGTACTGTGGATCGGCTTGACCGCGTGCATCGGAATCGCCGCGCTCGCCGCCGGGACGCAGAAATGGCTGCTGACGGAATGCACGGGAATCGAGCGCTGGCTGCTGGTCGCGTGCGGGCTGCTCCTCGTTTATCCGGCGCCGGCGAGCGATGCGATCGGCCTCGCGGGCGTCGCCGCCGTAATCGCACTGCAGCTGCGCAGGCGACAGAGAGCGCCCGCCTAGGGTTCCTTCCCGTCTACCGCTCGCCGCCCTTGCGCATGCACTTGGGATCCTTGTCCCACTTGTCTTCGCAGTACTGCAGAAATGCCTTCTGCTCGCAGAGGAATCGCGAGAAGAGCCCGTCGTTTCCGCACTTCTGCATCGCGCTCGCGAGCACCTGCGCGCCATCGACGGGCGGCGCAGGCGATGCAGCACTGCCGCCCGCCAACTGCGCTTGCGATTCGGTTTCGGCCGGCCTGGATGCGCCGCCGTCGGATTCGGCCGGGACGGGCGGGGGCATGGATTTCGAATCCTGGCTCGCGCCTTTGGCCGCCTTGACGCCCGTCTTGGCGCTTGCCATAGCGCCAGGAGTTTTCGGCGAAGTTGTGACCGGCGCGGCTTGAGTCGCGTCCGGCCCAGCCAACCCCGCGGCCGGCTTGGGAGCCTCCCCGACAGCGGTCCATGAAGGTTCCTCGACCCGGGTGATGACCGGCAAAGGTTCGACATTGCCGCGTTGCGTCAGCGCCGGCAGCGTCCGGCTTGACGCCGGGGGCTCGCCGCCGAGGGGCGCCCAAAGCTCTCGCTGCGCAACGTAAACGGCGAGCACCGCCGCAAGTCCCATCCCGACCCAGAACATGGGTCTCGCTGAGCGGGTCGGCGGCATACCGGTCCGCGGCGTCGTCAGCGTGATCGGTGGCGCCGCCGAAACCTCGGCGGCGATGCTCGCCGCCGGCGGGTTCCTGGGGAGCGCGGCGCCCCGAGCGCGCTGCAGCGCCTTCGCGCAGTCGGCGCACAGCCTGCCGCGCCCGGCAGCGGTGGGCCGGTCACAGAGTCGACATTTCATCGCCGCGCCTCTCCGCGTGAACGGATCATGGGTCCCCACCGTCGTCTGCAACAGCCGGCGAGATGGGCTCATCCGATGGTCGCAGTCGTCGCTCCATGCGACGTCCCAGACGTTCGAAGCAAGGTTCGAGCCATGTATGAGCTTCCGCTGGCGTGTCATTTGCTTCCCGCACAGGGCCGATTCACCCCCGTAGCCTCGCGACTCGTGCCGGGCGCCTCGGCCCGCGCTCGAGAGACCCATGCCGAAGCAAGTTATCGCCGCTGCGCTCGCCTTCATGCCCTGGCACCGTATCCGGGTGTTCTCGCCGTTCGTCACGATCGTCGCGGTGATGCTGCTCCTCGGCAACGGCAGCCTCGACGTCATCTGGGGACTGCGCGCGCTCGTCAACGCGGAGAACGCGCGCGCCAGGGCGATCTCGTACGCGGTGGGAGACCTGGAGCAGTTCGCGCAGACCAAAAGCGAGCATCCGTATCGGCGCTTCCTCGCCGAGATGGCCACCCTGAACGCGTTGCGCGATGCGCGGACGGCGCTCGACCAGCCTCGTGCCGACGTCGCGCTCGCCAAGGCGAAGTTGCGGGACGCGGGCACGCCGCACGACGATGCGGAGGCGCTGGTGGACCTCTATCGCCACTTTCGCGGCGTCGGGTTCATGACGGCCATCGCGACGCTGTCGGACGAGGCCGACGCACAGATGAAAGAGCTCCAGGCCGTAGGTGAAACGATGCAGGCCGCGACGCCGCCGGCAAAGGGCGCGAGCGCGAGCATTCAACCCGCGCTTGGCCGCATCCGCACGCTCGGGCACAAGGTGACCGCCGTCAACGACGCGATCGCCGCCACGATGAGCGAGGGCCTGCGGCAGACGTCGGCGCTGCTCATGGTGATCAACGTCGCGGCCGGCGTTGCGCTGCTCATGATCGCGCTCATCGTGACGCAGCGCCTGATCCGCAACCGCGAGCAGGCGGAGAACGATCTCCGGATCAGCGAGGAACGGTTCGAGTACGCCGTTCTCGCAAGCAACGACGGCATCTGGGACTGGAGCCTGCGCAGCGAGCACCTGTTCCTGTCCGCTCGCTTCGAGACGCTGCTGGGCTTCGAGCCGGGCGAAATGCACGAGACTCCCGCATCGTTCCTGCGGCGCATCCATCCTCATGATCGCCACGCAGCGGCGTTCGCGCTGCGCACGCACCTGCGCTCGGGAAACCGGTTCGACCTCGAGTTCCGGATTCGCATGAAGGACGGCGCCTATCGGTGGTTCCGCACGCGTGGCCGCTCGGTGCTGGACGTCGACGGCAAGCCCCGCCGCATGGCAGGATCGCTGACCGACATCACCGATCGCAAGCAGGCGGAAGCGCAGATCTTCGAGGAAAAGGAACGGGCTCAGGTCACGCTCGCGTCGATTGCCGACGCGGTGATCACGGTCGACACGTCGGGCCGCATCGAATTCCTGAATCCCGTCGCGGAGCGGCTGACCGGGTGGCGCAACGACGACGCCTACAAATGCGCGGTGACGAAGGTGTTCTCGGTGGTGGATGAGAGCACCGGGCTCGAGGTTCCCGATCCAGTCAGCCGTGCGCTGCGCGACGGCTGCATCGTCGAGCCGGACGGCAACGTCGTCCTGCGGCGCAAGAGCGATGCGCCGGTCGCGATCGACCACAGCGTGGCGCCGATCCGCGACCGCATGGGCGCGGTGATAGGAGCGGTGCTCGTCTTCCACGACATGAGCCGCGAGCGCCAGTACGCAACACGCCTTGCGCACCTCGCGAGCCACGACCCGTTGACCGGTCTTCTCAACCGCCGCGAGTTCGAGCGGCGTCTCTCGATGGTGCTCGTGGACGGCGCGCACCTCGCCGCCAATCACGCGGTGCTGTACCTCGATCTCGACCAGTTCAAGGTCGTGAACGACACCTGCGGCCACGCCGCCGGCGACGAGCTCCTTCGACAGATCGCGCTGCTGCTGCGGCCGCGCCTGCGCGAAGGCGACACGCTCGCGCGGCTCGGCGGCGACGAGTTCGGCGTGCTGCTGGAGCATTGCGGGGCAGCCCCCGCGTTGCAGATCGCGCAGACGCTGCGCACCGCGGTGGCCGACTTCCGCTTCGTGTGGAAGGACCGCTCGTTCAACGTCGGCGTGAGCGTGGGAGTCGTCAACGTCTGCGATGCGTCGCAGACGCTCGCCGCCGTGCTGTCGGCCGCCGATGCCGCGTGCTACATGGCGAAGGACAACGGCCGCAACCGCGTGCAGGTGTACTGTCCCGACAGCAACGAAGTCGCGACCCGCCAGGGCGAGATGGAGTGGGTGAACCGGCTGCATCGCGCACTCGGCGAGCATCGGTTCTGCCTCTTCGCGCAGCCCGTCCATGGCACCCGCGGCGACAACCAGACTCCGCCGTACACCGAGCTCCTGGTGCGGTTGCGCGACGAGAACAACAAGCTCATCCCGCCCGCCGAGTTCCTTCCCGCCGCCGAGCGCTACAACCTGATGCCGGACATCGACCGGTGGGTGATCACCACGGCCTTCGGCATCCTCGCGCAGCAACTCGAGTCGGGCGATGCGTCGGACATCGGCGAGAACCTCGCGATCAACCTTTCGGGCGCATCGATCGGCGAGGACAGCTTCCTCGGCTTCGTCCGGGCGCAGTTCATGCAGTTCAGGATTCCGTACTCGCAGATCTGCTTCGAGATCACCGAGACGACGGCGATCACGCGCCTGTCCAAGGCGATGGACTTCATGACCTCGCTGCAGGCGCTCGGCTGCCGGTTCGCGCTCGACGATTTCGGCGTCGGCGTATCGTCGTTCACCTACCTCAAGAACCTGCCGGTGGACTTCCTCAAGATCGACGGCAGCTTCGTGACCGACATGCTGCAGAATCCGGTCAACCATGCAATGGTGGAGGCCATCCACCGCATCGGCCACATCATGGGCAAGAAGACGATCGCCGAATCGGTCGAGAGCCTCGCCATCCTCGACGCCCTGCGCGCGATCGGCGTCGACTACGCGCAGGGGTTTGCGATCGCCAAGCCCGCGATCTTCGGCCAATTCCGGCGGGCTGTGCCGCTGCGGCGCATCGCGAACGCCTGATACCTTCGCGGCGATCGCCGCGAACCCGGTCGTGGAACCGGCATGACGCGAGAGCGGTGGCTCGTCCGGCCCGCGTATCATGAGCGCTCTCCTTAAAACGGCGGAGAGCGCGTGCGCAAGGTCGACGAACTGTTTCTGCGCTACGGCGAGTCGCATCGCAACCCGAAGAACGAAGCGATCCACTGGGTCTGCGTCCCGCTCATCACGTGGAGCGTGCTGGCGGCGTTGTGGGCGCTGTCGCCGACCGCGGCGTACGTCGGTATCGCGATCGCGGTGGCCTTCTACGCGTGGCTCTCGGTCCGGATCGCCCTGGGAATGCTCGCTGTCTTCGCGCTGATGGTGGTTCCGTTGACGGTGCTCGGCTCGCGCACGCTCGTCGTCGCGATTGCCGTCTTCGTGCTCGCCTGGATCGGCCAGTTCGTCGGCCACGCGATCGAGGGCAAGAAGCCGTCGTTCTTCGAGGATGTGAAGTTCCTGCTCGTCGGACCCGCGTGGCTCCTTCACTTCGTCTATCGGCGGGCGGGGATTCGCTACTAGTCGAGCTCCAGATAGCGCCGGCGCTTCGCCTCGGCCTCCGCCTCGAACATGCAGTCGTAAAAGCCGTCGGGCAGCACGTCGATTCCGTCGAGCAGCAGCATCGAGCGGGTGCGCGCAAGGTCGCGATCGGCAAACGCGCGCGCAAGGCCGGCCCGAAGGCGCGCCACGAGCGCGGGCGGCGCGTGCGGATGCGTGGCGTAGGGAAGTCCCGGTGCGCTCGGGGTGCGGCCGATGACGCGGGTAAGTCGAGTGACGTGCTCGCGACACCGCGACAGCAGCGCGTACGACACGCAGTCGATCGCCGCCACGTCGACTTCGCCGGCGGCGAGCTGGGCCAAACTTTCCGCGTGACCGCCGCTCACCGTGACCGATCCGAAGAATCGGCCGTCGTTCGCAAGCGGCGCGAACAGTGAACGGAGCGCGTTGTATCCTGAATGCGAGATCCGCGCGCTCACCGAGCACCGCGCGCCGCGCAGGTCTTCGAGGCGCTGCGCCGCCGCGTGCGCGGGGACGACGATGAAGCTGCAGTAGTACGGACCCTCGCACCCGTCGGTCGCATGCCTCGGTGTCGCCACATACTGCATTCGGCCGGCCCATTCCCCGAAGAGCGGATACCCGCACGTTTGGGTGAAAAGGAGATCGGGGGAGCCCCACAGTGCATCAAGCGCGAGCGTTCGGTCGAGGCGATCGGGAACGCCGTCGATCCCCTCGGCACGGAAGGCGCGCGCAAGCCCGTCCCACCACGCATCGACCGCGGCGTGAAGCTCGGGCGGGTCGTACATCGGGAGACCCGCAGTGCGTGGGCGCGTTGCGTTCATCATCGGTTCCCGCATAATGGCGGCACCTCGAAACTTTGAAAAGACGCTCGGCAAACCTGGGCCGCTTCCATGAGCAACGTCGTTCCTTCCGCCGCTGACTACGTCGTCGTAGGCGCCGGCATTCACGGCCTCTCGACGGCATGGCACCTCGCGATGGAGCTCGAGTCCCGCGGCAGTGGGTCCGGCGCCGACATCGTCGTGCTCGACAAGACCGGTCCCGGCGCCGGCGCGTCGGGCATCGCCTGCGGCTGCGTGCGCAACCTCTACATGACCGAGCCGATCCACGCCATCCTGCGGCACTCCGTCGACGTGTGGATGTACGATCCCGTCGCGTTCGGCTTTCAGCAGGTCGGATATGTATCCGCGGGCGAGGCGAACCAGGCGGCCGACTACGAAAAGCTGCACGCGAGCCAGGCGCGGGTCGGCTACCCGTCCGATGTCTACCAGGGCAAGGACGCGCGAGACTTCCTGCGCAGGATCTGGCCCGACTTCAAGACCGACGGCATCGACGTCGTGCTGCACGAGAAGGTGAGCGGCTACGCAGGCACGCGCCAGGCGATCGCCGGGCTCGCCCAGAAGTGCCGCGACCACGGCGTGCGCATTCTTTCAGGCGTCGAGGTCACGGGCTACGAGACGACGGCCGGCCGGGTGTCGAAGGTCCGCACGTCGCGGGGCGACGTGAATTGCAACGCAGTCGTGCTGGGACTCGGCGCGTGGACGCCGAAGCACTGGGCGATGCTCGGCAAGCCGGATTCGGTCGAAGCCCGGTATCCGGACGCCGCGACCGTCCGCAAGGACATGTGGACCTATTGGCGGCTGCTGGAAGGCGAGGTCTACGTCGATCGGCCCTACCGCACGGCCGGCGACCTCGATCCGCCCGTGCTGCACGTCGAGCTCATGAACACGCCCGTGAAGGACGCGACGACGGGTCGCGAGCTCGCCGACCACCTGTACGTCTACTGGAAGAACGGGGCGGAGCGGATGGATCGTCCGGGCGTGCAGGGCGGCACGATTCCCATCAGGATCGGACCCAAGGCCGTCACCGATCCGTACGGGCACGACAACGACGAGTACCAGGCCGAGCCCGAGTTCGCCGATTACCTCACGTCCGCGATGGGCCAGCTGATGACGCGCTTCGAAGGCTCGCGCAAGCATTTCCGCGAGCGCAGGAACGGCGGCATCGGCGCGTTCACCCCCGACAACGTGCCGATCTTCGATTGGATCGCCCCGAACGTCTACATGATCGCGGACAGCAACCACGGCTTCAAGATGACGGGCGCCGGCAAGCTGGTAGCGAAATTCCTGGCCGGCAGCCGCGACGTGCCCGAGCTCAAGCCGTTTGCGCTGGACCGGTTCGCGAACGGGCGCACCTTCGGCGCGAGCAACAGCCATTGCCCGTGGGTATGAAGCGCGCCGGCGATACCACCGCGCCGCGCGGAAAGAACGGAGCCCGCAAAGGACTCGTCGAGCGTCTGGCGGAAGGGCCCGTGATTTGTGCCGAGGGCTATCTCTTCGAGCTCGAGCGGCGCGGTTACGTGCAGGCGGGCGCGTTCGTGCCCGAAGCGGTGCTCGATCATCCGGAGGTCGTCGCGCAGGTGCATCGCGATTTCGTGCACGCAGGCTCGGACGTCGTCGAGGCGTTCACCTACTACGCCCACCGCGAAAAGCTGCGGATCATCGGTCGCGAACAGGAGCTGGAAGCGCTCAACAAGGGCGCGCTGGCGATCGCAAAAGAGGTCGCCGCCGAGACCGGCGCGCTCTTTGCCGGCGACATCTGCAACACCAACGTCTACGATCCCGCGGTTCCCAGGAGCATCAAGGCCTGTCGTGCGATGTTCGAGGAGCAGGTCGCATGGGCGGCCGAGGCCGGCGTCGATTACGTCATCGCGGAAACATTCTCGTACGGATCCGAAGCGAAGCTCGCGCTCGAAATCATCAGAGCGGCGGGCTTGCGCGCGGCGGTCACGATGACGATCCATCGCGAGCCGGTTACCCGCGACGGCATGACCCCGGAAGACTGCTGCCGGATGCTGGCCGACAGCGGCGTCGACGTCGTCGGCCTCAACTGCATTCGCGGACCCAAGACGATGCTGCCGCTGATCGCGCGCATCGTCCGAGCGGTGAACGTGCCGGTCGCGGCGCTCCCGGTGCCCTATCGCACGCACGCACGCCAGCCGACCTTCCAGTCGCTGCGCGATCGCCACTGCGATTGCATCCCGGGCGAGATGCCGTTTCCGGTCGCACTCGATCCGTTCACATGCAACCGCTTTGAGATTGCAGAATTTGCGAAGGCTGCAGTGGATCTCGGCGTGCGTTACATCGGGCTGTGCTGCGGCGCGATGCCGCATCACATCCGCAGCATCGCCGAGGCACTCGGCCGCTCGCCGCCTGCAAGCCGCTACTCGGCGGACATGTCGAAGCACGCGTACTTCGGTACCAACAAGCGTCTCAAGAAGGCGAACCGCGAGTACGCGTCGAAGCTTTGATTATGTCGTCTGCGCTTAGCCTGTGGGCGGGATGGCACGCAGGACGTCCCTGAAAACGCCAAACTGCAACTTGAACGCTTGCGGGCTGTAGTCCTGGTAGTAACCTGCCGTCACGGCGACCACGAGATTGTTCTCCGGGACGATGCGTATGGACTGACCGCCTCGACCCAGTGCGCCAATCCAGCTGACCACGCCCGCGTTGTTCCTGGCGCGGCCGAGCCACCAGAGATACCCATAGTACTGATCGTCGGTCGCCTTGATTTTTGAAGTCGTCGAGGTCTCTATCCAATCTTTGGAAACGATTTGACGGTCGTTCCACCGACCGCCGGCGAGGACAAGCTGCCCGATTTTCGCCATGTCGCGCGGGCGCAAGCGCAACCCCCCTCCGGCATCAGTGTCCCCCTTGACCCGGGACCACTCTACGTCGCCAATGCCCAAGGGCTCGAACAACACTTCCCGGGCAAATTCGTCCAGGGGTCGTCCGGTCGCCTTGCGAACAATGGCGGACACGAGCGTCAGGGCTCCCGTGTTGTAGAAGAACTCCTGTCCCGCCGGGGCAGTCACCGGAAGGCCGAGGACGTACCGACACGGATCCCACGCCACATGCATCCGCGCCTCGTCGTTGTTCAAGTCACCGGTGCTTGGGGTCGCCTCCACCCACTTAAGACCCATCGTCATGGTGAGCGCATGCACCAGTTGAATGCGGTCCTTCAGAGGCGACCGCAAGTCTGCACACTCGGGGAAGAAGCCGAAGATCGGTTCGCTGACGCTTCGGATCAGTCCCCGATCGATGGCAATGCCGATTGCAAGCGACGCAACGCTTTTTGAAACCGACTTCATGTCATGGAGGGTGTCGGCATTGAAGACGACATTTTTCACCCGGCGGCCAAAAAACAGGCCGGGGACCTCGTCGGGGCCGCTGAAGTACCGCTCGAAGATCAGCTTGCGGCTGCGGGCGACCAGCACGGAATGTATGTTCGATGAGGCCGCGAGATGATCGGCCATCCTGCAGAGGGCCTCACCATCAACGAGATTGCCGTCATTGCCGGTCGAGATCCCCCACCCATCTCCTCGCGCAGCGGGTGCACCGCAGCCATCGGACGGGTCCGCGAACGCACGCAATCCATGGAGCGATGCCAGCATCGCTCCGCCGACGAGTGAAGAAAACTGCCGACGTCTCATATTCGTCAGTGTCGACCCGAGGCGATGTGTTCCGCCATGGCGTGAATGGTCGCAATCTGGACACCGTTCCTGTTGGCGTAATCGGCACCCGTGTAACCCCACCAGTCCCAGCAACCGAAGATGTTCTCGGGTGAGGGCGCGACCTGCGGAAAGAGCACGACGATCCGGTTGGTATCCGCTGTTTCGACGTAGCCTGCATGGCGCACGAACCTCGTGCCGTAGTGCAGCGCCGATCCTTGGAGGGGAGTGTAGGTTTGCGCTTGTTTGCAGCCGTGCAGGGCAATGTGCAAGCGGCATCGCTCGCCGCGGGCACAGGCGGCTGGAACATAGAGCCAGGCTGTCGCGTCCATGCCCGTCACCGCGAACGGTGCGACTCGAGGTACGTAGCGCGCCTGGTCGAACTGAATGAAGCGGCCGGTGCGAGTGCCCTGTCGGGGCGCATTCAGACCGCCGTAGATCCAGCTCAGCGCGGCATGGGCGCCGTCAAAGCCGCATTTGCCGATGTAGGGCGTTTCGCTCACCGAGCAGCGCGACCCGTAGTTCCGCGTCGGCATGGTGTGAGCGGCGTTGGCCTGCACGGTCTTGGTGATGTTGCCTGCAGGCACGGAAAAGCGCTGGTAGTACTGCTCGAGCTGCGCGGCAATGGTGCCCGGAACGACGAGGTCCTTGCCTCCGGTGAAGATGTATACACGGTGCTTCGCCAAATGGGTCGGCGGGTCGATGCTCCCGTCGTCTGCCGCCGCGCGGGTGATGCTTTCTAGGTGCGGCACGTCCGCACTGATTGACGAAACATTGCACGTTGGAAATGGCATGTCGAGCGAGCAGGAGCATTGCGTGGTTGCGCGGACCACGTCGTGTTGACCACAATAGTAAGGGCCGCCGGCGATGACGCCCACACCCTTGACTATCGCGGAATGGGCGACCTCGAATTGCACCGCCATGAACGCGCCGGACGATAAGCCCGAGAGCGACGTTTCGGCGAGGTCGACGTTGAGCGCAGGCAGTTCGCGGCCCGAGCAGGAAATCGAGAAGGCGAGGGCCAGCAGCGCCAGGCACAGCCGCGGGCGAGCAGGATTTGATGAAAGAGCCATAGGGTGCTTCGGTGAACGCCAAGTGGAGCTTCCCGATGTCACAGAACCTATCAGCCGCAGCCTTTCGCGGCGCGTGCCGAGGGTTGAACTCGCGACCCGCTCCGGCATCGCCACATCCGAGCAGCGCGCATTGCACTGAAACGATTGCTTCCGCCGTTCCTGGCGAAGGGACTGATGTATCGTCGCACCACGGTCGCCTTCCCAACAGGGCGCCGGGCCCCGCTGACCGTACCTTCAGCGGCAATTGTCACAGGGAGCGGATTCGATGAGAAGTCCATTCGACCTGCACGGCCGGGTCGCGATCGTGACCGGCGGGAATGGTGGAATCGGGCTCGGCATGGCCCGCGGTCTCGCCGCTGCCGGAGCGAGCATCGTCGTCGCGGCGCGCAATAGGGAGAAATCGAATGCGGCGGTTCGCGAGCTCGAGGCGCTCGGCGCCGATGCCCTCGCCGTGAGCGTGGACGTGGCCGACGAGAAATCCGTCGACGCGATGATCGGCGCAACCGTCGCGTGGCACGGACGGCTCGACATTCTGGTCAACAACGCCGGCATCAATATCCGCAAGCCGGCGCAAAATTTGTCACTTGAGGAGTGGCGGCGCGTGCTCGACACCAACCTGACGAGCGCATTCCTGTGCTCGCGCAGCGCCTATCCGCATATGAAAAGCGCGGGCGCCGGCAAGATCATCAATGTCGGATCGATGCTGTCGATCTTCGGCGCGTCGTTCGGCCCCGTATACGGCGCGAGCAAGGGTGGCGTCGTCCAGCTGACGAAGTCGTTGGCCGTAACCTGGGCGCCGGACAACATTCAAGTCAACGCGGTGCTGCCGGGTTGGGTCGATACCGATCTCACGCGTCGGGGGCGTAAGGAGATTCCCGGCCTCGATGAGCGCGTTCTCTCTGGCACGCCAGCCGGGCGCTGGGGCCACATCGACGACTTCGCCGGAATCGCGGTGTTCCTCGCCAGTGCAGCGTCGGATTTCATGACCGGGACGGCAATTCCGCTGGACGGCGGCTACTCGACGCTCCTGATGCGCTAGAAAACACGATGCGCAAGTCGTGCCCATGCCGGAGCAGACCCCCACGGCGGTCCGTTACTGAATCACCCGGTCCGCCCGCAGGAGCATCGTCTGCGACACCGTAAGGCCAAGCGCGTTCGCCGTCTTGAGATCAATGCGCATGCCTCGTCCTAGTCCGACGGCAGTCGCGAAAAGCGGAAATCGCAGTGGCTCGCGCCGCCCGCCAACGTTTGTGTCCTCTGCAGGTGAATGCCTCGCGTTGCATACGCATCGAAATCGAGCCCGCAGATATTCGGCAGAATTTCCTCGTCTTCATGCCGCGCCGCGAATTTGCAGAAGCCGCAGGCTTTGTAGTTGATCCCGAACTCGAACTTGTCGCCGGGACCCGGCTCGACGAAATCGTAGACGAAATCTTCCGGAAACTCCTTCTGATGGCTTGTCGTAACGCTTTTTGCCGCCTGCTCGCGCAGCAGCGTCCGATTCTCCGGCGCTTGCGCCGGGCAGCCGTCTACGTCTCGGCGTCGACCGGAAGCCCGCCCGCCGCCAGCGCTGCGTGCAGCTGCCGTACGTGCTCGTGCCCCATCGTTTCGGCCACGCACACGACGCGCACCGCGGAGAGATCCGGGCCGGCGAACGCGCGGTCGTGAACGATCTCCTTGATCGATGCGCCGTTCGCCGCAATCAGCTCCGCAAGTTTTGCGAGGCCGCCGGGCCGGTCGCTGATCGTGACGTTGAAGCGGCACAGGCGGCCGTCGGCGACGAGACCCACGTCGATGATCCGTCCGAGCGCCGACGAATCGATGTTGCCGCCGGCCAGCACGAGCACGACGCGCTTGCCTTTCAGAGTGTCGAGCCGCCCTGCCAGGAACGCAGCGAGCGGCGCCGCGCCGGCGCCTTCGACGACGCTCTTCTCGAGCTCGATCAGGCGCAGGATCGCAAGCGCGATGGCCGCTTCGTCGACGGTGACGACGCAATCGACGACGCGCTTCACGAGCCCGAACGGCGCGTCGCCCAATTTCGCGACGGCAAGGCCGTCGGCCAGCGTGTGCGACAGCGCCACGAGCGTCGGCTTGTCCTGCGCGAGCGCTTCCGTGAGGCACGCCGCGCGGTCGGGCTCGACGCCGATGATCTCGACGTGCGGCGCCTTTGCCTTGACAGCCGTGCCGATTCCCGCGATCAGTCCGCCCCCGCCGACCGGAACGACGATCGCTTCGACGTCGGGCGTCTGCTCCAGGATCTCGAGCCCCATGGTGCCCTGGCCCGCGATCACGTCGGCGTTGTCGAACGGGTGGATGAACGTGAGCCCTTCACGCGCCGCGATCTCGCCGGCGTGCGCCCGCGCTTCGGTCAAGTCGGCGCCATGCAGCACGACGTTGGCGCCGAACTGGCGGCAGTTCGTCACCTTGATGAGCGCCGCGAATTTCGGCATGACGACCGTCGTCGGAATGCCCAGAAGCTTCGCGTGATACGCGATGCCCTGCGCGTGATTGCCTGCGGAGGCGGCGATCACGCCGCGCTTGCGCGCGTCGGGCGACAGCCTGAGCAGCGCGTTGCGCGCGCCGCGCTCCTTGAAGCTGCCGGTGCGCTGCAGGTAGTCGAGCTTGCAGTAGATGTGCGCGGCGGTGAGCTGCGACAGCGGAATCGACTCGACGCACGGCGAGTAATAGACGCCGCCCTTTATCCGTTCGCGGGCGGCTTCGATGTCGGCAAGCGTCACCACGGCTCGACGGAGCGTCGATTCATCAGAATGGCAGCGCGATGCCCGGCTTTGCGACGGACAGCACCCGCCTGAATTCGCTCTTGATCCGCTCGAGCGCCGCGTCGCTGTCGGCTTCGAAACGCAGCACGATGACAGGCGTCGTGTTGGAGGCGCGTGCGAGACCGAAGCCGTCCGGATATTCGACGCGCAGGCCGTCGATGCGGATGATCTCGTCGGCACCCGGGAACTGTGCTGTCGTCCCCAGTTTCGCGATCAGCGCGTGGTGCTCGCCTTCGGCGCACGCGACGTTGAGCTCCGGTGTCGAGACCGCATCGGGAAGCGCGTCGAGCAGTGCCGAAGGATTATCGTGCCGCGCGAGAATCTCGAGCAGCCGCGCTCCGGCATACAGGCCGTCGTCGAAGCCGTACCAGCGCTCCCTGAAAAACGTATGCCCGCTCATTTCGCCCGCGAGCGCCGCGCCGACCTCCTTCATCTTGGTCTTGATCAGCGAATGCCCGGTCTTCCACAAGAGCGGCACGCCACCGTGCTTCAAAATGTAGGGCTTGAGGTTGCGCGTCGACTTGATGTCGTAGATGATCGTCGCGCCCGGCTCACGCGAGAGCACGTCGGATGCGAACAGCATCAGCTGCCGGTCGGGATAGATCACGTGCCCTTCCCGCGTGACGACGCCGAGCCGGTCGCCGTCACCGTCGAACGCCATGCCGAGGTCGTGCTTGCCCGCGGCGAGCAGCGACTGCAGATCCTCGAGGTTTTCGGGCTTCGAGGGGTCCGGGTGATGATTGGGAAACCGGCCGTCGACGGCGCAGAAGAGCTCGGTGACTTCGCAGCCCAGGCGGCGATAAAGCGCAGGCGCAAACGCACCGGCCACGCCGTTGCCGCAATCGACGGCGATCTTGAGCGGCCGCGCGAGTCGCACATCGCTCGCGACCCGCTGGTAATAAGCCTCGGCGATGTCGTCCGCGCGGTAGCTTCCTGCCCCGGTCGCGAAACGTCCCGTCTCGATTCGAGCGCGCAGGTCCTGGATGTCGTCGCCCGACAGCGCCGTGCCGTCGACGACCATCTTGAGCCCGTTGTAGTCGGGCGGATTGTGGCTGCCGGTGATCATCACGCTCGACTGCGTATCCGTGTGATGCGCAGCGAAGTACGACATCGGAGTGGTGACCATGCCGATGTCGATTACGCTCGTTCCCGTCGAGCGAATACCGTCGGCCACCGCGGCCGCAAACTCAGGGCCCGACAGCCGACCGTCGCGCCCGACGACCATCGCGCTGCGGCCGCGCTCCCTCGCGAGCGAGCCCAGCGCCTGGCCGATCGAACGGACGATGGATGAGGTCAGAGTCCTCCCGACGATGCCGCGTATGTCGTAGGCCTTGAAGATTTCCGGCGGGAGAGTCATCTGCGTGGGGATTGCCGAGTGTGGAGCCGCCTGCGCGCCGGGGCGCGGAAGCGAATCGCGTGAATGTGGCGCCGGATGCGGCCGGCTAGTGCCCGTGAATGAAGAAGTCTAGCAGGCGGCGCGGCAGCCAATCGACATGGCCGGGGAACGGGCCCGAAAGGAATCCCACGTGGCCACCTTCGTCCGGCTGCTCCAGCAGGACGTCGGGACTCGCGTCGGCGGCGCCGGGCAGCGACTCGCTCGGCACGAAAGGGTCGTTGCGCGCATTGATCACGAGCGTCGGCACTCTGACGCTCGCAAGCCACGGCTTCGCAGAGGCACGGCGCCAGTAGTCGGCCGAATCGGCGAAGCCGTGCAGCACCGCGGTGACTGCGGTGTCGAACGCGTCGATGGTGTACGCGCGCCTCACTTTTGCCGGGTCGATGAGGCCGGGAAAGCGTTCGGCCATTGCGAGGCTCTTGGGCTTGAGCGTGGTCAGGAAGTTGTGCACGTAGACACGGTTGAAGCCCTTGTCGATCGAGGTGCCGGCGGCCATCAGGTCGTGCGGCACCGACACCGCCGCGGCGGCCTTGACGAGGCCGCCGGCGTCCCGACCGAGCCGACCCAGCCAGTTGATGAGCACGCTGCCGCCAACCGAGACACCGACGACATAGATGGGCGTGCTCGCGGGGACGCGACCGCGGATGGCGTCGAAGATCGCCTGCGCCTCGACGTGATCGCCCGAATGATAGGCGCGCGGCAGCCGGTTGAGCTCGCCGCTGCAGCCGCGGAAGTGCGGGATGACGCCGCGCCAGCCCTGCGCCTTCACCGCGACCATCAGTGCCCGCGCATAGTGCGACTCGGAGCTGCCTTCGAGCCCGTGCAGCAGCGCGACGAGTGGCGTGCCGTCGGAGGCGTGCGCCGCATCGACCCAGTCGAAGTCCCAGAAGTCTCCGTCGGGCACGTTCACGCGCTCGCGGCGAAACGCGACGGGCGGCCGTGGAAGCAGATAGGGCCAGATCGTCTGCATATGCCCGCCAGGAAGCCACGCGGGGCTGCGGAAGGGTTCCGATTGCGGCGCCGCGGGGAGCGCGCCGACGATGTGCTCACTCATCGTTCAGTCGTCGCTCAATCCAGCGCCGCCTCGAGGCGATGGATGATGGTCCTGAATATCTTGAGGCGCGCGAAGTACTTGTCCTCCGCCTCGACCAGCGTCCACGGCGCAATCTCGGTGCTGGTGCGGTCGACCATGTCGCAGATGGCGGCTTCGTACGCACCCCACTTCTTGCGATTGCGCCAGTCGTCGCGCGTGATCTTGAAACGCTTGAATGCCGTCTTCTCGCGTTCGCGGAAGCGCCGCAGCTGCTCTTCCTTGCTGATCTGCAGCCAGAACTTGATCACGATCGCGCCGGCGTCGACGAGCTGCTCCTCGAACTGGTTGATCTCGTCGTACGCGCGCATCCAGTCCGAAGGCGTGCAATAGCCTTCGACCCGCTCGACGAGCACGCGCCCGTACCACGAGCGGTCGAAGATGACGATCTCGCCCTTTGCCGGAATCTGGCGCCAGAATCGCCACAGGTACGGATGCGCGCGCTCCTCTTCGCTCGGCGCCGCCACCGGGACGATCGCGTACTGCCGCGCGTCGAGCGACGCGGCGACGCGACGGATGGCGCCGCCTTTGCCGGCCGCATCCGCGCCTTCGAACACGAGGATCAGCGACTCCTCGTCGAATCGCTTGCTGCGCGTGAGTTGCGCAAGCCGGCCCTGGAAGCGCTCGACGCCCTTGTCGTATTTCTTCTCCGAGACTTTCTGGGTGAGGTCGAGCTCGCGGATCAGCTTGACGTTGTCGATGACCGCGGGCGCGGGCGGCGTTGGCGTATGCATGGGCTGCGGCTTCTTGGCCGCGATGGTCCGCTCGAGCGCTTCGAGCAGGATCTTGCCCACGGTCAGGCTGCGGTACCGTTCGTCGGCGCCTTCGACGACGTACCACGGCGCCTCGGCGATCGACGTCTCGCGCAGCAGGTGCTCCCAAAGATCGTGGGACTTCGCGTAGATGCGGGCGCGCGTCCTGTCGTCGCGGGTCACGCGCCAGCGCGTGAGCGGATCCTCGGCCAGCTCGCGCATGCGCTCCTTCTGCGCGCTTTTCGAGAGATGGATCCAGAATTTCAGGAGGACGAGCCCTTCGTCGGTCAGCATGCGCTCGTGCTCGCGGATTGCCGTCATCCGCGCCTCGAGCTTGCTGTCGCCGATTCGTCCCTCGATGCGTGCGGCGAGCAACTCGTTGTACCACGCGTTCATGAAGATGCCGATCTTCCCGCGAGGCGGCAGTGCGCGCCAATACCGCCACGCGGGCGGGTGCGCCTTCTCTTCCGGCGTCGGTGGGCCGAATGCCAGCACGCGGATGTGCCGCGGATCCATCCATGCCGTCAACTGGTTCGCGGTTTCGCCGCGGCCGCCGCCTTCGACGCCGGAGATGATGAGGAGCACCGGTCCTCGTGCCGATTGGGAGAGGTCGTACTGCGCATTGAGCAGCGCTTCGCGCAGCTTCGGCTCTTCGCGCGTGTAATCGCTCTTCGAAATCCGGTGGCCCGTTTCGGCGGACTCGAGCATGGCCTCTCCTATCGGGACAACCAGAACGGCTTCGCGGCGTGGAACCGCCGCAGCGCCTTTTCAAGACGCGGCTCGATGGCCGCTGCCTGCGCCGCCACCCAGCCGCGCACGGCGCCCGTCGTCGCAGCGTCTGCGGAGCCCGACAATGTGCCCGCGAGTGCGCTCGCCGTGACGGCATCGTTGAACTGGCCGAGCGCGTCCTGCGTCGCGGCGAGCGTCTCGAGATACGTGCGCGTGCGCTTGCCAGGAAAAAGCGGCGAGAAGAATTCGGCCACGTAGCGGAGACGCTTCGCCGCGATCCGCGCCGCGTGCCGCTCGTCGTTGGGAGCGTGGGCGAGCGTCGTCGCGAGATCGGCGAACTTGCGGTGGCGCCGTGCGATCAGCTTTTCGGCATAGACGGAAGCCTTCGTCACGCCCGGGTCGGGCGCTGCCACCGGGGCATCGGCGGTCGCGCTGCCATCATCCGGGCGGTCGTCGGACCGATCGGCGGGCCGATCGATGCAAGGCGCTGCCGAGACGAGCCCCGCTGCGAGCAACAGCCGCTGATAGCGAGGCGAAGCGATGCCTTCGCGCGCGGCTTTCCGCGCGCCGCGCCTGCGCCGCGCCGCGCGGTCGCGGAGCCGCTTGATGCCCGGAGCCGCGCTCGCATCGCGCGCGAACCACGCGGCGAGCGGCGGCAGCGTTTCCGTCACGAACACGTCCCAGTCGCGCGCCTCTCCGAGCAGCGCCGC
>Ga0068863_100001555_pt1 | contig 22672 bp, 15 predicted proteins | sample KBSSwiS62_FD_66596 | JGI IMG/M metagenome (GOLD analysis project Ga0068863, IMG submission 66596) | Switchgrass rhizosphere microbial communities from Kellogg Biological Station, Michigan, USA - KBS Switchgrass S6-2 | ecosystem: Host-associated > Plants > Roots > Rhizosphere > Soil ... | reverse complement strand
CGACGTGGAAGTGGTCCCCGAACCCGGCACCTGGGCCCTGATGCTCGGCGGTTTGGTCCTCCTGGTCGTTTGCCAGCGCTTGCGCCGGAAGAACAGCTAGAACTTCCCTTCCAACGGATCTTGAAAAAGGAGGCCCTCGCGGCCTCCTTTTTGTTGCCCGGACGAGCTAACGCTGATGGGTTAGAGTCCGTCAGTTCAATCCAAAGAGAGAAGCTTTTCTGCTAGCAAATGCGGCCACGCTTGATTGGATAGCTATGACCGGGAGGCTTTTCGCCGATCCAGCGCTCGTCCGCGGGGAGGGAGGCCGGTTGGTATCGCGAATCGGTCGAGATGCGCACCCGGTCCGACTTGTTGTCGATGCTGGCGTGCACGGTATGCATGGTAAAGGTGAGGAGATCGCCGGCCTCAAAGTCCGTCGTGAGCCAGCGTCCGCCCAATTTCTGGCGCAGGCTGGCGGGATCCTTGCTCAGACTGCCGTCCCATTTGTACCAGCCGCCCTTTTGGATGACTTGCTGGACTTTGTCGATGTCGGGACTGTTCGAGCAGTAGCTGTCGACATCCCGCTCGAGATAGTGCCGGAGACGTTCGTGTTGCAGGTGGGATCCTTCCAGGACCATCAGGCCGCCGACCTTTAATGGTGCGTCTCCAATGGGAATCCAGGCAGTCAGGAGCTTGGCCCGTTCGCCGCGTCCCATGTAGACGACATCGCAATGAGGCCGCGTGCCGTTGCCATAACTCATGACGCGGAGCCAGGTGAAATCGTAGTGCCGGACCGCTTCCCCGAAAAACTCGCGGTAAAAGTCCATGATGCGCCCCGTATAGAGCAATTTGTGCAGGACGGGATTTTCCTGCGCGAAATCGGGGCGGAAGACCTTGCCGGGATCGCTCGGTAGCTTGGCGAGGCATTCCATCGGATCGCTGCCGGGAATCAGATAGCCATTGGCCATGAGATGCTCGGCAATGGTCCGGCGAACCCCCATAACGTCGTCGCGCTTGAAGAAGCCGCGCAGGTAAAGATACCCATCTTCCTGCATGCGGGAGCGCAGTGCCTCGCCGTCTCCGATCAGGTAGGAGCTTTCCCGCAGTTCACCAAAACAATTTTCGGACAGGTCGAGGGAGTAACCGCTGGCGGTGAGGGGATGATCGGCGATCAAATTCATCCCCTATCCTTAGCAGATTAGTGGTGGGTAAGAAATGGACGCTTTGGTAAAAAACATGTATTATTTGGTATGCCCCGGCTTGATGTACCGCGATCCCGATTGCTTTGGCAATCGAAGAAAACCTGTCCTCTGGGACAAATCTCCCTCGCGGGATACATTCGGAACGGCCGGGGCATCTCCCTGACCCGGTTGCGCAATTTCAATAATTTTGCCCTCGTCTATCTGTTAAAGGGAAGCGGTAGAATGAAGATCGGTTCGCAGCCGGTCATCCAATGCCGCGCGGGCGATCTCCTTTTCGTCTACCCTGGCGTTCCGCATGGTTACGGGCCCGGCCCGGGAGAGAGGTGGGACGAGCTTTATGTCGTCTTTAACGGACCGGTCTTCGAGTTTTGGAGGCAACGAGGCCTGCTGAATCCGGCGCACGCACAGCAACATCTGGCCCCCATCGCCCGCTGGCGTCCGCAATTGGAAGCCGTGGTTGAGCCCGGCTTGCCTTCAAGCGCGGACGGTATGCTGCGCCGGGTCTGTCGCCTGCAGAAATTCCTTGCCGATATCATCCAGGAACCGGAGCCGGAGGAGGTCCATGTACCATGGCTCGAAATCGCCATGAATGAATTGGTCAAAGGAGCCGGTACACCGCCCATCATTCTCGCCCGGAAATTAGGTCTCTCCTACGAGACCTTCCGTAAGGAGTTCACCCGCCAGACCGGTTGTCCTCCGGCCCGCTACCGGACGAGACGATTGATCGAACAGGCCGGTGCGTTGATGACGGAACGCCACCTCAGCAACAAGGAACTGGCCGAGACGCTCGGGTTCTGCGATGAGTTCCATTTCTCTCGCCGGTTCCGCGAGGTCACCGGCCAGAGTCCCCGCGAATATCGCCGGCAAAACGCCGCGCGCTTGCCCTAGACCTTTACGCGATTTGGGCCCGTCGCCATCTCGCCGCCTACAAACTCGCACCATTGGTCCGGATCAACTCACGGTACCAGTGGGCCGAATTTTTCAGTGTCCGTTTCTGGGTGTTGAAATCGACATGCACAAGGCCGAACCGGTGCTTGTAACCCTCGGCCCACTCGAAGTTGTCCATGATCGACCACTGGAAATAACCGCGGATATCGACACCGTCGTCGATCGCCTTGCCGACCTGCCGCAGATAGCGCGTAAGGAAGTCGATGCGGGCCTCGTCGTGGACCTCTCCATCCAGGCCGACCCAGTCGCAGCAGGAGAGCCCGTTCTCCGTGATGACCGTCGGGAGATGATAGCGTTCCGTGATGAATTTCGGCCCCCAGTAAAGAATCTCCGGCGAGACCTTCCAGGTGAAATGAGTGTGCGGATGGCCCGTCGGATAGGAGACCACCTTGGGCTTGCCATCCGGGCCGGCCTCAACGCACATGCCCTGGTAGATGTTGGTGCCGTAAAAATCGAGCGGCTGCTTGATCAGGTCAAAGTCACTCGCCTTGAACTTGGGCACCGCTTTTCCGTAGGCCTTCAGTCCTTCTTCCGGATAGTGCCCGAGGACGGGGGGATCGCCCCACCATGTGCTGTTCCAAAAATTGCCGTCCCAGACGGCATTGCTCATCTGGCGGGCCGCATCGATGTCCGCGGGAGAATTCGTTTTCGGATAGGACGTCGGCCCCACCGGTGCCCAGCCGACTTCTGGTTTCGTCCGGGCCTTGGACCGGATGACCTGGACCGCCGCACCGTGGGCCATCAAGGCGTGGTGCGCGGCCATCAACACTTCGGTAAAGCCGAGTTTGAGCCCGGGTGCATGTTCGCCCGTGAGGTGGCCCATGCCGATGAAGCATTGCGGCTCGTTCAGCGTCATCCAGTGGGAGACACGATCAGACAAGCGGTCCATCACCACGCTGGTATATTCCGCGAACCACTGCGGGCTGTCCGGATTCAGCCAGCCTCCGCGCATGAACAAGTCATAGGGATAATCCCAGTGAAAAAGCGTCACCCACGGCTGGACTTTTTTCTCCAGCAGCTTGTCGATGAGCCTGTCGTAAAAATCGAGTCCCACCTTGTTGATCGCGCCGGTGCCTTCGGGCATGATCCGCGGCCACGAAAGCGAAAGCCGGTAGGCATTCAGTCCCAGTCCGGCCATGATGTCTACATCTTCCTGGTAGCGGTGATAATGGTCGCAGGCGACATCGCCCGTGTGACCTTCCCAGACTTTGCCGGGTTGGTGGGCCAGCATGTCCCAGACCGAGAGGCCCTTGCCGCCCTCGTTCCAGGCTCCTTCGATTTGGTAAGAGGCCGCTGCGGCACCCCAGATAAAATTTGCGGGAAAACTCATGAATCAGATTTGGTTACGTCAGGTGGGTAAAAAGACTACGTTTTACAGAGGCAACCGCCAAGGGAAACCCCTTGTCATTAACCGACGATGCATCTGCCGTTTGCTGACTGGCGTGGTCCGGACCACGGGGATTTATCCATTTCATCGACACGAAGGACGATTGGCATAGCGTTAAAGTTACAGGTATGGACCATTTAAAATTGATCGGGGAAGCGGCCCACGGACGTTGGAGCGAAACGCGCATTCATGCGTGGTATGATCAACAACCCTGGCGGGTCGGCTGCAATTTCATCCCCAGCGGCGCCATCAATCAGCTGGAGATGTGGCAGGCCGACACTTTCGACCCGAAGCAAATCGACCACGAACTCGGCCTGCTCGCCGCTCTCGGCATGAACACCGCGCGCGTCTTCCTCCACGATCTCCTGTGGGTCCAGGATGCGAAGGGATTCTTCGGACGGATCGACCAATTCCTCGACCTCGCCGCGCGCCATCGGATCAGCATCATGCTCGTCATCTTTGACAGTTGTTGGGATGGGAACCCGCAACTCGGTCCGCAACGCGCCCCCACGCCCGGCGTCCACAACAGCTATTGGCTGAAGTCGCCGTCAAACGCCATTTTTTATAACGCCCCAGCCTTTGCTCCGCTGCAGGATTACGTCACCGACGTCGTGGCCCATTTTCGCAACGACGACCGCATCCTGGTCTGGGATCTCTGGAACGAGCCCGACAATCGCGGCGGGGACGTGCCCCGCGAAAAGAACGGCGACATCGTCGTGCCTCTGCTCGCCAAGACCTTCCAGTGGGCCCGCTCCGCCAATCCGACCCAACCACTGACCTCCGGTGTATGGGCCGGGGATTTGTCCAGCGACGAGAAACTCGAGCCGCTCTGCCGTCTCCAGCTTTTCGCCTCCGACGTGACTTCTTTCCACCGCTACGAGCCGCTCGAAAAAACACGCGAGGTCGTCGAAAACCTCAAGCGCTTCGGTCGCCCACTGCTCTGCACCGAATTCGTTGCGCGCGGGGAGGGCAGCACCTTCGAGGCGATCCTCCCCTACTTTAAGCAGGAGAAAATCGCCGCCTACAACTGGGGCGCCGTCGCTGGTAAAACGCAGACGATTTATCCGTGGGACTCCTGCCAAAAGCCCTACACCGCCGAGCCCATCCCCTGGCACCACGACCTCTTCCGCCCCGACGGCTCTCCCTACGATCCCAGGGAGACTGCGTTGATCCGGTCGTTGCTCGGACGCTAGACTCGATTCCGCAAAAATGCCGCGAAGATGTGGTCGCCATCTTTGCCGCGGCATGCTCCAATTTGGCATGCCGATGCGTTCGTTTTCGCTGACTGCTGTCTCGGCTGAGTTCTGGTGCGACCCCATCTTCCTCCTTCCCTTGGGACGGTTTGTTTCAAATAAACCTGTGGAAAATTTATGAGCCCCTATCTCGCGGAATTTGTCGGCACGTCCATCCTCGTCCTTTTGGGCGATGGTGTCGTGGCCAATGTCCTGCTCCAAAAATCGAAAGGGCAGGGGGGAGGCTGGATCGTCATCACCACGGGCTGGGGGCTGGCCGTCATGGTTGCCGTTTATGCCGTGGGCACGATCAGCGGCGCGCATCTGAACCCGGCGGTGAGTGTGGGCCTTGCCTCCATCGGTAAATTCAGTTGGGCCTTGGTGCCTGGATATATCGCCTCGCAGGTTGCAGGCGCAATGTTTGGTGCAATTCTCGTCTGGTTGACCTATCTGCCGCACTGGAAGGAAACACCCGACACGGGAGCCAAGCTTGCGGTTTTTTGCACCGCTCCGGCCATTCGTTCCCCGCTTTCAAATCTGCTCTGCGAAATCATCGGCACGGCAATGCTTCTCTTCGGGGTCCTCTCCATTCCGTCAGGCACCAATCTCACGGAACCCGGTTGGGTCGCGGGCTTTGGCCCGATGCTGGTTGGCCTGCTCGTCTTTGTCATCGGCCTCTCCCTCGGCGGTCCCACTGGGTACGCCATCAATCCCGCGCGTGATTTCGGTCCGCGACTCGCCCACGCCATTTTACCCATCGCGGGCAAGGGCGGCTCCGATTGGAGCTATGCCTGGATTCCCATCGTGGGCCCGCTCATCGGCGGTCCGCTTGGTGCCGCCGTTTATTACCTGCTTTACGTCCACTAGCCAACCCTGACCCACTCCATCCCTATGTCCTACATCATGTCATTCGACGCCGGGACCACCAGCGTCCGCGCCATCATCTTTGATCGCGAAGGCCAGATGAAATCGGTCGCCCAAAAGGAAGTCCGCCAGATTTTCCCCAAGCCCGGCTGGGTCGAGCAGGATCCGCAGGAAATCTGGTTCTCCCAGATCACCGTCGCGGTGGAAGCGCTCGGTCGCGCGCGTATCCGTCCCCGCGACATCAAGGGCATCGGCATCACCAACCAGCGCGAGACCACCATCGTCTGGGACCGCAAGACCGGCGAGTGCGTCTACAATGCTATCGTCTGGCAGGACCGCCGCACCGCCGCAGCCTGCGACAAACTGCGCGCTGCCGGCCACGACAAGCAAATCCGGAACCGCACCGGTCTCCTCCTCGACGCCTACTTCTCCGGTACCAAGATTGCGTGGATTCTCGACAACGTCCCCGGCGTCCGTAAGCGCGCCGAGGCGGGCGATCTCCTCTTCGGCACCGTCGATACTTGGCTGATCTGGAAACTGACCAGCGGCCAGCACGGCCACGTCACCGATCCCAGCAACGCCTCCCGCACGTTGCTCTACAACATCCACACCGGCACGTGGGACAAGCAGTTGCTCAACCTCTTCCGCATCCCCGCCAGCCTTCTGCCCAAGGTTCGCACCTCCAGCGAGGTCTACGGCGAAGTTAGCACGTCACTCGGTCTGCAAAAAGTCCCGATCGCGGGCATCGCAGGCGATCAGCAATCAGCCCTCTTCGGCCAGATGTGCGTCCATCCCGGTCAGGCGAAGAACACCTACGGCACCGGCTGCTTCCTCCTGCAGACCACCGGTACCAAGCCGATCACCTCGAAGAACCGCCTCCTCACCACCGCCGCCTGCCAGATCGGCAGGAAGCGCGAGTTCGCCCTCGAAGGCAGCGTCTTCATCGGAGGTGCCGTCGTTCAGTGGCTGCGCGATGGTCTCCGCCTTGTCCGCTCCGCGCAGGAAGTCAATCTCCTCGCGGAATCGGTCCCCGACAACGGCGGCGTCTATCTCGTCCCCGCCTTCACCGGTCTCGGCGCACCCCATTGGGATCCCTATGCCCGCGGTGCCATTCTCGGTATCACCCGCGATACCTCCGCCGCGCACATCGCCCGCGCCTCATTGGAAGGCGTCGCCTACCAGGTCGCCGATTTGATCGATGCCATGGCCGCCGATACCGGCAAGCGCCTCAAGGAACTCCGCGTCGACGGCGGCGCCAGCCACAGCGAATTCCTCATGCAGTTCCAGGCCGACTTGCTCCAGATTCCCGTCGTCCGTCCCGCCGTCACCGAAACCACGGCACTCGGCGCGGCCTATCTCGCCGGCCTCGCCGTCGGTTACTGGAAGAGTCTCGACGGCATCGCAAAACAATGGAAAGTTGAGAAGACTTTTGAACCGAAGATGCCCAAGTCGCGCGTGGCTGAGATGCGTTCCCGCTGGGACGAGGCCCTCGAGCGCGCCAAGGACTGGGAAATCCACTCAAGCTCTCCGGCCAAGACGAAAAAGCGCAGTAAAAAATAAGGACCCGATGTTATGAAACGGAACGAGATGTTGAAGCAGGTCCGTGAACGGACGGAACCTTGGGACTTTATTATCGTTGGCGGTGGCGCCACGGGCGCGGGGGTCGCGGTCGATGCCGCCACCCGCGGTTACGCCACGCTGCTCCTGGAGCAACACGACTTCGGCAAGGGCACCTCCAGCCGCAGCACCAAGCTCGTTCACGGCGGTGTCCGCTACCTCGAGCAGGGCAACGTCTCCCTTGTCATGGAGGCCCTGAAGGAGAGGGGACTCCTCCGCCAGAACGCACCCCATCTCGTCAGCGAGCTTCCCTTCATCGTTCCCAGCTACTCGTGGTGGGAAGGCCCCTTCTATGGCATCGGCCTCAAAGTCTACCAGGTGCTCTCCGGCAAATACGGCTTCGGCGCGTCCGAACTCGTCTCCAAGGAGGAGACCCTCAAGCGCCTGCCCAACGTCAACCCCGAGGGACTCACCGGCGGCGTGATCTATTACGACGGCCAGTTCGACGATACCCGCCTCCTCATCAATCTCGTCGCCACCGCCGCCGAGCAGGGCGCGACACTGCTCAACTACGCGAAGGTCACCGCGCTCCACAAGGACGATGACGGCATCGTCAACGGCGTCACGTGGGAGAACGTCGAGACCGGCGAAAGCTTCGCCCTGCGCTCGAAGGTCGTCGTCAATGCCACCGGCCCCTTTACCGATGCCGTCCGTCATCTCGCCGAGCCCACGGCCCAGCCCATGATCGCCCCAAGCCAGGGCGCGCATCTCGTGCTCGACCGCTCCTTCCTACCGGGTGACACCGCCATCATGGTGCCGCACACCAGCGACGGTCGCGTCATGTTCGCCATTCCCTGGCACGGTCACACGCTCGTCGGCACGACCGATACTCCGATGACCACCGCCCCTCTCGAACCCGTCGCGTTGGAAAAGGAAATCGAGTTCATGCTCGAGACCGCCGGTCTCTATCTCGAGAAAAAGCCGGCCAAGACCGATATCCTCAGCGTCTTCGCGGGCATTCGTCCGTTGGCCAAGGTCGGCGAAGGCTCCAACACAGCCGCGCTTTCCCGCGACCATACCATCCACATCGACAAGAGCGGTCTCGTCAGCATCGCCGGCGGCAAGTGGACCACCTACCGCAACATGGCTCACGATTGTGTCGATCAGGCCGCTACTCTCGCTGATCTCCCCGAAAAAGCCTGTGTGACCAAGACCCTCAACATCCATGGCTATCACACCAATGCCAACAAGTTCGGCGCCCTCTCCTTCTACGGATCAGACGCCCCGGCCATCCGCCAACTTATCGACGAGGACGAAACGCTGGGCCGCCCGCTCGACGCAGAACTCCTCTACGTCGAGGCCGAGGTCATCTGGGCTGCGCGTGAGGAAATGGCCCGCACCGTCGAGGACGTCCTCGCCCGCCGCACCCGCGCCCTTTTTCTCAACTCCCGCGCCGCCCTCCGCATGGCCCCCCGCGTCGCTGCCATCCTCGCGAAAGAACTCGCCCAGGACGAAAAATGGCAGGCCGACCAACTCGCCAAGTTCAAGCAAACCGCCGGTGGTTTTGTGGTCAGCGCCTAAAGCTTCACCAGACTTTCGCCCAGACGGTCCAGGCTCTGCGACCAGCCTTCGTTCATCCCGACCTTGAGCATCGCATCACGGATCGCCGTTGAGGCAAAGCGCGTCCGCACGGTGAGCTTCGTCCTGGCGCCGATCTTGTCAAAAGTGACCGTCTGGACCATGTCCACCACCGGCTTCTTGCTCTTGTCGCGTTGCGGTTGCACGAGATCGTGCCACGAATCCGGATGCCCGGAACAATCCATCGACATCACCAGCCGCTCCGGTTCCCTGATTTCCAGGAAGGTCCCCTCCATCGGATATTCGATCCCGTCCGGGGAACGCATGGTGATGTGGTAGGCGCCGCCCACCCGCACATCCAGGTCGCAAACCGGATTCGTGAAATCGCGTGGCCCCCACCACTTCGTCATGTGCTTGGAATTGGTCCACGCCTTCCAGACCAGTTCCTGCGGCGCATCAAACTCGCGCGAAATGACAAAGTCCCGGTCAGGCGCCGCTATGCTTTCCAGGAATTCCTTTAAATGCGTCCCAATCAGACTCGTCCAGCCCAGGGCGAAATTGCCTCGCGCATATTGCGGATGGGCTTCCGGCAGGAAGCTCTCCAGCCCCGCGTGTGTCAGCTTCACCCGCGTCTTTCCGCCCTCGTCAAAGAGCTCAAACGTGACCAGTGAATCGCCCACATGTCCGGCGTACTTCCAGCTGTAAGACAACTTTTTCCCGGGCGCGACCTCGGTCACCTTCCAGAGATGCGGATACACCGTGTTATTGTGTTTAACATCGACCTGCGTCTCAAAGCCCACCTCCGCCTTGAACGCCTTCAGCTCCGAAAAATACCATTCCTTCATCTGCTCGCAGTCCGTGATTGCCTTCCAGACCATCGCACTGGGAGCATCGAAAGTCCGCTCAATGACGAACGGCATGCTCGCCAGTTTTTCGCCCAGCCGTCCCAGGCACTGCTTGCCGCCTTCGATCGCGCCATAGATCTTGACCACCGTTTCGAGGTCCTCCTTGGTCGAGAAAACCTGGTGGATCGTCACCTTGGTCTTGTTGCCCTCGAGGGGATCAAACGTCCAGGTCGCGACAAAATTGACTCCGGGCGCGCCCTTCTTTCCGCCCCCATGTGAGTAGACGATGCGATGAGGCTTGGTGATCTCCTTGAAAACGCTCTTGTTCGGATAATCGGTCCCGTCCGGCCCGTGCAGCACATGCTTCCAGACGCCACCGACGCGCAAGTCCATCGTCTCAATGGTCATGCTGAAACCATTCGGCCCCCACCACTTCGTCACATGCTCGGGATTGGTCGTCGCTTCCCAGACCAGTTCGGGCGGCGCATCGAACACGCGCGAAATCTTGATCTCCTTCTCCGTCACATCGACGGTTGTCTTGGTATTTTCTGTCGTCATGGCGTCTCCTTATTTTTGTATTTGTGTGAGATGTTCGCCCAGGATATCGAGCGCCTCCGTCCAGCCACCCCGGTGGCCTTCGCGCGACTCGACCGACTTGAACACCGACTGTTCCAGCGTGACCTTCGTCTTTGCGCCTTCATCGGCAAATCGAATCGTCAGCACCGTCTCGTGTTCCGGCGTACCGTCGTCCTCTTCCCAGATATGGGTCATCACCAGTAATTCGTTCGGCACGATCTTTTGGTAAACACCACCCACCGGAAATTTTTCCCCATTGGGTGCAATCATCAGGCAATGCCACTTGCCGCCCACGCGAAAGTCGGCGTTCGAGGAAGGGATCTTGAACCCGCGCGGCGCGCACCATTTGTCCATGTGCTCCTTCTTCGTCCACATCTCGTAGACAAGACTGCGCGGCGCATCGAAAACGCGTGTCAGGGTGATCGATAAATCGTCCGATGATTGAGGTGGGTTATTTTTTGTGGTCATGTTTTTTCTCCTTGGCTTGCAGTTCTTTCAAATAATCGTCGAGCCGGTCGAAACTCTCTTCCCAATGGCGGCGGTAATTTTGGAGCCAGTCCACCGCGTCCTTCATCGGCTCCGCCTGGAGCTGGCAGGGACGCCACTGCGCCTCGCGGCTTCGCGTGATCAGCCCGCTTCTCTCGAGCACCTTCAGGTGCTTCGTGATCGCCGGCAGGCTGATCTTGAACGGCTTCGCCAGCTCCGTCACCGAGCGTTCCCCCGACGAAAGACTCGCCAGGATCGCTCTCCGGGTCGGGTCGGCCAGCGCGCCAAAAACAAGGCTCAAAGCATCGCTTGTCATCCGGAATGTAATTAACCATATGGTTAATTACGGCGCAAGTGAAAATCTCGAAAACTTCTCTTGCGAGTGGGCGAGGGATTTAGCGGAGCTTACGCCGGTGCGCGCCCGAAAGGGTCATCAGCGCGATGCCGCCCAGGAAAAGAATCCATGTGGCAGGTTCCGGCACCACCTCTACATTGATATTGTAGCCGGTCCCGTTGGAAACGAGTTTCAGATACGAATTCGTGTAGTAGCCCGGCGACGGTTCGTTGTTGAAGGTGAAATTCAGTCCCGAGATCTTGCCTAAGCCATCAACCGTAATGCCGCTGAAGATCGATCCCCCCGCGCCGTTTCCGGTGGTCAAGCTGGTGAGCAGCGTATATTCGGTCGTATCTGGAATGATCCCGGCACCCACCAGGTTCAGGGTCAGCGTCGTATTGCTGAACAGGACACTGGCCGTCGATTTCAAGTCCAGCTGACTGCTTTGCCCAAGGCTGGTCGCGCTTAGGTTGAACACCAGGCTCGCATTGGTGAAACTGGTTGTCCCGGAAGCGGTCATGGTCAGGACTCCGCTCGTATCGGCACCTCCCGCTCCAGCTTGGACCGTTCCATTGATCGTGTTGTTGGAACTGGTGATTGTACCCGTCCCCCCCAGGATCGCCCCGCTCTCCACCGTCAACGCGCCTGTGCCGGTCGCCGAGCCGCTGCTATTGCCTGCCACCAATTTCCCGCTGATCACATCCGTTCCGCCGCTATAACTGTTCCCCTGGGTGAGGGCCAGCGTTCCCGTCCCCGTTTTCGTCAGGCTGAAATTATTCGCCGCGCGCGTGCCGTTGGCATCGCCCAACAGCCCGGCATAAGTGTCCGTGGTACCGCCGGTATAATTAACGGTGAGGGAACCCGTCCCCGAGCTCGCTCCCGACCCGATGGCCGGCGACGTAGCCGAACCGTTGCTGCTGATAATCTGGTTGACCGTCGTGACCGTCCCCGAGGCGGTGAGCGACGCCACCGTCTGGCTGTGTCCCAACAAATCGAGCGTATTGGTCACCGCCCCGTCCGCCCCGGCCCCCAGGGTCAAATCGGTATTGGGTGCGCCCGGCCCCGGCAACGCGTTATCGACACCCGTCAGCACCGTGCTCCCCCCGCTGATCGAGGTCGGCCCGTTATAAGTATCCGCCGTCATCAATCCCGTCGTCGTCCCGCCCACATAATTCACATCCGAATGTGCGGACGAGCCCACTATCGCCCCGGTAATCACATTTCTTCCCCCACTGATATTCAGCGTCGTCCCGTTCTTGGTGAGGGTACCGGCCAACGTCAGGACATTGCCGCTGGAATTAATCAACGTGGCGCTTGATCCAGCCGTCCCGGTGACCGTGATACTCTGCGTAAATGTTCCATTGGTCGTCCCCACGTATTGCAGGCCGGTTCCATTGGCCAGGCTGATCGCTCCGCTGCCAAGATTGGTACCGTTATTGATGGCCAGGCTTCCTGCGGTTACGGTTGTTCCCCCGGTGCTGGAATTGGTTCCAGTCAGGTTCAGGATTCCGGTGCCGAGCTTGGTCAGGGAAAAATTACCCGAGATATTGTCGGCAAAAGTCGTGGTGTTGTTGACTATCAAGCTGGTCGCCCCAATCAAGGTGATGGTCGCGGGCGTGGACAGCGTCGTACCATCGAAGACCAGACTGCCTCCGCCTGTGCTGCCGAACGTAACGGTTCCACTCAACGAAAGGGAATTGGCCAGGGTAATGGCCGTACCGTTGTCTTCCAGGGTCGCTCCCGTACTCAAGCTCAGGCGTCCCGTCCCAAACGGGCCGCTGGCAATGGTGGTGGTTCCCCCGATTGTGGCCAGGAATGTACTGGTGCCTGCGATCAACGCCCCTCCACTGACCGTGGTGCCTCCGGTGTACGTATTGCTGCCGGATAAGGTATGGGTTCCGCCAGAAATCTTCAATGCCGTCGCGGACGTGGTGCCGTTCTGAATCGTACCTCCAAAGCTGCTGCTGACGGTAAGTCCATCGCTGTTGGTGCCGGACAAAGTCAATGTGCCGGTGCCGCTGGCGCCACCGTTGGTCACGACATTGTGAATGTTTCCTCCATCGCCGACGCTGTTCAACGCCGCAAGGCTCTGGTTGTTCCCGTTCAGGTCGAAAGTATTGGTTACCGCATTATCACCTGCATTGCCCAAGGTTAAGACCGTCCCGCTCGGCAACGCATTGGTTACGCCATTTTTCAACGTGCCTCCACCATAGATATAGGTTGGTCCGGTGTAGTTGTTCGCCGAGTTGCTCAGCGTCACGGTTGAGCCGCCGGTCACAACCAGGTCCGAGTTGAAGGTGGAGGTGGTCCCGCCGGTGACGAGCCCCGTGATGTTGAAGGCCCCTCCGCCAAAGGTCAGTACCGTTCCATTCTTGGTGATCGTTCCCGCAATCGTCAGGATTCCGCCACCCGAATTCAGCAGGACGCCATTTCCGGTGGCGGTGATGCGTTTGTTCATGGTCGTGGTTGTTCCCGTAAATTGGAGGGTCCCGGTCGTACCGCTTCCACCCAAATAAACTGTTGTCCCGGTGCCGAGCGGTTCTTGCCCACTGGGTGGCCCTGTCCAGTTGAAAGATACCGTTCCATTTTGGACCGTCAGCACCTTGATGTCATTTTGTGAGCTTAATACCAATGTCCCGCTCCCGGCTTGCGTCAGGGAATTCACGTACAGGCCCAGAACGTCACCCGAAAAGTCGACTCCCTGGGTGAGCGTATCCGACCGGTCAAAAATCAGGCTGTTGCCGAGAATATGAGTTGTACTCGATACGGATCCCGTCGTTCCTCCATTCCCGATCTGAACCGTACCGGCAATGATTTCGATGGGCCACGCAAAGGTGTTCGTCCCCGTCAAAATCAGGGTGCCGCTCCCGGCTTTATACAGCGGGACATTGGCCGCCAGTTGAGCGCTGATCGTCAGTGTATTGTCATTCGTGATATCGAGGACATCGTTTAAGCCGATGATATTTCCATTCTGGATCACATTGTTCCCGGAACCATTACTCAGAATACCGCTGTAGGTGACATACAAGGTCTGACCATTCAGGTCGAGCGTTCCCACGGTGCTGCTGGTGTTCTGCAGGGCAAGGGTATTAATCTGTTCGCTTGCGGCCAGCGTGGTGAGGCCTCCTCCCGAGACCTTGACATTGTCGGTGATGGCCACCGAATTGATATTGGAATTGTAGCCGGTATAGGCCACAACATTTTGACTGCCATCCAGCGCGGCCCATTCCGTGCTTCCATAGGTTGCATATGCCCCGATGATCCCATTGGTGTTGGAAAATCCCGTGATGTGCGTGGTGCCCGTTCCGGAAAAATCGATCATCGCCCCATTCCTTGGAATGGGATTGGAAAGTCCGGTAAAAGTGGCAATGGCTGTTTGGCCCGCGCCGGCGTTGACAACGATCCGGGAGCTTCCGCCATAATAGAGCTGAATCTGGCCGAAAGTCTCTGCCGAGGCGGCCGACGAATTTCCCTGGTAAAGAAACGTCCCGCCGCCCATTTGGATGGGTACGGTCGTCGATAAGCGATTCGCTTTGTCCGTGACTGAGTTGTCCAGTTTCAATATTCCCCCAACGCCGATCGCGCCGGAATTGGCGATCGAGGCGGTGCCTGTAAGCGTGAGTGTTCCAGTGGTGCCGACACTGGTGGTTCCGGTATAGGTGGACACCCCCGTCAGGGTTTGATTGTTAAGCACCAAAAGGCCCAGTTGGCCGCCTCCGTTGTCTGACAGTACTCCGTCGAAAGAGGACCCATTGACATCCTGGAGGACAAGTGTCGCGGTTCCTGTGGTGCTCAAAGGCTTTACGACTCCGCCCAGCGATCCGCCCCCCGAGATCGATCCAAAAGACGCACTTCCGCTGACCAAAAGGACGACATTGGCCGCATTGGTAAGATTGATCGTTGCCCCGGTGCCGCCACTCCACCCTGGCGCACCGGTCGACATACTCCCTGCGGTCAAGTTGATCTGGCTAAATCCTATCACCGGTGAAAGTCCCAGGGTGAGTGTCCCGGTTCCTGTTTTGGTCAAAGTCGTGCCCGCGGTGCCTTTGATGAGGGAGTCGATCGACCCCGCAGTTGTTGTCTGGAGGAGCAGGCCGGAGGAGCCTCCATTAATCGTCCCCCCGGAGATCGCTCCCGTCACATTGAGTTGGGTGAAGTTCGACACGGTGGAGGCAAGCGTCAAGGTCCCGCTTCCCGTTTTACTCAACGTCGAATTGAATGCTCCGACAATGGTCGATCCCAGCGTGGCATTGCTCGCAGTCGCTATCGTCAATCCCGTCGCCAGGCCGTTGACCGTTCCCCCTGTGATTGTTCCGGTCAGTGCAATCTGGCTGAAGCCCGAGACGCTGTTGAGCAGTGTCAAAGTCGCGGTTCCCGACTTGGTCAGGATGGAGCTGCCAGTGCCAACGACGACCGATCCCAGGACAGCGTTGCTCGGGGTCGAGATCGTCAGCCCTGTCGTCGTACCGGTAACAGTTCCTCCGAGCATTGTTCCCGACAAATTTAACTGGCTAAAGCCGGAAACAGTACCGCTCAAGTTCAGGAATCCAGCTCCCGACTCGGTCAGGACGGACCCCGCTGTCCCGACGATGGACGAGGAAATACTTGCGCCGCTTGTCGCCAGAATATTCAGGCCGCCGGCGGTGCCCGTCAACGTTCCCCCGGTAAGGGAATACGATCCGGAAGAACTGGAGAAGATCAGCTGGCGCACCGTTTGCGTGCCGGAAACCGAAATCACACCGCCGGTGCCAGTGAAGGTCCCGGTATTTCCTGCTGTCCAAGCGACATCTGTGGTACCATTGTACCAGTTGAGATTGGATGAATTCCATACCCCAGCGCCTCCCGCACCACCGGTGCCCCATGTCAACTGCGCAAGGACTGGTACTGGAAACAGGAACAGGATCGCGGTCAGGAAGCGGGCAATTTTTCCTGCAATATTCATTCGTTCCTTACATCCCATTTAACAGATTTTTTATGGGGTTGAAAGATGTTTTGAGGCTCCTCTGATGCTTAAGATTTAATCGAAACAGGGCGACCTTGGATTTGATGCCTTCACGCCAAAAAATCTTGCTCCTCTCTCAGGGCACGGCATGATGAAAAGCTCGGTCCATCAGGGAAAACTTCAGGCGCGGTTAGCTTAGCGGTAGAGCGCTCGCTTCACACGCGAGAGGTCACAGGTTCGAACCCTGTACCGCGCACCACTCGATGATGGCGCTGTTTATCACGCGCATCATCGAGCCCGTCGCGGCATTACGGATTTTTCACAAACCGGATCGCATCGGCGACCACGTACAAACCTGTCGCGCCGGTCGTTCCAATCTCGACATAATCGCTGGTTCCGGCGTTGAAGTTATAGATCCCCAAAGGTTCCCAGGCGCCTCCCCAGTAGGCCTCGTTGAACGTCACCGGCGTGCTCGTCCCGGCATGTTGGACCGTAATCGGTACATTGGGAGAAGACGAAGCTCCATGGTTATTCGTCCAGAGATAGACCGTATATGTGCCCGCGACAGGAATGGTCGGGGTGAACCGCACCGTGCCCCCACTGCTGGGACTGATCCGGATATAGTTCGAGTCATGGGTTCCGCTCGCTCCGCTAATAGTCGACCAGCTTCCCGTGAGGGTAATCCCCCCGGCAGTCCCGTCCTCGGTGTCCTGCACAATCTCGATCCCCTGGTCGGGGGAGGCAAAGGTGCACGTATTCAACGCCGTATTCGTTATGCCGGCAACCGCTTCACCCATGTAGACATTGGGATTCATGATCAAGGTCTGGCTGCCGACCGATGTCCAGGTCACCCCATCGGTTGAGGTGTAGGCCGTAAACACATTGCCGACGCGCCCAATCTTTACCCAATAGGGGAGGGCTTGGCCTGTGGTCGAATAGAAGTTTGCGGTTCCGCCTCCCGTCGTGCTGCGGATGCTGGCGCGGACCGCGCCACTCTGGGTGATGCCAAAAAACAGGCACTTCGATCCAGCGGTCAAATCTTCGCGGATCATCACTCCGGCCACCGCGTTTGTGCTCGTATTCTGGATGCCCGTGATCTGGGCCGAGGTGACACAATCTCCCATCTTCGCCGTGTAGCTAAAATGGCAGCTTTCCGCCGTGCCGCCGATCCCGGTGCCGGAACCTTGCACGGAAACAATGCCGGTACTGGGATTCTCGGAGGAATTACCGGGAATGCCCACCGTGCCCAGGTCTTTTTCCCACCAACTCGGCGCACCGAACAGTTCTTTGAACAGGGTGCTGGAAAGCGGATATTGGAACGCATTGCCCTGGGAGGGCAGGGGTGAGAGCTGCCAATAACCCATCCCGGTGGAATCCCCCTGGTAGTCCCAATAGTTGTGGAACTCCACATTGGCACTGGTGATCCAATTATACATGTTGCTGATGAAGAAAGGATCATCTCCGCCCTTGAACGCCGCGGCATGTGTCGCGGGCCCGGTCGTGCCCCATTCGGGAAACGACAACGGCTTGTGATGGGTCACGGCAAAATTGTTCCAGAACGTAATGCCATTGTTTGAATTGTTCAGGTCGTTCCAACGGGTGGCGGGATTATCACCATTGGCAACATACGTGGTGTTATAGACGTCCACCCCGATCGAATCGACATAGGCATCTCCCGGATAGGCGTTGCTGGCGTTATAGCCATTGCTGCCAAAGCCATTGGCCACGCAAAAATTGAATTTGAAATGGGCTCCCGGTACCGCGCGCATGGCGTTGACAATGTTTATCCAGTAGGCCTTGTAATTGGCTGCGCTCGTCGCATCGCCGACAAACCACGGATACCAGTTGCCGTTCATTTCATGGCCTAGGCGGATGGTGGCATTACCCATGCCCTCGTTGACCATGTTGGTGGCCAGGTTGGTGAAATGGGACGTATACGCGCCAGCCGCGCCTTGGGCCAGGGTATAGGTCCAGGCGCTCCCGGTCTTGGTCTCAGGCATCATAAAGATCATGATATTGGGGGTGTACCGGGTGTTTCTCCAGACGCTGAAATTGTCCGCCGTATCGTAAAAGGCCCACCCGGAGTAACCCCCCCCAGTGATGCTGCTGGGTATGGGCACGCCCAGGTACGATTCAAACCACTGGGTCCCCACAAAATTCCCGCTGTCGACCGACGAACTTTCGATGACCTGTCCGCGCCCTCCCTTGTACACGCCCAATTGCGGGGCGCTCGACAGCGTCAGCCCGCTGATCGCGCCGCCCCCGCCGGCGGTGAGATATTTGAGCTGGAGCGTGACCCGTCCCGAGCCGTCGCTCGTGACCTGCGACGTCAGCGAATAGACCTCGTTCGCTGTCGTGCTGTTGAAGGTCGACGCGGCGGTCCATGAAATCGAACCGAGCGAGGCACTGCCTCCTCCCGTCAGGTCTGTGATCCCCAGGATCTTGTCTGAACTATTGTCATACGCATAGATCGTGAGGTTGTAGGGCGTGTTGGGCGATAGCCCCCCGACTTGCACGGCCAGCGGCGAATTCGACGATCCATCCACGCAGACGAAATCCTGGTAAAGCGCGCTGTAAGTAAACGTGCCGGTGTCGGCGGAAGGTATTCCGCGATTACGCGCATTGATCTTCGTGGTGGAATTCAGGTTGCCACTGCCGTCCACGGTCACGCCCGATGTCACCCGGACCGTGTACTGCCCGAAAGTGGCCGTGATCGGCCCCGCCACCGACAGGTTGGTCACCCCAAACGCGCTGAAGCCTGCCTGGACATTATTCGGAGTTTGCGTTTGGCCAAAATCGACATTGAGCAACGTCCCTGCGGCCAGATTTTTTTCTGCGAAAAGTACGACAAAACACAAGATCAGGAGTTTAAAGAAGTGATTCATGAAGGTTTTCGTCCAATCTGGGTTGAAGTTGCTGCGACGCTTTCGTGAAAGCACAATTGCAGTAAACGACTTTTAAGGCAAAAGACGCAAAACTTTACAGTAAAACGAAAATCACCCTTTTTCAGAGGTGAAATCGGCCCTGAAAAATTCTTCGGACCGACTTTCATCGCACCCAATCAAAAATATGGAATATCGCAAACTCGGCCGCTCCGGCCTCCAGGTCTCGGAACTTTGTCTCGGCACGATGGGCTTCGGCTGGACCGCTGACGAAAAAACTTCCGGTGAGGTGATGGACCTCTTTCTCGCTGCGGGCGGAAATTTCATCGACACCGCTGACATCTATTCCGGTTGGGCCAAGGGCGCGCACTTTGGTCAGTCGGAGGAAATCATCGGTCGCTGGGTGAAAAAAAACGGCAAGCGCCAGGACCTCGTCCTCGCCACCAAAGTCGCTGGTCGCATGTGGGAAGGTCCCGAGGGTGAGGGGCTCTCGCACCGCCACATCATCCGCGCCTGCGACGATTCTCTCCGCCGCCTCCAGGTTGGCTACATCGATCTCTATCAGTTCCACGGCGTCGACAAGACCGTGCCGATCGAGGAAAGCCTCCGCGCCATGGACACCCTCGTCCGCGCCGGCAAGGTCCTCCACATCGGCAACTCCAACTATCCCGCCTGGCGCATGATGCAGGCCCTCTGGAGCTCCGACCAAAACGGCCTCGCCAGCTTCGCCTCCTACCAGCCCCATTACTCGATCATGGAACGCTACGGCTTCGAGATGGAGCACACCGCCCTCTGCAAACAATACGGCATCGGCGTGATCCCCTATTCCCCGCTCGCCCGCGGCTTTCTCAGCGGCAAATACCGCAAGGACGGCGCCCCCGTCGACAGCGTCCGCGCCAAGGACGTCCAGGAATACTGCAACGACCGCGGCTGGAAAATCCTCGAGACCCTCGAGACCATCGGCCAGTCCCACAACAAGACCATCGCCCAGACCTCCCTCGCGTGGCTCCTCACCACCCCCGTCGTCACCGCCCCCATCATTGCCGCCAACACCCTCGACCAACTTAAGGACCTCCTCGGCGCCGTCCGCTTCCGCCTCTCCCCCGACGAAATGACGCAACTGAACACCGTCAGCAGTTATCCCCGCGAGTGGTGGCGCTCCAAGCCGGAATAGTAAACGGTAATAGGTGGTGTCCTATTTGGATTCTTTGGGAACTTCGTGAGTTTCCGGAATTTTCTTGTCTCTCGCAGCTTCGTACCTTGCGATCCTCAAATCATTCAGAAGCAAGAGCAGGATAATTATGCTTAAAAGGAGTAGTGCCTTTTTCATGGTTACTTCTTAATGCTAGCTAGTCGTCTGCTCAGAGACAGCATTCAAATCAGGACGCCAACGAACTTCATCTTCCCCATTGTTAAACCCTCCAAGGTGAGGTAGGCTTCTCCCCTATGACGTTGACTGAAAAGTTGCTCGCCCGCGCCAGTGGCAAGGCCCATGTGGCCCCGGGTGAAAATGTGTGGGTCAGCACCGATGTGCTCCTGACCCACGATGTGTGTGGACCCGGAACGATCGGCGTGTTCAAGCGCGAGTTCGGCAAGACCGCCAAGGTCTGGGACAAGAACAAGATCGTCATCATCCCCGATCACTACATCTTCACCGCCGATTCCCTTTCCAACCGCAACGTCGACATCCTCCGCACCTTCGTGCAGGAACAGGGCCTCCCCTATTTCTACGACGTCATCGACGACCCGAACGGTCACTGGATCTTCGACACCTCCCGCGGCCAGTTGAAGAAGCAGTACGGCTCCCGTTACGCGGGTGTCTGCCACACCGCGCTCCCCGCCAAGGGCCACACGCGCCCCGGTGAAATCCTCTTCGGCACCGACAGCCACACCTGCATGGCCGGCGCGTTCAACATGTTCGCCACCGGCATCGGCAACACCGACGCCGGCTTCATCATGGGCACCGGCAAGCTCCTCATCAAGGTCCCCCAGACCATGCGCTTCTACCTCGAAGGCAAGATGAACAAGGGCGTCATGGCCAAGGACGTCGTTCTTCACGTCATCGGCGAGATCGGTTCCGACGGCGCCACCTATCGTGCCATGCAATACGAGGGGCCCGGCGTCAACTCCATGAACATGGACGACCGCATGACCATCGCCAACATGGCGATCGAAGCGGGCGGCAAGAACGGCGTTTTCCCCGCCGACGAAAAGACCTTCGCCTACGTCGATGAACGCACCAAGCGCAACGGCACCAAGTCCGATTACACCCCCGTCGAGGTCGATAAGGATCAGTCCTTCGTCTACGACGACGTCGTCGATCTCTCCAAGCTCGAGCCCACCGTCGCGCAGCACCCCGATCCGGGCCATCGCGCCCTCGCCAAGGAACTCGGCAAGATCAACCTCGACCGCGCCTACGTCGGCTCCTGCACCGGCGGGAAGACCTCCGACTTCCTCGCCTTCGCGGAAATCCTCCAGGGCCGCAGCGTGAAGATCGACACCTTCGGCGTACCCGCCACCCCCGATGTCGTGCATGAACTGCAGACGACCAAGTGGGGCGACAACACCGTCTGGAGCATTCTCGAGTCCGCCGGCGTGCAGATGACCGAAAACGCCTCGTGCGCCGCCTGTCTCGGTGGTCCCGTCGACACCTTCGGCCGCATGAACAAGCCGATGAGCTGCATCTCCGCGACGAACCGGAATTTTCCCGGTCGCATGGGCCACAAGGAATCGAAAGTCTTCCTCGCCTCGCCCTATACCGTCGCCGCCTCGGCCCTCACCGGCCACATCACCGATCCGAGAGAGTATCTGTAAGGTAGCCGCCGCGTTCCTGCGCGAAGTGCAAAGGATTTCCGGGCCACAAATGAGAACAGGCCGCGTGGGCCAATCCCCAGCGGCGGATGTTTTTCCTTGGTAGCCGTCGCACTCCGTGCGACGGTTTTGTCTGCCTACAGCGGCGGTTTATGACCGCCGGGGGAATGCGATACAATCAGTCCTTCCCCGCGTTCCCAAACTCCGTTTGGGAACGCATTTGTTGCGCAACTCTATGGCGCCCGCGTCGGTCATTCTAAACTTGTCGAAGAACCAGATACGCACCGCAGAGTTGCGTGAAATCCAGTCACGTAGATACAATAACCGTTATGCATCTGATACTCGTTACAGCGGCCTTTATTCTCAGTCAGGCGAGTTCAGATTTGAAGACTATCCGGAAAGGCGAACTCCCTCTTTCACCGCTAAAACTCAAACAGGTTATTGTGGGGCAAGGTCTTGACTTCAGTCTTGCTCCAGCCGAGGACAGAAATTTTGATCCGAACAAAGAAATGCCGTCCACAGAAAGCTCAGCGAATGGTCAGACGATAATCAAGTGGATCGCTACGCCCGCAAATTATATTGTAACCGATGATCAGATGCTTTCGGTGATCGAACCACGAAAGGATGACGCGATCTTCCATCAACTAGAGATAATTCAGTATCGAGAGAAAAAGCCGTGGAAGCTAATAACCCATATATATATACTACTCTTTGATCATAAAATCTTTTGTATTGTCGAAGGTGATATGGAAAATGACTCACCTGAGTTTTCGTGTGACGCAAATCTCCGGATGACTGGACGAATAGCGCCCAAACTCGACGTTGGCCAATACGAGAGTGGGACAGGTGCCTTTAATTCCCATGCATTGTTTGAGCTGGCACCGACCGGACCACAGTTGATTGAAATCTCAAAAGGTGGTCGCGATCACTAATAACAGTAAACATTGATAGCTGTCGTTAAAACGTAAACACGCCGGTCTTTTGCATGACAGACGCCACAAACAATCTCACCCCCCTCTTCATCCTCGGCGACAGCATCTCCATCCAAT
>Ga0068863_100001551_pt1 | contig 22694 bp, 19 predicted proteins | sample KBSSwiS62_FD_66596 | JGI IMG/M metagenome (GOLD analysis project Ga0068863, IMG submission 66596) | Switchgrass rhizosphere microbial communities from Kellogg Biological Station, Michigan, USA - KBS Switchgrass S6-2 | ecosystem: Host-associated > Plants > Roots > Rhizosphere > Soil ... | reverse complement strand
GCATGCTCCAGACCCTGCTCAACGTCTGGACCGGCGCCTGCCGCACCTGCCACCGCCCCTACGAACCGTTACAGGACCAGCCGCTACAACTCCTCGGAGTCACCTAACAAAGTCCTACTATCAGGAGGACGAGGAAGAAGGCGACGGCGCCGAGAAAGACTCCGATCGAGACTTTGACGTGCGCCAGTGGACTATGTTTCAGGCTGCCGAGCGCGCTGGTCGCGGCGGTGACGCCGAGCCCGCCGAGCACCGAGGTGACGACGGCGAACGTCACGGGACGTCGCTCGGGGTCAAGCATGCGCACGCCACGCCCCTGGTCCCGCGTTCCGTGCGTCAGGTGGCTCGCCGTCTGGGGCCGTACCGCGTGCCATTCCTGACGATATCCCGCTCGCCTAGCGTTTCGCCGCCGAGCCCTGGACCTCGTCGTCTTCTGCCTCGCCGAAGCGGATCTGTATACGCCGGCCCGACCCCCATCGACGATCGTGACCTGGTCGGTGCGTCGCCGGCGTCCGGGTGCTGTCCGCCTGGTCGGTGTGGATCTCGCGGCACGCGGCAGGGTCGGCTGGACGGTGACGAGCCACCGGTGTCGTCGCGGCGTCTCACCCGGCTGCTGCTCACCAGGCCGACCGGCTCACCGACGGCCAGCGTGATCTCCTCGACACGCCCACCGCCGCGTGCCCGGCGATGGCCGCGCTCGTCCCGCGCGGTCGCGAGCCTTATCGGGGAGCGGCCCGGACGCCATACCGGGCCAGTGGATCGCCTATAGATGGCCGTGGGTCAGGCCGTCCCGGGGGCGCCACGCCCACCTGACGCCCACAACGATCATCAACGAAAAAGACCGGCTCTAGGCCGGTCAGTTCCCGCAGGTCACAGACCTGCATACGGGTGCGCCGCCAGGGACTCGAACCCCGAACCCGCGGATTAAGAGTCCGCTGCTCTGCCATTGAGCTAGCGGCGCATGTTTCCTGCTGGCTGGTACTGGTACTGCTCGTGTCTGGCAGGTTTCCTCGCGTCGACGTACGACACTGTACCAGCTCACTGAGGGGCGGAGCTGGGCCGGGGCACTCGGATCGCGCAACGCTGGTCGCCTGGTCTGAGTGGTTCGGCCCCGATCCGCCACGGGGGTCACAACCCGCGGCGTGGCGCCCGGCCACCACGGACCTGCCTAGAACCGTGACCTGACCCGGACACTCCGAACCGTTGGGTGCCCGCCTGCGTCTGTTTCGAACGGATGGACCCCTCGGCACGCGGAGGCTGGGATGAGTGGGACCACGCGGCGCAGGCCGAGGCGGTCGTGGCGCATCGGGATAGGCGTGATCGGGGGCCTGCTGGTCGCTGGCTGCTCGGATACGACGATTCCGCCGACCTCGGCTGCGTCTACGCAGGCCGTCGCCGTGACGTCATCAACCGTGCCGGCCGTCGACCCGGCCATCGGGGCCTTGACGGAGATCGCGAAGGACGCGGCCGTGCGTGACGGCGATCCCGGCGTCCACACCGCCCAGGTTGTCCTGACGACCATCCGGGCGGCGATGGCGCTGAGGCAACCCGGCGACTACTCCGCCATGATCGATGGCCAGATCTATGTGATCGGTATGTCTGGCACGTTTGTTCTGCGCCACATCGGGTGCCCACTACAGCTGCCGCCCCCGGCGACGACCGACCCCGACCGTTGCACAGCGCGGGGCACTCACCTGTACCTGGGGGTAGACGCGAAGTCTCTCCAGGAGAACGGTGTCTCCCTGGGCAGCCAGGCCAGAGACCTCGCAAAGCTTGGCCCGGTCCAGACACTGCGGTGGTGAGCCCTGCCCTGAGGAGAACCGGGCGTCCCGAGCCCGAAGACCGGTGCGCAGGGCCGGCCGCACCCGGAAACCGGTCGTCCGCGGCCGGGCCCGCGTCGCGACGGGAGAGGCCAGACTCGGACCCGGATCGGGACGCCACGTGACGATGTTCACGCGTGCCCGCGGACGCGCCACGACAGGTGAGATTCGACTCGAACAGGGGTGTCGGCGGCGGGTTCTTGGCTGGGCGCTTCCCTGAACCTCGGATCGGCTGGAGACTTTCGGTCTGTGAGCATCCTCGACGACGCCCGCGAGGGCATGGACCTCGCCATCCGACCGCAGGACGACCTCTTCGGCTATGTGAACGGCCGGTGGCTCGCCGAGGCGGAGATCCCGTCCGACCGTTCCAGCTGGGGGCCGTTCGTTCAGCTTGCCGACGCCGCCGAGCAGCAGGTCCGCGAGATCATCACGGATCTCGCCGCGCAGGACCCGGCCAGCCAGAGCGAGGACGCCCGCAAGATCGCTGACCTGTACAACTCGTTCCTGGACACTGAGGCGATCCAGGCGCTCGGCCTCGACCCGGCGCGGCCGCTGCTGGCCGCCGCGCGCGGCATCGGCGACGTCCGCGAGCTGGCCACGTTCCTCGGCGGGTTCGAGCGGATCGGCGGCGGTGGGCTGTTCGGCTCGTATGTCGACACAGACGACCGCAACTCCGACCGTTACCTGTTCAACCTCCTTCAGGGCGGCCTCGGCCTGCCGGACGAGTCGTACTACCGCGACGAGAAGTTCGCCGAGATCCGCGAGAAGTACGTCTCCTACCTGACCACCATGCTGGAGCTGGGGGAGCACCCCGACCCGGCTGGCGCCGCGAAGCGGATTCTCGATCTCGAGACGCTGCTCGCGAAGGGCCACTGGGAGCGGGCGGAGACCCGTGACGTCCAGAAGACCTACAACCTGATGACGGCCGCGGAACTGGCCGCGCTGTGCCCGGCCTTCGACTGGGACGGGTACGTCACGAAGCTGGGCGGGCAGCTCGACGGACCCGGGGCGACGCTGGCCGAGGTGTGCGTTCGGCAGCCGTCGTACTTCAAGCACCTGTCGGCGGTGCTGACCGAGACGCCGATCGAGGTGTGGCAGGACTGGCTGGTCAACAAGGTGCTGCGCGCCGCGGCGCCCTACCTGTCCGATGGCTTCGTGGAGGCGCATTTCGACTTCTACGGCCGGACGCTGTCCGGAACGCCCGAGCTGCGGGCCCGCTGGAAGCGCGCGGTGTCGTTCGTCGAGGGCGCCGTGGGTGAGGCCGTCGGCAAGGAGTACGTCGCCCGGCATTTCCCGCCGCGCGCCAAGGCGCTGATGGACGACCTGGTCGCGAACCTGCTCGCCGCCTACCGCGCGTCGATCTCGAAGCTCGACTGGATGACGGAGGAGACCAAGCAGCGGGCCTACGAGAAGCTGGAGACGTTCCGGCCGAAGATCGGCTACCCCGACCAGTTCCGGGACTACTCGAAGCTGGAGGTCAGCCGAGGCGACCTGATGGGCAACGCCCAGGCCGCCGCCGCGTTCGAGACCGACCGGCAGGTCGCGAAGATCGGCGCGCCGGTCGACCGTGACGAGTGGTTCATGCTCCCGCAGACGGTCAACGCCTACTACAACCCGGGCACCAACGAGATCTGCTTCCCGGCGGGGATTCTGCAGAAGCCGTTCTTCAGCCCGGACGCGCTGGCCGCGGAGAACTACGGCGGCATCGGCGCGGTCATCGGCCATGAGGTCGGGCACGGGTTCGACGACCAGGGCGCGCAGTACGACGGCGCGGGCAACCTCAACGACTGGTGGACGCCGGCCGACAAGTCCGCGTTCGAGGTCAAGTCGAAGAAGCTCGTCGAGCAGTACGACGCCTTCGAGCCGCGCAACCTGCCGGGCGAGAAGGTGAACGGCGCGCTGACCGTCGGCGAGAACATCGGCGACCTCGGTGGGCTGACGATCGCGCACACAGCGTTCGTCATCTCCCAGGGCGGCGACGCCTCCCGCGAGGACCGGCGGCGGCTGTTCATGAACTGGGCCTTCGTCTGGCGCACCAAGCGCCGCCTCGAACTGGAGCGGCAGTACCTCACCACTGACCCGCACAGCCCGCCGGAGCTGCGCGCCAACATCGTGCGCAACCTCGACGAGTTCCACGAGGTCTTCGACACGACCCCAGGCGACGGCCTCTGGCTCGACCCCACCGACCGGGTCCGTATCTGGTAGCCCAGCCGAGACACACCAAGCCGCCCTGGCCGAAGGAAACAACGGCCAGGGCGGCTTGGGTCGCGGTAAGGGTCAGTACGGGTGGCGGTCGGGCTTGTCGGCCCAGGTCGCGTACGCCCGCTCGCCGAGTTCCAGGCTGACCTGCTCCAGGCCAGGGGAAATCCTGTCCTACGTTTTGGGGCTCAGGGCTGGCTTCGCGGCCCCTGGCCTGGCAGGCCGAGACCGGGGCGGACCTCGCCAGGGTCGACGTCAACGGCGGCGCCACCGCGCTCGGCCATCCGCTCGGCGCGAGCGGCGCCCGGCTGATGACCACCCTGCTCTGGGAGCAGACCGGCGGCCGCTACGGCCTGCAGACCATGTGCGAGGGCGGCGGCATGGCCAACGCGACCATCATCGAGCGTCTCTGATCTCGACGCTCCGACGCCTCGACGCGTCAGGGGTTGGGGGCTGCGTCGCGGGTTGGTGCTCGCGCAGCCGCCACCCAGGGCGACGGCGGCGGACCCGTCATCTTTCTGGGCGCGGTCGCGAAGCCGGTTTGGCTGGACGGCCGGCCGCGGCGCTGAGAGCTGGGTCACAACGGCGGTCGAATGTGTCCGGAACAGCAGCGTGGCCAGGCCGGCCGTCCTACGATTTCGTCGTCGAAAACAGGGGGTACTTTCATCGCGCCACGGCCTGACTCCTGCCAGTGGCCACTCGGCGCCTCGGCGCGTTCTTTCTTTCCACGGTGTTCTCCTTCTCTTCCGAGCCATGCGGGTGGCGGTCCGCCCATTGGTGCCTGCCGCCCTTAACGGGCTGTGCACGTCGCGGATGCTCCGGCTGGCGGCGTTCCTGATGAGGCCACTGACCTGGGCACCCGCGGGCACCGGACCTGCTGCTCGCCGATCCTTCTTCGTGCCCTCCCACGTCGACGAACTTTTCTGCCCTGCCTGAACCGACGGCCCCCGGCTCTGGCTGGCGACGGCCATGGAAAGGGTCCGATCGATATCCGTCAGGTCGCGCTCACCAGGAGTCGGGATGCCCGTAGGAACTTCTCCCGCGATTCTTGCCGTAAGCACCGCCGAGCCCGGCCCTCCGCTTTCCCAGACCGATATCTGGGACGGGTTCTACGCCGCGGTGTTCGCCGGCGTCCCGGATGCGCGGCGGTTGTTCGTAGAGGCGAACACGGTCGAACGCCGGCATCTGTACTGGGACCCGCGCACAGCGTTCCGGGACGGCTTCCCGCAGGTGGGCCCTCGGGTCGACGCGTGGGAGCGGTGCGCCGTCGAGCTCGGCCGCCGCACGCTGTCCGCTGTCCTCGCCGGCCGGGACGGTGCGAAGGTCGGCACGTTCATCATGGTCAGCACGACCGGCTACGCCTGTCCCGGCCCGGACTCCCGGCTGGTCGCCGAGCTTGGCCTGCGCCAGGACGTTCGGCGAGTGTTCGTCGGCCACATGGGCTGTTATGCGGCGCTCGTCGGGCTGCGGGCCGCGATCGACGCGCTCGCGGCCCGCCCCGACGAGCTGGTGCTGCTGACCTGCGTCGAGGTCACCTCCGCGCACCTGCGCGGGGAGGCCACCCGCGAGCAGGCCGTCGTGCACGGGCTGTTCGGTGACGCCTGCGCCAGCCTCCTGCTCGGCACAGTCTCCGCCGAGGCCGGCAACTCGACCATCCGACCGGCCGACGCGATGCTGGCCTTTGCCACGGTGCCGGTGGACGCGAGAGTCCCGGCCGATACGGCAGTGCCGGTTGACGCCGCGGTACCGGTCGGCGCGCGGGTGCTGAGGACCCGGACGGAAGTCGTGCCCGACACGGCCGAGCACATGTCGATCCGGGTGCGCGAGGACGGCTTCCACCTTGGGCTGTCCCCGGCCGTTCCGGCGGCGCTGCGCGAGAGCGCTCCGGGATTCGTCGATCGCCTGCTCGCCGGCACCGGGCTCGGGGTAGACGACATCCGCCACTGGGTGATGCACCCCGGCGGCCCGCGGATCGTCGACAAGGTGGGCGCCGCGTTCGGGCTATCGGACGCCCAGCTGCGCCCGTCGCGGGAGACGTTGCGCGACTACGGCAACTGCTCGTCGGTCACCGTGCTGCTCGCGTTGCGACGGCTGCTCGCGGCGACCGGACCGAACCGCCCTCGGCCCGGCGACCATGCGATCATGATCGTATTCGGGCCCGGCCTTACGACGGAGGCCGCGCTACTGCGCTTCTGACGCACAGAACCGCGTGGGCCAACCGGACGCATCGGCGAACGCCCCGTGGAGATGCCGGTGCCGAGGTGTCGAGGAGTCTGGCGGACGCCGGCCTCGGCGACGAGGTGGTGGGTCGCGCGGCAAAGGAAGGCCCGGTTCTTCCGCGGGGTACCGCTGCGGGGCGCACCGCGCGGAACATCTGTACGCAGGTCGACGGGCTGCTCCCGTCCTGGGGGTCTGGTGACGCTCTTCGACCACGGACCGGGCGCGCTGGCCGCGAAGGGCCGCTTCGTGGCCCTGCTGGTAAACCTCATCGCGCAGCGCCGTGAACGGCCCGGCTTCGACGTGATCTCCGGGCTGATGCGGCATCCGGCCGGCTACACCGATCGTGGTTGCGGGCGGCGATGGAGGCGTTCAGCCCGGTGGCGAAGCCCGTCCATGCCAGGTAGGGCAGCAGGACGGCGCCGGCCAGCCGGTCGGACCGCCAGACCCGCGCCACCAGCGCGACGTTGGCCGCGTCCAGGGCGACGATCTCGGCCAGCGCGACGCGCGGCCGCCTGGCCCGGAAGAACAGCGGCGGCCAGGCCGCGTTCAGCGTGAGGTTGACCGCGTACGCACCCCACAGTCGGTGCCGTTCGCCCGCGGGGCCGTGATCCAGTGCCCGGGCGGTGGCACCCGCGATCGAGGCGTAGAGCGCCGTCCAGACGACCGGGAACGCCGCCTTCGGCGGCTGCCACGGCGGCTTGTCCAGCGATCGGTACCAGTCGGTGCCGGGGTCGGCCGCGACCGTGCCGACGGCTGCCGCCGCCGCCGTGGCCAGGGCCGTCCGGACGAGAGTCGGGCTGGTCATCCTTGTCCCGTACCCGCCGAACGCCCGTCGTCTCCTGGCTTCGTAGTCCCCTGGCCTCCGGGCCGACGGTGTCAGGGGACGGGTACCCGGTCGGCGATGCGCCAGCCGACATCGGTGCGGATGAGGGTCACGTCGCTGGTCGCGGGGCTGCCAGCGTCCCGGTGGGCGAGCACCGTGCCGTGGGCGTCGACGAAGTCGTAGGCGCCAAGCTGCTCGGTGACCCGCAGCCTGACCTGGTCCGTGGCCTGGCTCAGGACCCGCAGGTCGACGATCCGGGTGTCGAGCCGGGGGACGTGCGCACCTCTTGCCATGGTCTCCTGCAACAGGCCGAGATCCGCCTTGTAGACGCCGCTGCCGTTCTGGTCGACGTCGGCGAGCAGGGCCGGGTTGGCCTGCGCGAAGGCTTGGCCGCGAGCAGTCTCCAGCCCGGCCAGAACCGTGCGCCACGTCGACTCGGCCGACTGGGCGGCCGGTGCCGCGGTGCCCGAGCCGCCCGACGAACCGCCGGTCAGCACCACGAGCAGGCCCGCCACGATCGCGACGGCGGCGAGAACCGCCAGGCCGATCACGATGCGCCGGCCCGTCGACCGTCGAGCCGGCGGGCCGTCCAGGCGCGTGGTCCGATCGCCTTCGCCAGCGCGGTCGCGCCCGTCGTGCCCGTCGCCGATCGTCGGGACCGGGCTCTCGGCCGTCGGCCCGGCGGCCGCGCGCCGGTCCGCGCCCGCCGGCCGACGGTCAGTGACCGGCCCCTTCCCGGCGACCTTCGCCGTCGCGCCGGTCTGCCCCCTCCGCCCGGCCCCGGGTTCCCATTCCGCCGGCCGAGGGCCGCGGCCGGCGATCCGGGCCGGGCGATCCTGCCGGGCTGTCGTCGAGGGCGGCGTGGCTCCGGCGTCCGAGTCGCCTTTGGTGATGGCTCCGGTCCCGGCGCGCGCGGAGCGGGATCCGCCCGGGGGACGCGTGGCCGAGACCGGGGCGGCCGGCCGCGCGGGGGAGGCGCCGGCCCCGACCGGACGGCGCGCGGCGGCCGGCGCCGGCGGGGACACCGTCAGCTGGACGGGCAGCGGACGGGTGCTGCGCGCGAGGCTGTCGGCCAGCTCGGCCGCGGTCGACCGCTTGCCCGGGTCCGCGATCAGCGCGGACGCGACGGCGACGGCGACCGCCTCGGCCTCCGGGCCGGCGGACTTGGACGCGGCGTCGCGCAGCAGGCTCGCGAGAGCGTGCACATCGGCCGCTTCGGGCGGCCCGTCCTGAGGCGTCATCAGCGCGGCGACGCCGACGCCGGCCAGGTGCGGGCGGCCGTTCGGCTCCAGCAGGATGTCGGCCGCCGTCAGCTCGCCGTGCCCGACACCGGCCGCGTGCGCGGCGGCGAGCGCCTGCGCGATCGGAAAACCGATGGTGACGGCCTCGCCCGGCGCCAGCCGCCCGCGCGCGGCGAGCAGCCGGTGCAGGCCCACCGTGCCGGGAACTTCGGCCGCGACGATCGCGAGCCCGGTCTCCGTCTCCAGTACGGCCAGCACGGGAACCAGATGCGGGTGCTCCAGCGCCGTCAGCCGGCGGGCGATGTCGGCAGCCTGGCGGCGGCCGGCCTGGTCGGTGGGAAGCGGGACCAGCCGGACGGTGCACGCGGTGCCGGCCGGCTCCCAGGTGCCGGCCCACTCCTGGCCGACACCCGCGTCACCGAGCGAGGGATGCGGCGCCAACAACCCTGGCACCGGGGGCGGGTCGGGCTGCAGCGCGCGGCGGGCCGTGGGATCGGCGGGCGGGCGCTGACCGGGTGTGGCACGCGACGTGGTCACAGTCCGGTCAGGCCGCCGCCGGTGCCAGCAGTTGTTCACCGGCGTAGAGCAGGTTTGGGTCGGCTCCGATCACATCCCGGTTGGCCGCCCACCATCGCGGCCACTCGGCCGCGATCTGGGCGTTGGTCGCGCCCGGGCCGAGGTGGCGAGCCGCGATCGTCCACAGTGAGTCGCCCCGCTGCACGACCTGGGTCTGGGCGGCCGGCGCCGGCTGGCTGGCCGGCGCGGACTGGCCGGCCGCCGCCGGCTGGGTCGGCTGGGATGCCGGGGTCGCCGGGACGGGTTGGTAGGGCTGCGTGGTGGGCTGCGCCGCCTGGCTGGGCTGGGCCGTCGGGACCGGCTGCGTTGCCGGCGCCGGCTGCGTGACCGGGGCCTGCGGAGTGGTCGCGGTCGGCTGGGTGACCGGGGCCTGCTGGGTGGTCGGGGCCTGCTGGGTGGTCGGGCTGGGCTGAGTTCGTGGGGGCTGTCGGGTGGTCGGGGTGGGCTGCGTGGTCGGGGGCTGTCGGGTGGTCGGGGTGGGCTGGGTTCGCGGCGACTGCTGGGTGGTCGGAGCCGGACGGGGGGGCGAGATGCGCGTCGACGTGCCGGGCGAAATCAGGACCGGGAAGCCGTCGTTCGGTGGGGTGGTCGCCTGCTCCGCGTTGCTCCGGGTGGGGGAAGCGCTGGCCGTGACATCCGGGGTCCACGGGGTGGTGCTCGACGCCGGTGGGGTCGGCGGCGTCCGCGTCGCCGGGTCCGAGGTGGTCGCCGATGGGGACGCCGACGGCGTGGACGTGGTAAGGGGCGTGGTACTGGACGTGGTAGTCCCCGCGGCCGGGCTGCTCGACGGCGTCGCCGTCACCGGTGTGAGGGCGAAGAGCGGCATGGTCATCCTGCTGGGCGCGTCGTCCGGGCTCATGGCGGCGGTCGAGGGAGTCTGCGCGGTCGGCGGTGGCGTGGTCGGCGGGGCGTCGGCGGCCGACGCCGGCGCCGCCGCGAGCAGGCCGGTGGCTGCCGCCACCCCGCCGGCCAGGACGGCCACGAGGGCGGGCCGCTCGGCCTTCTTCAGCTGTCTCATCGTCATGGGTCTCGCCTCAGGTCGGGGGCAGTCGTGCCGGTCGGGTGGAGGGGGTAACGCTGACTGCGAGGTCACGCTGACTGGGGTGGCAGGAGATCGGCGGCCTTGACGACCAGCTCGACGCGGCTGCTCGCGTCGTACTTGGCCATCAGTTCGCTCACCCGCCGCTGGACGGTGCGCTCGGAGTAGCCGATCTGGACACCGATCGCCTTGTTGGTGGTGCCGGCCGCGATCAGCTGGATGATCCGGCTGTCCTGCTGGCGCTGGCGGTACTCGGCCCCGTCCGGCTGGATGAGATGCTCCCCGTCGGCGAACAGGCCGTCGATCAGGTTGGCGTACAGGGCGACGGTGGGCGGGTGGTTGATGACCAGCGCGCCGTGGCTGAGGTCGTCGGGTAGGCGCTGGACCAGGACCGAGTCGTCGTCCTTCAGGACGGCGCGGTAGGGCACATCCGGGTTGGAGCGGACCCAGCCGAGCGGCGGCAGTTTGCCCGCCGCGCCGCGCCGCGCCGCGTCGATGCAGTCCGGGGTCCAGACGCTGCTGAGCCGCACGCCGCGCCCAGCGGCTCGGATCATGGCCTCGACGACCGGCGCGTTCTGCCCGAAGCCGTGCACGCTGGCGAGCATGAAGCGCAGGCTGTGGGCGGCCTGCTCGACGAGCTCGACGATGCGTATGTTCACGTCCTCATGACTGATCGTCTCGGTGCCGTCGCCGCCAACCAGCTTGCGCGTGCCCTGGCGGTGCACGGACGGCAGGTGGCTGCGTAGCAGCTCGGCGCGCTGGCGGGCCCGCTCGGCCGCGGCGGACGCCTGTTCGGCCTGTTCCCGGGCGTGCGCGGCGTCCAGCCAGGCGGCAAGGTCCTGCGCGACCCATGCGCCGCCGACGCTGCGGACCTGGCCCTTTTCCGCCTGGATGTGCAACTCGGCGGCCACCTCTTCGGGTGTGGCGCCGAGCAGCTCGGCGATGGCCTCGGCGGAGGCGTAGGGACGCAGTGCCACTTGCTCCCAGATGGCCAGCCCGAGGGGGCTGAGGCCAAGGAACCCCAGGTCCAGGTCACTCACTTGGTGCTCTTTTGCGTGTCGGTCGTTTGGTCTGGTCTGGTCTGGTCTGGGCGGCTGCCGGATAGACAAGCTATTGCGCACCGGGACTAGGGAGCCACAAGCCGTACGACTACCAGCTTCTTTTCGTGCGCGGAACGTACCTGATTGCGGCTGTCCGGGCCATCCCTATGGTCCCGAATGGCGTGGTCGGGACAAGGTGGCGTGATTGCGCCATCTTTGTGCCAATGCCTGCACGGCGCGGTAGGCCAACCTGGCTGATCGTCAAGTGTGGACTGGTCGAGATCTCGGTGGGAGAGTGGTGCTGCGATTCGGCATCCGTGGTGGGACGGGTGTTCCGGAGCTGTCGCGGGTGCCTCTGCCGTCGTCGGATGTGCTCACGGCGGGTGGCCAGATCGGGCCGCGGTCGGCGCGCCCCATGGGCGCTCGGCGCCGATCTGCTCACACCGTCCGAGGCGGCTGCCCACCCCGGCAACCGCCGGCCTGGGCGTCCGCGGCGGCGCGGCGCGGCGGACGATCGGCGCAGGCCATGGCCCGCGATCGGCGCTGGCCGCGGGTGCGGCCGGCGCGGGTGGGGCGCGCTCAAGGGCCGCGAGAGGCTACCGGACGGCGAGGCCTCGACAGGCCGGGTGGCCGGCGAGTTGGCGGGGTCACGCCACGTCACGAAAAGTTGGCGCACTCTGGCCACGGATGTGACCTATGCACACGCTGGGTGGCCGGCTTATGTTCTGCGGCGCCGGGCCGGCTTAGGCGCCCACGCGGTTCGCTGTACGCGAGGCGTCGTTCGCTGAAACCCCCACCAGCTCGTCCCTGTCGCGGGCCTGGGAACCTCCCAGCCGTCCCTGAACCGGCTCCGGCACGCCTGCCCGTTTTGCGGCATTTGCCTGCCGGTGAGGGGAGTAGAGATGGAGCGTTGGCCGGTTCGGTACCGGCTCGCCGCCGCGCTGGTGGTGCCGCTGCTCACCGTCGTCGCCCTGAGCGCTGTCCTCGTCGCCGCGCAGGTCCGCACCGCGCACGCGGCGTCGCGGACGAGGTCGGCCGCCGAGCTGACCATCCGCGTGAACGGGCTCGTCCGGGCGCTGGCGCAGGAGCGCTACACCGCTTCGACGCTGGTCGCCTCGGCGGGCATCGTCGGCGCGGCCGACGCGGCGACGGCGCGCCCGCCGACGGACAAGGCCTACGCGGAGGTGCTCGCGGGCAAGGTGCCCGACGACCCGAAGCTGCGGACGGCCCTGGCGGACGCCGAGAAGCAGATGGGCCAGCTACCGGTGATCCGCAAGAGCATCGACACCAAGAGCACGAACGTCGGTGCGGTCGGCGACGCGTTCAACAAGATCGTGGCTTCGTGGCTCGGCGTCACCGCCGCGCAGGTCGGCGTCGGCGCGACGGACCAGACAGTGGTCCGTACCGTCACCGCCCTGACCGCCATCTCGAACCTGACCGAGCAGGTCGCCCAGCAGCGCGGCTACGTCTCGCTGGCTGTGTTCAACGCCGATCAGGTCGCCCCGAGCGTCGCGCGTATCCGGGCCGCCGTGGGCGCCGAGGCAGCCTGGCTCTCCCAGTTCAACGCGGCGGCGGACAACGGCCAGCGCCAGCTGTACGAACAGCAGGTCGTGCCCGCCCAGGCCCCCGTGGCGACGCTGCGGGACCAGCTGCTGAACGAGGCGGCCCAGCCTGGCAAGAAGATCGACATCAACATCGTGCAGTGGGTCGGCGTCGTCGGCACCGAGGTCAACCAGCTGCGCGGGGTCGAGGCGCAGATCACCACCGACCTGACCGACCGAAGCAGCTCGCTGGCGTCCGCCGCGACCACCAGGGCCTGGCTCGTCGGTATCGGCGCCGCCATCATCATGGCGCTGGCCGTCGGCGTGTCCGTCGTGATCGCCCAGCGGCTGGTCCGCCAGTTGCGTGCCCTGCGCGAGGGCGCCGTCAGGGTCGCCGAGGAGCGACTGCCCGCCGTGACGGCGGCGATCCGGCAGCGCCGCCCACTGGATGACATATCCGACGACACCCCCGACATGGACGCCGACGACGAGATCGGCGACGTCGCGAGAGCGCTGCGCGACGTGTATACCGCCGCCGTCAACTCGGCGACGGAGGTCGCCGCGCAGCACTCGTTGTCCTCGTCGATGCGCAACCTCGCGCGCCGCAGCCAGGCGCTGATCCACCGCCAGCTCAGGCTGATCACCGACCTGGAACGCGACCAGCAGGACCCGGACATGCTGGAGCGGCTGTTCCGCCTCGACCACCTGGCCACCCGCATGCGCCGGGAGGTCGAGGGTCAGATCGCCCTGTCCGGCGGCCGGCCCTCCCGGGTGTTCCGCCAGCCCGTGAAGGTGATCGACGCGATGCGCGCCGCCGTTGCCGAGGTCGAGTCCTACACCCGGGTCGAGGCGTCGACGACCGTCGAGGACCGTCTCGTCGGGCCGGTCGTCGGTGACGTCATCCACCTGCTCGCCGAGCTGATCGAGAACGCCTGCCAGATGTCGCCGGAGCGGACCCCGGTCAACGTGACGAGCAGCCGGGTCGGCACCGGGGTGGCGGTCGAGGTCGAGGACCGCGGCATCGGCATCGCCCCGGCGACGATGCACGAGCTCAACCGCCGCCTGGCCGACCCGCCGCCGTTCAACTCCGAGTCCGAGGGCGACAAGCTCGGCCTGTGGGTCGTCGCGAACCTGGCGGCCCGCCACGAGATCAGCGTGCAGCTGGCCCGCAACCCGTACGGCGGGGTGACGGCCATCGCGCTGCTGCCGTCCGGCGTGCTGGCCGAGATGGACGCCCTTCCGCAGCACGCGGAGCCCGACGACGAGCCGCTGCGCGCGGCGCTCGCCCGGATGGACGCGTTCGACCGGCTCGACGTGGTCAGCGCCGGCTACGACGAGCCTCCGCCGCCGCCCCCACCGGTGGCGCCGCGCGCCCCGCTGCCCGACGAGGACCTGCCGCTGCGGCCGTTCCCCAACCGGTTCGAGGTCATCGAGGGCGGGCCGGACGCGGCCGCCGTCCGGGCGGCGTTCTTCGCCCCGCCTCCGGCGCGCACGAACACCGGGGGCGGCTGGGACGGCGCACGCGCCGGTTCAGACCGGGACGGCTCGAGCAACGGAGCTGGTCGGGACGGGCTGCCCGTGTTCGACACGCTCGCCTCGGGCTGGTCCGCGGGTCCGGCCCCGGCGTCAGCCCCGCCGCAGGCCCCCGTGCCGGCTCAGGCGCCCATGGCACCGCCGGCTCCGGTGCCGCCGCCGGCTCCGGCGCCGGTACCGCCCCCCGTGCCGCCCCGACCCACCCCGCCGCCGCAACCGCACCTGCGTCCCGCGCTGATACCGCCGACCGCGCCCCTCCCGGTGCCGTCCGCCGCGATGCCCGCGGCCCGGGGCGCCAGGGCCGGGGTGCCAGGGGAGCCGGGGCTGGGCCACCTGCCACACCGGCGCCGCGGCGTGAACCTCTCCGAGGAACTGCGCGGCGGTCGGCGAGCCCCCGCGCCGGCGACCCGTCCGGGACCCGACCCGGACAAAGCACGGCGGCTGGTGACGTCGTTCCGCGCTGGCTTCCAGCAGGGACAGGGACTGCCCGCGGTACGCGACAACGAAAGGACTGGCGATGCCACCCACCGGTAATCTCGACTTTCTGCTGAACGATCTGGAACGGCGGATCGCCGATGTCCAGTGGGCGGTGGCGCTGTCCTCCGACGGCCTGCAGCTGGCGCGCTCGTCCGCGCTGACGCGGGAGGGCGGCGACCACATCGCCGCCGTCGCGTCCGGGTTCCGGTCACTCGCCCTCGGCGCGTCGCGCTACATGGAAGGCGGCGAAGTCCGTCAGACGATCGTGGAGATGGACAGCGGGTACCTGTTCGTCTCGGCCATCGGTGACGGCGCCTGCCTCGCCGTCTCCGCCGGGGCCGCCGCCGATCCCGGTGTGATCGCCTTCGAGATGGCCCGACTGATCAACCGCGCCGGCCAGGTTCTGACCCCGCCGATACGCGCGACCGTGTAAGGGGCGCGCAGTGTCCCGGGACGACGACGAACTGCCCGACGAGGAGGCGGGCCCGGTCGTGCGCCCGTACGCCGTCACCGGCGGGCGGACGCGACCTACCTCGGCGCTGGAGATGGTCGCCCTGGTGGCCACCACCAGCCGAGGTCTGGCCGCCGCGCGGAACCCCTCCATGCCCCCCGAGCAGCGCGACATCGCCTTCCTCTGCCGCCATCTGCAGTCGGTGGCGGAGATCTCCGCGCATCTCGACCTGCCCCTGGGCGTGGCGCAGGTGCTGGTAGCTGACATGGCCGCTCTGGGAATGGTCGCGGTGCACCGCCCCGAGCGCCCCGACTGGCGGCCCGACTCCGAACTGCTCCGAAAGGTCCTCGATGGCCTACAGCGGCTCTAGACCAGATAGCGACGAGCCCACCACGACGCCCCTGAAGATCATAGTCGCCGGCGGGTTCGGCGTCGGAAAGACGACCTTCGTCGGCTCGGTCAGCGAGATTCCTCCGCTGACCACCGAGGCGCACATGACCGCGGCGTCCGTGGGCGTCGACGACACGTCCAAGATCGTCGGGAAGACGACGACCACGGTCGCGATGGACTTCGGACGGATCACCCTGCCCGAACAGGACGTCGTGCTGTACCTGTTCGGCACTCCCGGCCAGGACCGCTTCTGGTTCATGTGGGACGAGCTGACCCTCGGTGCCGTCGGCGCGGTCATCCTCGCCGACACCCGCCGGCTCGAGGACAGCTTCGCGGCGATCGACTTCTTCGAGGACCGCAAGCTCCCGTTCGTCGTGGCGGTCAACCAGTTCGAAGGCGCGCTGGTGCACCCGCTGTCCGACGTCCGTGGCGCGCTGGACATCGAACATCCCGTGATGACCTGCGACGCCCGCAGCCAGTCCTCGACCCGGACCGCTCTGATCTCCCTGGTCCGCCACGCCCTGGAGGCGACGCTCGCCGAAGAGGCCCGCGCCGCCCGCGGCCCGCTGCCGTCGAGGACGTGACCCATGCGGACCGTCCTCTCCCGCCGCACCGGGTGCGCCCGTGCCGCGGCGGGCGCCATCCCGGCCAGCGGGACGCGTGGGGCGACCGGCACGGCCAGCCGGATCCCGTCCGGCCCTGACCCCGTCGCGACACCGGCCGCCGTCTTACCGGCTGCCACCGTCGTACCGGTTTTCACCGTCGTACGTCCCGCCGCGATCGCTGCCGTGCCGGCCCTGACCCCGCCGCGGCACCGACGGCTCGCGTTCCGCCCCCTGTCGGCGGCCGCCACGGGCAGCGGGGCCTGACGATGGCCGCTACCCGCCTGCAGTCTGTCGAGGCCGAGCTCTATGTCGACCGGGTGCACCTGATCCGCGCGGAAAGGCCGCCCGGCACGGTCCTGCCCGCCGTGACGGTACGGATGCCGCCCTACACGGCCGGGGGCCTCGCCCACCTGATCGACGACTGGAACACGGTTTTCTCGATCATGGGTGGCGGCGGCTCGCCGTGGCTGGCTCTGGCTCAGAGCCTGCTGCGCGCGGGGCGGGACGCATCGCCGCACCCGCGCGAGATCCCCGAGCTGGTCGACCTCGCCCGGCCGCTGCCCGGCAGCCGCGCCGACGACGGCCCGCCGGGCGTCGAGTTCGAGCTCGCCGTCGACCGCGACCACCTGATCGCGGCCGAGGATCCCGCGGGCTGCCTGCTGCCCGCGGTCATCGTCCGGATGCCGCCGTACGTCGCGGCGATGCTCGCGCACATCGTCGACCAGTGGGCCGCGATCGCGAGCATGCTCGGCGGCCCCGGCTCGGAATGGGTGCCGGCAGCGCAGGCGCTGCTGGTGGCGGCGCGCGACGCGGCGCCGGCGGCGACCGGCGAGCTGGGCGACCTGGTCCACCATCCGCTGCCCAGCTGGGGCCGGGCCGGCCTGCTCGCCGGCGGTGACGACGATGCGTGACCTGCGCGTACACCCGGCGGTGGCGCGGCTGCTGCCCGCCGACCTGCTCGAGGAGCTGCGGTCGGGTCCGCATCCCAGCCGCTACCTGTGCCGGGTGTGCAAACGCGAGGGCGACCTGACCGCGGGGGACCCGACGTCCCTGGTCCTGCGTCGCTACCCGCGCCGGCAGCTGCGCCGGGTGCAGCTCGTGCACGCCGACTGCGGCGGGTCCACCGTGGCGACGGTGCCGCCCGCGCAGGAGGAGCTGGAGCTGGCCGGCGGCCGGACCGTGGTGTACGCGGACGTCGTCGAGGGCGGGCTGGCCGCGCTGGCCGGCTGCCGGGCCGAGCCGATCCTCGTCGTCGACGACGACGACGATCTGATCACGACCGACCGGACCGCGCTGCGCGACTCCGCCACGCTGCTGCCGGGCGAAGTGATCGACCCGGTGCTCTCGCAGGCGCTCGCTACGGGTCTGGTCCTGCACACGTCGCCGCGCGGTCCGGTGCCCCAGGTCACCGGCTGGTCGGTGCGCATCGGCCCCCGGCTGATGGACCTGGCCCATCCGCGCGGCGGCGGGGTCGGGATCGAGCGGCTCCCGCATGCCATTCCCGGAGACTGGCGGGCCGCCGTGCGCGCCCGCGGCGACGAGGTCACCCTGCTGGTCGGGCGGATCGGCCTGTCCACGGCGGTCCGCGTCCCGTTCCCGTCCCCCGTCAACCGCCGGGCACGAACCGCCCTGCCCGGGTCGTCGGCCGCCGCCGCGTTCGCCATCCAGCGGGCGGCGGCCCTCGGCCGGGTCGCGGCGGGCAGGGTCACGGTCGAATGGACCCGGGCCGGCTGACCGGGGGCCGTCCCGCCCCGCTGCTCGTCGTGGCGGGGCTCGAAGGCCCCCCGCACCCCGGTCTGCCGCTCGCGGGCGCGCTCGGCTCGACGGTCCAGTGCCGCGGGCTGGACCTGCCCGGCCGGGCCGGCGAGCGCCGCCCCCTGCGGGACGTGCAGGCCATGGCGGTCCACCTGCTGCCCAGCGTGCTGGTCGCCCAGCCCTGGGGCGGGCCGTACCAGCTCGCGGGGTACGGCTCCGGCGGGATCATCGCCTACGAGCTGGGCCGGCTGCTGCGCGGCATCGGCCAGCCCGTCGCGCCGGTCATCCTGCTGGACTCGGTTCTGCCGCTGGCCGGTCATCCGCCGCTGCAGGTGGACCCGGTGCTCGCCGTCCGCGAGCTGGCCCGGATGCGGCATCTGGCCTGCGGCTGGCAGGGCGCCTGCCGCTGCGGCGTCGACCACTCCCAGCCGCTTGCCGCGCAGGGCGCCCGGATCGCCCGCGCGCTCGGCGCGACGGACCCCGACCACTACGAGGAGCACATCCTCGCCGCCACCGGCGTCTACACCGCCGCGCTGAGCGCCCTCGCCGCCTACGAGCCCGGCCCGTCCGACCTGCGCGTCGTCCTGATCCGCTCGGCCGACTGGTCCAACGTCTGGGGGCTGCCCTCGCAGCTGGCCCGGCACACCTCGCCCTGCCTTGGCTGGGAGCTGGTCCCGCTCGCCGGCCTGCGGCTGCACGTCGTGGCCACCGACCGGCCCAGCCTGTTCGCGAATCCCACCCTGTGGGAGGTCGCCAACATCGTCAGCCACTACCTCGCGCCGCCGTCCGCCGGCGCCGGCCGCTCGCCGGTGCCACCGGCGGTCGCCGCCTGGGAGGCGATGCCGCCACCGGCTGCCGAGCCGCCGATGTCTCCGGCTGGCACGCCTGCGATGCCGCCGGCTGGCGCGCCGCTGACGACGGAGACTGGCGCGCCGACGGGGTGGGCGTCCGGCGGCCGCGGCGGGCCGGCGGGTTGGACCGGTGGTCTCCGGGTCAGTGTCTCGTGACCAGGCCGGGATCTGTCGGATGCGTCGTCCCGAGGGCTCCAGGACAATGAAGCTTTTCCGTTTATACGTCGAGTTGTCAGAATCGGGCCTGCTTGCCAACGGCAACGGAAAAGGTTCAATGAAGATGTGAGCCTGTTCCATCGTCGCCTCCGACCGGGACCCGGCCGGCCGAGGTCCCTGGGAGATGGAAAAGGCTCAGTTCGGCGGCCGGTCGCGGAATCGAGGCGTCGGCGGTCGTTCCGAACAATGTCCGGCCGGCTCGGGCCTGTCTGGCAGCGAACGCGTGGGTCGGTTCTCGGTGACCTCGCCGCGCGGCTGCGCGAGGGTGACCTGATCAACGGGGCGATGAATCTCGCCGCGTTGATTCTGATGATGTTCTTTCCCTTCTTTATCGCGCTTTCTGCGGCTTCTCCGTTGAGTGGCGGCGGCGCGGCGGACATCATCATCCGACGGATGGGGCTGAACGAGGAGGCGGCCAGCGCCGTCGAACGGCTTTTCACTCCGCGGGGCGGCACCATCGTGTCCGGCTGGACGGTCGTCGGCGTGCTCTGGCTGATCCTGGGCGGGCTGAGCCTGGCCGCCGCGGTCCAGGTGGTGTACGTGCGCGTGTTCCGGCTGACGTCGCCCGGGCTGCGCGGTCTGCCAGCCCAGGCCGTGTGGCTCGGTGGGCTGATCGTCTTCCTGGTGGCGACGACGAGCCTCGGCGCGCTGCTGACCCGGACTGTCCCGGGCCAGGTCTGCTATGGGCTGATCGCCACGGTGCTGCTCGGCCTGTTCCTGTGGGCCGGGGTCCGGCTGCTCACCGGAGGCCGGCTGGGCTGGCGGGCCGCCTGGCCGACGGCCCTGTTCAGCACGATCGGCCTGACCGGGCTCGGCCTCGTCAGCAGGCTGGCCTTCTCCGCGTCGATCGTCTCGAACGAACGGACCTACGGCTCGATCGGCGTGGTGTTCACGATCCTTTCGTGGCTGATCGGTTTCGGGGTCGTGCTGATCGGCGGGGCCATCGTGGGGACCTGGTACATCGAGACCGACCTGTCGATCGCCGACTCCCTGCGCAGACTGCGCCCCGGCCACCGAGCGAACCGCGTCCGGACGCGCCGTTAGCGGGCTGGGCGCGCCGCGCGGTCGGGTGGCCGGGCCGGCTCGGGCTGCGCGGGGATCCGCCAGGCGGCGGCGAGACCCAGGACGGAGATCACCAGCAGCGTCGTCAGGGACAGGGCGAAGGGCCGCCCACCCGGGTGGGCGGCCGCGACCAGGATGGAGCCGGCGAGCGCGGTTCCCAACGAGGAGCCCAGGTTCGAGGCCGCGCGCGACAGGCCGGAGATGTCGCCCTGGTCGGCGTCCGGGAAGCTCGACTGGACGATGGTGACGGCCGACGTGAGCATCACGCCGATGCCCAGTCCCATCAGCAGCAGCCCCGGCACGAACCGGGTGTTCCCCGACGTCGCCCGGGCCAGCGCGAGCAGCACGGCCATGCCCGCGCAGGTGACGACGAAGCCCATGACGACGAGCCGTCGCTGCGAATGCCGCCGGGCGAGCCGTCCGGCCGCCGCGGAGGAGGCGAGGATCCCGACGGTCGCCGGGGTGAGCATCAGGCCCGTCTGGATCGGGTTGTAGCCGTGCACCTGCTGCAGGTAGACCGAGATGACGAAGAACGAGCCCTGCATCGTCAGCCACTGGATGGTCTGCACGACGAGGCCGAGGTTCGCCGTCCGGTTGTGGAAGAGCCGGCGATGGATCAGCGGCTCCCGGCCCTTTCGCTCCCGGGCGAGCAAATACCGGAAGAACCAGGAGAGGACGACGGCCCCGGCCCCGATGAACAGCCACACCGGGGACATTCCGCCCTGGGGGATCAGGACGGTGCCGGCGACGGTGAAGTCCTTGCGGGAGACGAACCAGCCGTAGGTGCCAGTCTGCAGGATCCCCAGCACCAGGAGAAACAGGCCCGCGGCCGACAGCACCGCCCCGCCCAAGTCGAACGGCGGCCGCGGGCCCTGGCGAGGCGGGTCGACGATGTCGCGGGCCAGCACGATGATCGCCACGATCACGGCGACCTGGAGCAGGAACATCGCCCGCCAGCCGAGCGAGTTCGTGACCAGGCCGCCGAGCAGCGGCCCGGCCGCCGCCCCGAGGCCGCCCGCGCCGCTTACCGCTCCGAACGCCTTCGCCCGCGTCCGCGCATCCGTGAAGCTGACGGTCACCAGGATGTAGACCGGCGGGATCATGAGCGCGGAGCCGATGCCCTCCAGCAGCGAGTTCCCGAGGATCATCGCCCCGAGCCCCTGGGAGGCCGACGCGATCAGCGCGCCGATCCCGTAGACGGCCAGCCCGGCCATGAAGCAGGTCTTGCGGCCGAACAGGTCGGACAGCTTGCTGCCGGGGATCATCAGCGCGGCCATCGTCAGCGTGAACAGCGTGATCGTCGTCTGCATCCCGATCACGGTCGTGTGCAGGTCCGCCGCGATCGTGCTGATGGCGACGTTCAGGCTGGAGGCCGCGTAGCTGGAGATGAACTGGGCGAGCGCCAGCGGAAGGACCAGGTGCCAGGCGCCGCCGGCCGACGGCGAGCCGGTGGCGAGCCACGGGGCGGCGCCGCCCGGCACGCGGACCGCCTGGTCAGGCCGCTGCTGGTCGCGCACCGTCTGCCCGGTCGAGCTGGTCGTCCAGCGTCATGGCCGCGGCGACGAGCGCCAGGTGGGTGAACGCCTGCGGGAAGTTGCCGAGCTGTTCGCCCGACGGGCCGATCTCCTCGGCGAACAGGCCGACGTGGTTGGCGTAGGTGAGCATCTTGTCGAACGCGTAGCGGGCCTGGGTCAGCCGGCCGGCCCGGGCGAGCGCGTCGACGTAGAGGAAGGTGCAGAGGTTGAAGGTGCCCTCACTGCCGCGCAGGCCGTCCGGCGAGGCCTCCGGGTTGTACCGGTAGACGAGGCTGTCACTGACCAGCTCCCGCTCCATCGCGTCGAGGGTGCTCAGCCACTCCGGGTCGGTGGGGGAGATGAAGCCGACCCGCGGCATGAGCAGCAGCGACGCGTCGAGGACCTCGGTGTCGTAGTGCTGGACGAAGGCCTCCCGCTTCTCGTTCCAGCCCCGGTCGACGATCTGGTTGAAGACGGTGTCGCGGGCCCGCGTCCAGCGCTCCAGGTCCGCGGGCCGGGAGTACTGAGTCGCCAGCCGGACGCCGCGGTCGAACGCGACCCAGGTCATCAGCCGGCTGTAGGTGAAGTTCTGCCGGCCGCCCCGGGTCTCCCAGATCCCCTCGTCGGGGCGGTCCCACGAGCCGGCGAGCCAGTCGAGCAGCTCGGCGAACGACTGCCAGCCGCGGATCGCCCCGACGTCGCCCGCTCCGGCCAGCGCGTCGGCGGCCTCGCCGTAGATGTCGAGCTGGATCTGGTCCGCGGCGGCGTTGCCGGCGCGGACCGGCGCGGAACCCCGGTAGCCCTCCAGATGGTCCAGCGTGATCTCGCTGAGGCGCGGGTCGCCGTCAACGCGGTACATGATCTGCAGCGGCTCGCCGGACTCGGTCCCGCCGGCCGGAATGCGGTCTCGCAGCCAGCGGCGGAATTCGAGGGCCTCCTTGGTGAACCCCAGGTCGAGCATCGACCGCACGGCCAGCGAGGCGTCCCGGATCCAGGTGTACCGGTAGTCCCAGTTGCGCTCCCCGCCGATCTGCTCCGGCAGGCCCATGGTCGCCGCGGCGATAGGGGCGCCGCTCGGGGCGTAGGTGAGCAGCTTCAGCGTGATCGCCGAGCGGTGCACCATGTCGCGCCACCGCCCACGGTAGGTGCACGACCGTAGCCAGGAGATCCAGAAATCACGGCACCCGTCGAGCTCGTCATGGATGTCGACCCGGGACGGCGGCGGCGGGGCCGCCGCACCGCTCGGCGTACTGGTGAGGACGACGGCGGCGACGTCGCCGGCCTCCAGCGTGAAGCGCGCCGAGATGTCGCCGCCGGCCGCCGCGAAGGTGATGGGGGCGAGCC